>Ga0210407_10003477_pt1 | contig 12780 bp, 9 predicted proteins | sample IncBWC27MmetaG_FD_150860 | JGI IMG/M metagenome (GOLD analysis project Ga0210407, IMG submission 150860) | Forest soil microbial communities from Barre Woods Harvard Forest LTER site, Petersham, Massachusetts, United States - Inc-BW-C-27-M | ecosystem: Environmental > Terrestrial > Soil >... | reverse complement strand
GGCCAAATTGTCTATGGCAAGGTGCTGGCGCAGCCTCGTTGTCTGATGCTTTTGCCAATCCATTGTTCTTTTCCTTTGGTTGCGGTCAGGCACAACCGAATTCAGCGTTTGATTCGGCGCTCATTACCGAGCCGAATGCGTTGATTACTCATGGCAACTACATGTACACCGGCCCAATCGGTGGCACCATCATGCAGTTCTATGTCACCCAGGACCCGATCTCGAACCTCACGGATTACAAGTTCCGCACCTTGGTCACCGGCCTATCAATCGTGACCGGTCTGGGAATCGCCGAAGATCAGAAGGCATTGATGATCTACAGCGATCCCTCGGCAATCGGCTTGTCATCGCAGGAAGTCGTGACAAAGATGCCGCTATGTGAAGACATGGGGCCACAACCAACTCTCGTGGCAGTTGCCACTACCCCCTCGGCTGGCACCGCTGCTGATCCAACAGGCGAAACTGGCGGTACCGGCGCTGGTCCAACTGGCGGCTTGAGTAGTGCAGGAACGACACCAGCCCCCGGTACGACTGCAACTGGCAGTACGGCTGCCGATGGTACGCCAACATCAAAGGCTCACCATCACGGCAACAGCAATCAGTTGGCTACCGTGAACGGCGAGGACGACAACAAGGCCATCAGAACCATCATTACCGTGCCCGATGGTCCGTCGCCCACTTTCACGGCGGAACACAAGAAGCCGCTGACGGCTCATACTCTACCGGCGCAGAACCATCTGCCTTCCGGCGTCCGCAAGCCGCATCAAGGCGGTCACCAAAACAAAGGCCACTTCGACAACTGAGATCAAGATGGCAGCCCGCTCATATTAGAGCGGGCTGCTGATACACGTGGTCCGATCTTTAATATCTTCCAAGCCAGTGAAGGCAACGGAAAAGGATCACCAGAGCCAAACTTACCGCCGCCAACTTATTAACTCCGGTATCATCCTCGTGGTGTGGCTGGAGAACTTCCACCTGGACATCACTATCACGCACGAAGCGACGTCCTTTCTTCTCCGACTGGCAGCGACCGCTTCGTCCAATACGACAACGCACTCATTTTAGACGTCGAGCAGCCCAGACGCACGGTGGGCGGCAGGCTGCGGTCACGTTCCTGCGCCGGACGGCAGATCTCCAACTCACGATAGCGCAGTTCCACCACCGCCATGCTTTTGGGCCGTTCAGGATCGTGTGCCCGGACAGGCTTCGCCGCGATGACGGCGATCCGCGAGTCAGCCCGGCCGATGATCATCGTTCGCTGAGATATTACGTCTAACTCTTGACTACTATCTATACTAACACCATACTCCCGCCATGGACCCTGCCCCGGACCCGAGCCCCTCGACCTCACCCTCCAGCTCCCCAGGGATACCTACTACCAGGTCATCCACACCCTGCGCGGCTCGCTCCCGCCGCCCATCACCGACTCCCCCGAGGACCTCGTCCGCCGCGACAATGCCGCCATGGCACAGGTCGCCGCGCTGCTGCCCGCCGGTGCCGACGAGGCCAACCTCGCTGCGACGTATGTCGCGGCCAACGCACAGGCCATGGAATGCCTACGCCTGGTCCGCAAGTACCACGGCGATCCCAACTTCATCCTGAAATGCACTGCCCATTCGGCCAGCATGATGCGCCAGGCGCGGGCCACACGGTCGCTGCTGCTGCGCGTCCAGGCGGAACGCCGGAAGCGCGAGGCGGACAACGCCGCCACTGACCGCGCCGCCTGGACCGAATACTGCGCCATCGGGCTGATGGCGCAGGCACTGGGCCGCGCCCCGCCCGCGGCAATGGCGGAACCGCCACCACCAGAAGCGCCATCGCCGGACGAGGAACAGGTGCCGCAGCCCGACCCCGTCGCCGAGGCCGAGCAGTATGCGATCATCTATCCGCGGCGCGCCGCGCTGATCCGCTCGCTGGGCGGTCTGCCGGACAGGCCCGACTTCGGGCCGCCGCCCCCCGAGTTGGTGCACGCCATCGTCACCGGCAGCACCCCTCACCTGCGCGCGCTCGACGCGGCTCCCGTGGACTGACGTCCGGGGAAGGGCCCCCTCCCTACCCTCCCCCGCCGCGCGGGAGAGGCGATGTGACAGTCCACGCCCCTGATTGCACACGCTCCATCCCTGTGCATCTGTGCGCGCCCGTGGTGCCAATCATCCTCCCTCACCGCTTTCCCGCTGGCGCTCACCGGGCGCGACACCGTCCCATGCAGCGGGCAGTGAGACGCTCGCGAGACGCCGAACCCCCCGCAGGCGTCAGTTCCGCATGACCGCTCCGGACCCCGACATCGAAGCCCGGCGCGCCCTGCACCGCCACCGGACCTTCGCCACCTCGCTACTGGTCCTGATGGCGGCGCTGACGCTCGGCAGCTACGCGCTGCCCGAAGGATGGGCGAGCGACCTTCTCCAGGCCGCCGCCAAGGCCGGCTTCGTCGGCGGCATCGCCGACTGGTTCGCGGTGACGGCGCTGTTCCGCCATCCGCTCGGCATCCCGATCCCGCACACGGCGATCATCCCGCACCAGAAGGAGCGCCTCGGCGCCGCGCTCGGGCGCTTCGTCGCCACCCACGTGTTCACCGGCCAGGAGGTCGCGGGCGTGCTGGCGAGGCTCGACCTGCCGGGTATCTTCCACCGTTTCCTCGCAGACCCCGCATCCGCGCGACCAGCCTCAGTTGCCCTGGCCGGCATGCTGCCTCGGCTGCTCGCGACCATCGAGGACGGCCGGGCACGGCGCCTGTTGTCGCGCCTCGCCCCGCGCATCCTGGGCGGTGCCGGCGCCGGACGGGTGGTGGCCAGCGCGATGCGCGGCCTGGTGGAAGGCGGCCGCCACCAGGAGGTGTTCGGCTTCGTGCTCGGTCAGTTCAAGACGCTGATGGCCAGCAAGGAGGAAACGCTCCGAATCGCGATCGAGGAGCGGGTGCGCGAGCAGGGCGGCCGGCTGGTCGGCTGGGCGCTCGGGGCGTCGATCGCCCGGCGGGTGCTAGGGATGGTGAATGCCGAACTGGACAAGATGAGCCCGGACGGCTCGGAACTGCGCGCTGCGTTCGACGAATGGGTGCGCCGCGAGATCGCCCGCCTGGAGGAAGACCCCTCACGCGCCGCCGAAGTCGGTGCGGCGATCCGCCGGATGGTGGCGCACGAGACGGTGCAGGCCTGGATGTGGGACATCTGGGCGCGGCTGCGCATGGCGTTGGAAGCTGACGCGGGCCGCCCGTCCGGGCGAACCGTGGCCTTCATCGAGGGCGCGCTGGCCAATCTCGGCGCGATGCTGGAGGCGGATCCGGCCGCGCGCGACCGCGTGCATGCGGGGGTCGAGGCGGTGGTCCTCAGCCTGCTGCCGGCGGCACAGGCCCGGCTGGCAGACTTCATCGCCCAGGTGGTGGCCGGCTGGGACACCGAGACCATCGTCGAGCGCCTGGAACTGCGGATCGGCAAGGACCTGCAATACGTGCGGATCAACGGGACACTGGTGGGTTTCCTGGTGGGCGGACTGCTCTATCTCGCCCTGCGCGCAGGCTTCGGTCATGTCAGCTTCTGAACAACGCCCGGCCTACCTCAGCCCGTCGAATGGCCAAGCCCTTCCAGTCCGGCGACGGAACCCATCCGCGAACGCTGCATACGTTCGTGCAGCAGCATCGGAAACACGGCCGGACAGTCGCGCAGATAGCGTCGCGCCAGCCGCCGCGGCTCCTTGCCGAGCCGATACAGCCACTCGAGCCCGGCGTGCTGAACCCATGACGGAGCGCGCTGTGCCGCGCCGGCCAGGAACTCGAGGCTGGCGCCGATGCACAGGCCAATGCCGGTCGCCCGCCGGGTCGATACAATCGCAGCAGCCAGCATTTCCTGCCACGGCGAACCCACGGCCAGGAAGACGAAGCGCGCCGGATGCATCAGCACGAAGTCGACGGCCGTGCGCAGCAAGCCGCGATCGCTCGCGAAGCCCATCGGCGGATTGTAGTGTGCGGGCGGCGCGATGCCGCAGCGCGCAACCAGCGCCGGCAGCCATTCCGGCCGCAGACCAATGATCGTGATCCGTTCATCAGCAGCGACATGACGGGTCAACAGCAACTCGGACAGATTGCTGCCGGGCGCAACGCGCGGCACCGGTAGGCCGGCCAGCCGCGCCACGCGTGCGATCACGCGCGAGTCCAGTAGCCGCAGCAAGGAGTCGCGATAGAGTGGTGCAAGATCGCGTTGCCGGTTCAGCCGCACCAGATGGTCGGCATTCGGCGTCGTCACGTAGCCGAATGGCGCCGAGGCGGGGCGCTGCGCCAGCCAGTCCGCCGCGGCCGCCGCATCTAGATCGGCGAACTCCAGGCCCAGCAGCCTTACGGTGGGGATCACAGCGCGAACCGCAGCGTCAGCAGACCAATACTGCGCGTGTAGCTGCCCGCGGTCGGCAGCGTCGGATTGCTGGTGCTCCTCTGATCGGTGAAGCCGTAGTCGGCCGACAGCCGCATATGGCGGTTCAGCAGCCAGGTCACCCCCGCGCCGGCCGTGAACCCGTCCGCCTGTCCGCCGCCCTGCAGGAAGTCGGCGTGCTGCACGCCAGCGGACAGCCGCAGCAGCACATCGCGCCGATATTCATGATCCAGCATCAGCCGGGCGCTCGTGTAGGTATAACCGGCGACATCTTCCTGTGCCGCATCCTCGATGCTGCGCGTCAGCGTGGCGGCAATCGTCGTAAGACCGCTCGGGTTCCAGATCAGCTCGCCCTCAGCCACCGGCGCCTGGTGCGACCCGAACTGGCTGGCGGCGAAATCGCGCACCTCCCAGCCGACCAGCACGCGATAGCGCCATACCGCATCCGAATCGTCGCCAAATCCGACCAGTGCCTGATACCCGGTGGAGTTGCGCGTCGGCTGTCCGGGTTGCGGTGCGACGTAATCCGAGCCCAAAGCCCGGATCACCACCAGCAGGTTGCGCTGCGGTGTCAGCTCATAGCGCGTGGTGACCATTCCCTGCAGCACGTTCCGGTCCCGATATGCCTGCGGCGTCGGCATCCCGAGTATCGTCGTACTATCGTAACGAAAGGTTGAGAACTCGATGCCTGGCGTGATCGAGATGCGATTCAGTGCGAACGTGTAGCCCGCGCGCACATCGTCCACCTGATACGCGACGGGTTCATCCGTCGGCAGGGCGTCGAGTTCAGTGCGATCCTGATGCAGGCCGAGATGCGCGACAGCCAGCGTGAGCTGATCGCGGCCGACCGCCAGCGTCCCGCCCAACGACGCCGTCCAGTCGGTGCGGCTCTGTTGCGGTTGATCGAGGTAGCGCAGGTCGTCGGCGCCGATGTAGCCGCCGATGCTGTCGCGCGACCAGTCGGAGTTCACCAGCAGCGACGGATGCGTGCCGAGAATCCAGCTGCCGAGCCGATTTCCGCTACTGCCGAACACGTTGTCGTCGTAGCCCAGCCCTTCCTCGATTTGAGGACGGACGATGAAGTCGCCGATGCGTGTGCCGAGCGGATCGAAATCCGGCCGCTCCCGCGAGGCGACCGTAACGCCAGGCGCGGTGCCGTAACCTGGCACGCCGGCGGGGAAATACGATGTCAGAAGCTCCGCGCGCACACCACCGTACGCAACGGCGCAGCCAACGACGATGGCCGCGACGCGACGCAGGTATGTCGAACGAACAGGCCATCCGTCCATGGCGGCCGACCATGACGAATGCGACCTACGATCGCGTTAACGGAGGCCTACAGAGACGGTGCGCCGAGCGGTGTCAGGCTGTCGAGTGATGGCATGCGAAATGTATGTCCATTCCCGATACCGCTCCCTCCGGGGCCGCAGGTGGTGGGCTCAGGAAGTCCTGCCCGCGATCTCGGCATGCCGATGCCGCAGCTCATTCATTGCAGGCCTTATCACTTTATTCAGTGCTAGGGCGTAAGAGAGCATTTGATCAGCTTCGATAGCGAACTGAATCACAACCGCCAAAATGGCCAACCTGATCGGGTAAGGCCATGCGCCAGAGTCTCTCGCTAAGCGATCTCTCACCTTGTCGTACCGCTTCTCCGGAGCTGCTTAACTGGTTTGATGTCATGTTCCGTCAGGAACCGACAGCGGTGAAGTTGCAATGCTGCACAGAGCAGTTCGCAGAAGCCTCGCCGCAACAAAGTCCGCGGAAAGGCCATGAATACGCAACACCGGTGAACCGGTCATGATATGCATCGACGCCGGAGGGTGCACGACCGCAGCGATGCGCCAGATGACCGCCGAGCAGCTGCTGCATCTCGGCACACGCCAGGTTGTGTATCTGAAGTCCGGCATCCATGATGGCGAGTTGGCCTTCATGCTCCATGGCGCCGACGGGGCCTCCCTGGTGGCGTTCGACACTATCGAAGAAGCGGTGCAAACGGCCGTTGAGAACGGGCTCAGGCTTGCCGCGATCCATTGAGCGACAGGTCCAGTCCGAGGGTGCGACTGACCGCAACGTCCGAATCCGCACGCGGCCATGATTTGGTCGCCGCGCTCGCTGAGTGCACACGGAGCCATGGCGGGTGCGACATACGATCGCGTTAACGGGGCCTACAGCGACGGCGCGCCGAGCGGCGTCAGGTTGTCGTTCGTTCGCGGCATCTGTGTCTCCCAGCCGCCGCCCAGTGCCTTGTACACTGCGACGAGGTTGGCCGAGACGTTGGTCGTGGCCAGGGCAAGCTGCTGCTGGGTGGACAGCAGGTTCTGCTGCGCCGTCAGCACCTGAAGGAAGTCGGCCACCCCCTCCTGGTAGCGGCTCTGCGCCAACGACAGGGCACGCTGATTCTCCGCCACCGCCTCCGCAAGCCGATCGCGCCGCGTCTGCTCGGTCCGATAGGCGGTCAGGGCGTTGTCCACCTCGTGCCAGGCGCCAAGCACGGTCTTCTGGTAGTTGATCGCCGCTTCCTGCTGCTGCGCCTTGCGCAGATCGAGCGTTGCCGTGAGCTGGCCGCCCTCGAAGATCGGGATGGTGATGCCAGGGCCGACGGCGTAGTTGCGCGCGTTCAGGTTGAACATCTGCCACGGCTGGAGCGACTGCAGACCGACACTGCCGGTCAGCGTCACCGACGGATAAAAGTTCGCCACCGCAACGCCGATGTCCGCGGTCGTTGCGTGCAGCAGCGCCTCGGCCTGGCGGATGTCGGGCCGCCGGCGTGCCAGTTCCGACGGCACACCCACCGGGATGCGCGGCGGTATCGGCGGCACCGGCTTCGGCGTAATCAGCTCTGCCTGCAGCGCGTTCGGCGGCAGGCCGAGCAGCAGGCTGATGGCGTTGATGAACTCGGATTCCTGCTGCTCGAGCGCTGGTATCTGCGCCTCGGTGGTGCGCAACTGGGCGGCGGCGTTCGCTACGTCGAGATCGGTGGTCACCCCGCCGGACGCGCGCTGCTGCGTGAGCTGCAGGCTCTGCTGCGCGGTCTTGGCGTTGTCCCGCGCGATCTGCAGCTGCAACTGGATGCCGCGCAACTGGATGTAGTCGCGCGCAAGCTCGGCAAGATTGGAGATCAGGGTGTCGCGCCTGGCCTCAGCCGATGCCTCGACTGACGCGGTCGACGATTCGACCGAACGGCGCACCCGGCCCCACAGATCGACCTCCCAGGAGGCGTCGAAACCCACCTGGTAGACGTCGAATGCATTGAGTACGCTGCTGCTTACACCGCCCGTGGTGCTGCCCGACGCGCCGTTGGCCCCGAGCGCATTCGGCGCGTTGGAGAATACCCCAAGGTTGCTCGCCTTCTGCCGCGTGTAGGAACCATTGGCGTTGAAAGTGGGAAACTGCGCCGCGCCGACGACACCAAGCTGCGCGCGGGACTCGGCGAGCCTGACCGTGGCCGCCTGCACGTCCAGGTTCTCGCCGGCAACGCGCCGCTCCAGCGCAGTGAGCTGAGGATCCTTGAACAGGCTCCACCAGTCGGGGTCGATCGGCTCCGCGACCGGTAGGCTTGGCGTGCGCTGGATCGACTCGGCTTTCTTGGCGAACCAGGACGCGGGCGACAGCCATTCGGGCGTCTCGAAGTTTGGCCCGACGGTGCAGCCGGCAAGCAGCAGCAGCGCGGCGGCGGCAGGAATGCGTCCCAACTTGGCCCTCGTCTCGGCCGCGCCCGAGCGCCGGCTCCGCGCCGGCTTTTACGCGGGAAGCGGACGCGAGGCCAGACCGGGTGTTGACGCAGGCAGATGGGGGCGCTTCGACCAGCGCCGCAGTGCTCATCCTGCGTTTTCGTAGTCCGGCAGCAACCACTCCGCCGGTTCGGCGGCGGCGCCGTCGTACCAGGCGCTCACCAGGGGGTGGCCGCGCACCGCGTCGCAGTAGCTGCGCGTCCCGGCACTGATCTCGGGCCGCCAGGTGAGGAAGCGCGTTACTACAGGTGCATACATCGCATCCGCGGCGGTGAAGTCGGCGCCGAACAGGAACGCGCCGCCGGCACCGAACCGTTGGCGCGTCTCGGCCCACATCGCCTCGATCCGGGAAATATCGGCGAGCGCGTCCGGCGTGCGGCCAAGTCCGGAGAAATCGCGCCCGAGGTTCATCCACATCGCCTGCCGCAGCCCGCCGAACCCGGCGTGCATCTCCGCGCTGATGGCGCGCGCATGCGCACGGGCGATGCGATCCGCGGGCCAAAGCGAGGGCGCGATCTCGGCGCAGTATTCGCACACTGCGAGCGACTCCCAGACGCGCGCGCCGCGATGCTCCAGATACGGCACCAGGCCGTTGGGCGACAGTCTGCCGATCGCCCCGGTCGGACCAGGCCGCTCGAAATGGATCAGCACCTCCTCGACGTCGAGCCCGGCAAGCCGCACCGCGAGCCAGCCGCGCATCGACCAGGACGAATAGCGGCGGTTGCCGATATACAGGCGGCCTTCAGGCATCGCGATGCTCCCTCATTCAAACAGCTTCTGCGGCGCCGGCGCACCACGCGAATAGTCGAGCGAACAGAACGCTCCACCCATGTAGCGCTCCTCCACCGGATCGCCGCTGACTGTTCCCCCGAGCTGACCGGCAAACGGATCGGCGCTGTCGCTCGGCTGCCATCCGACCGTGCCGCGCGCGTCGTCCTTCCACCACGTCATGCGCTGGTTGTCGGAAGCGCCCCAGATCACGCTGCAGCCGACCTTGTCGGCCAACACACAGCGCACCACCAGCCGGGAAAGATCCGGATAGGACAGCCAGCTGGCCAGCATGCGCGCATTGGTGGGCTCGGGGAAACACGAGCCGATGCGCACGAACACACTCTCCACGCCGTGCTTGTACCAATAGAGCCGTCCCATCAGTTCGCCATACGCCTTCGACAGACCATAGAATCCATCAGGCAGGAACTGCGTATCTGCACTAATCGTCTCGGTCCGCTCGTGGAACCCGATTGAATGATTGGACGAGGCGAAGATCACCCGGGCCTTCTCGCGCCGTGCCGCCTCGTAGATGTGGTGCAGGCCGCGGATATTGGGGCCCAGCACTTCCTCGAACGGTCGCTCGACCGACACGCCGCCCAGATGCACGATCGCGCCGCAGCCTTCCGCAAGGCGGAGAATCGTCACGCCGTCGTTGAGATCGGCCTTTGTGAAACTGGCGCCCGCCGGAACGGCGTCGGGGAACGGCGCGATGTCGGTCAGCCGCAGCGCCCAGCCCTCGGCCGACAGCGACTTCGTCAACACGCGGCCAAGCGCGCCGGACGCGCCGGTGAGCAGCACAGGCTTTGCCGGTCGGTCGCTCATTGTGCATCCTCCCATCCAAATCGAGAGGCCGTATCATGCGCACGATCGAGCAGCACGCCCAAGCCCTGGCCGATGGACGCACCACCAGTCGCGCATTGGTGGAGCAATGCCTGGCGCGCATCGCCGATCCGAACGGCGAAGGCGCCCGCGCATTCATCAAGGTTCATGCCGATCAGGCGCGCGCGATGGCGGACGCGATGGACGCGCTGCGCCGCGCGGGCCGCGAGCCCAGCCGCCATGCCGGCATTCCGATCAGCCTGAAGGACCTGTTCGACATCGCCGGCGAGCCGACGCCGGCGGGCTCGCGCGCCCTCGCCGATGCGCCACCGGCGGCCTCCCACGCGACCGTGGTGCAGCGGATGCTGGCCGCCGGCTTCGTGCCATTGGGCCGCACCAACATGACGGAGTTCGCCTTCTCCGGTCTCGGCATCAACCCGCATTACGGCACGCCGCGTGCGCCCTGGGATCGCGCGGCGGGTCGCATCCCCGGCGGCAGTTCGTCGGGCACCGCCATCTCGGTATCCGACGGTATGGCGGTGGCAGGGTTGGGCACCGACACCGGCGGATCCTGCCGCATTCCGGCGGCATTCTGCGGCATCGTCGGTTACAAGCCGACGGCACGCCGCGTGCCGATCACCGGCGTGCTGCCGCTGGCGCCAAGTCTTGATTCGATCGGACCGCTGGCGCCAAGCGTCGGATGCTGTGCGGCGATCGATGCGGTGCTGGCGGGCGAGACGCCGTCGCCGCCGGTTCCGGCGGAGCTTTCAGGTTTGCGCCTTGCCGTTCCGGAGAACGTCGTGCTCGATGGACTGGACGCGACGGTGGGCGCCGCATTTGAACGCGCCCTGAGCGTGCTGTCCCGCGCCGGTGCGCGCATTGTGCGGAGACGGTTCGCCGAAATCGATGCGATCGGGCCGGCAAATGCCAAGGGCGGTTTCGCCGCATCCGAGGCCTATGCGTGGCATCGGCCCCTGCTGGCGCAGAAAGGCTCGCTCTACGATCCCCGCATCCGTATGCGCATCGAACGCGGCGAGCGCATGAGTGCCGTCGACTACATCGATGTGGTCAACGCCCGCCGGCAGATCATCGCGAATTTTGATGCGAGCACATGTGAGTTCGATGCGCTGATCATGCCGACTGTGCCGATCGTGCCGCCGCGCATTGCTGAACTCGATGACGAACGCGAATACAACCGGATCAACATGCACATCCTGCGCAACACCGCGATCGGCAATTTCCTCGATCGCTGTTCGATCAGCTTGTCGTGCCACGGCGGTGGCGAGCCGCCGGTCGGACTGATGCTGATGCGGGAAACCATGGGCGATGCGCGGCTGTTCAGCATCGCGGTGGCGGTTGAGGGTGTGGCGGGTTCATTGTGACGGGAAGTAAAGCCTAATCGAAAACGAAAGATTATTATTCCTTGACGACATACACGACATCGTGCAATGAACCGCATCGTCACACGTGATCTCGGCCGTGAAATTGCGTGTCGTGACTTTTTGTCTGATTAATAATACCAACAGCCGATAAGCTGGACGCTTCGGCTTGGCCTTCTCCGTCATGGCGGGCGAAGATCCACCATCCAAAAAGTTTGCTGATCGCAGCGGGGAAAGCCGTGCATGCCGAGCTTCGTCGGCATGATGGTGTCGTTCGCTCCGTCAGGTACTCCGGATGGTGTTTCTCGGTTCAGCCAAGCGCCGTCTCGTCATCTCGGCTGGATATTGGCAGGTGCGGCAGTCGGGCCGTAAGGCCGCGCAATGCGCTGCCGCATCATGTCGTTTTCCGGAACCGACCGCCCAGCAATCGAATGGCACAGTGGCTTCCGGACCAACCTTGATGAATATCATAACACAGTGGTTGCAATCTCGGGTTTGCAATATCATGTGCGTTGCACGTCCGCCTGGAGACGTACAAGCCATTACCCCCGCGGGCAGGTGCTGTCTGCACCGCGGCAGTATTGGCATAACCTCAGTCTATAATGTTGCCGACTCGCACTCTTGCGCGTTGCGATATTAGTTGCCCATTTCACCAATAGGAGTACACGATGACGAGCTGGAAAGACAAATTGGCGCTGACAGCTCAGCGAAATCGTCAGGAAATCGTAAAGGCCAAGTTAAACCGGCGGGAGATGGTACGCCTGGGCTTGCTGACCGCGGGCGGGAGCCTGATTGTGAAGGCGGGCCTAAGTGCTCGGGCGTTCGCCGCTCCAGGCCCCCCTGACGCTGGTGCTGCTGGCCTTACCCCCCTTACCACGCCCGGCGTCGTTGGTCCTCCGAGCCCGCCGGCCGCTCCGTGGGCGCAGCCGATGCCGCGCCTGACGGTGAAGCAGGCGATTGATCCCAACACGATGCAATTCGGCCCGCCCGACGGCACGACGCCGGTCGATGGGGCCACCAACCGGGTCAAACATCAGTTCTTCAAGGTCGATGATTCCGATCCCACGAAGTTCAACGACACGTTCGGGACGACGAACGGCTCGTACACAGGGTTCAACATTGCCGCATCGAAGACGAAGTTCTACCAGCTGGAAATGAAAGAGGTTCAGGTCAAGCTGCACCCCACCTATACGCCCACCACCGTCTGGGGCTTCGACGGACTGGTTCCCGGCCCGCTCTTCAGAGTCAATTATGGCGAGCCGGCCATGGTACGGTTCTATAACCAGCTGCCAAATGTCTCAAAGCCTCAGCCGTTCGGCATCACCGAGATGACGACGCACCTGCACAACGGCCATACCCCGTCGGAAAGCGACGGCAACCCGGTCAACTTCTTCAACTCGATCAACAGCCCCAACCCGGTCAACCCGAACGGGTTCAAGGACCAGCACTATCCGAACGTCAAGGCCGGCTACACTGCCCTGGGCGACCTGGTCGGCGACCCGAGCGAAGCCATGAGCTCGCTGTGGTACCACGATCACCATCTCGATTTCACCGCCCAGAACGTCTATCATGGCATGTTCGGCTGCTATAACCTGTTCGACGACAAGGACACCGGCGACGAGACCACCGGCCTGCGCCTGCCGAGCGGCGACTACGACGTGCCGATCTTCTTCAACGACTTCGTGTTCGACCAGAACTGCCAGCAGGTGTTCGATCTGTTCG
>Ga0210407_10003476_pt1 | contig 12781 bp, 10 predicted proteins | sample IncBWC27MmetaG_FD_150860 | JGI IMG/M metagenome (GOLD analysis project Ga0210407, IMG submission 150860) | Forest soil microbial communities from Barre Woods Harvard Forest LTER site, Petersham, Massachusetts, United States - Inc-BW-C-27-M | ecosystem: Environmental > Terrestrial > Soil >... | reverse complement strand
GGATGCAACCGCCTGAATTCTGCCATCACGGGAAGCAGGTAAAGCACAGTAAACTCGTTGGCCGCAATCACGAGTTTTCCTTTTTGCAGCTCGCGCAATTCGGTAAGGGATTCCGCCGCCTCGCCGCGGAGATTGATCAGCTTTTCCGCGTATTCATAAAGAACCTTGCCGGCATCAGTGAGCACGCCCTCGCGCGAAGACCGGTCGAACAGCGCCTCGCCGAGTTCGTCCTCGAGTTTGCGGATCGTTTGGCTCACCGCCGACTGCGTCCGAAACAATTTGTCCGCGGCACGGGAGAACCGGTGCTCGCGCGCAACCGCAAGAAAGACTTCCAGTTGAGAGAGTTCCAAGGCAGCTCCGTAATGGAGTTCTACAAACTATTAGACATACTTATACTACAACTATAACTAATGGTTGTTCAATAAATATAAGTTTTGCTTCTATCCCCAATATCCGTAACATAGGGAGATCAGGCAGAAGGGCAGGTGTCGGCACGCCTGCCTTATGGGCGAATTGCCCACTGCCAGCCGGCACGCCCGGCGCTTCAGGAAATGATTATGGACAAAGCGCGAGTTACCGTATTCGACACGACTCTACGAGATGGCGAGCAATCCCCCGGCTGCAGCATGAACCAGCAGGAAAAGCTTCGGCTGGCGCATCAGCTCGACCGCCTCGGCGTAGACGTTATTGAAGCCGGCTTCCCCATTGCCTCCGAGGGCGACTTCGAGTCGGTGCAGGCGATCGCAGAAGTGGTTCGCCGACCCATCATCGCTGGCCTGGCGCGCGCCTGCCGTCCTGACATCGAGCGGGCCTGGGAGGCGCTGAGGCATGCCGCGCGTCCCCGGATTCACGTGTTCCTCGCGACCTCTGACATTCACCTGCAATACAAGCTGCGCATGTCACGCGACCAGTGCGTCGCCCAGGCTCGCGAGGCCATTCGCCTCGCCAAGTCGCTGTGTGACGACGTCGAGTTTTCGCCCGAAGACGCCACGCGTACCGATCCTGATTTTCTTTGCCGCGTGCTCGATGCCGTCGTCGAAGCCGGCGCCACCACCCTGAACATTCCTGACACCGTCGGATACACAGTGCCCTCGGAATTCGGCGAATTGATCGGTATGATCCGCCGGTGTGTGAAGGGAATTGAGCACGTCACCATCTCTGCTCACTGCCACAACGATCTTGGCATGGCCGTCGCGAATGCCCTGGCCGCCGTCTCCGCGGGAGCACGGCAGGTTGAATGCACCATCAACGGCATCGGCGAGCGCGCCGGCAACGCCTCTCTCGAAGAGATTGTCATGGCGATGCATGTTCGTCCCGATCGTTACCCGTACGAGACCGGCGTCGTAAGCGAGCATATTTTCGCCGCCAGCCAGATGCTGAGCGAGATTACGGGCGTCCCGGTCCAGCCCAACAAGGCGATCACCGGACGCAACGCCTTCGCCCACGAGGCCGGTATCCACCAAGACGGCGTCCTGAAGAATCCGCTGACCTACGAGATCATGACGCCGAAATCAGTCGGCGTGCCAGATTCGAAGCTGGTCCTCGGCAAGCACTCCGGACGCCACGCACTCAGCATGCGCTGCGAGCAGCTGGGATATCAGTTCGACCGCCGCGCGCTCGACGATATTTACCGCCGCTTTGTCCGCCTCGCGGACAAAATCAAGCATGTCGAAGATCATCATCTGCTCGAACTGATACGCGACACCCACAAGCCCACGATGTCCGCGACGCCGCTGATCGAGCCCGTCATCCCGGCCACGAACGCAGCGGTGGTAAATGCTTCGTCGGTTGAGCCTGCCAGACCGGCACCAGAGACCAACCCATTCGGCGTGCCCCTACCCGTGCAGCCGGATTCACAACACGAGCAGACCCAGCAGGAAGACTACCTCTGGGGAGTGTAGGGATTGAACGATTTTGTGATTGAGTGATTTGTTGATTGAAAGATGAGAGCCGCCGGCTGGCGGCTTTCTTCTTGAGCGCTTAGAATTACCATTCGCAAAATCACCCGATCACAAAATCGCTCAATCAACTCAATTCCCAATGCTCTTAAATATCACTGTTCTCCCCGGCGATGGCATCGGTCCCGAAGTCACTGAACACGCTATTTTCGTATTGCAGGCCGTGGCAGATCGCTTCGGTCACCAACTGCAGCTTCAGCAGAAGTTGATCGGCGGCGCCGCGCTCAAAGCCACGAACGATCCGCTGCCCGCCGACACGGTGCAGGCCTGTCTGTCCTCATCGGCTGTGCTGTTAGGAGCCGTGGGCAGTCCCGAGTTCGACAAGAATCCCGGACATCTGCGCCCCGAGGCCGGGCTGTTGCGCATCCGTCGTGAGCTCGGCGCCTACGCCAATCTGCGGCCTGCGGTGTTCTTTCCTGCGCTGGAAGATTCCTCTCCGCTGCGCCCCGAGATCGTCCGCGGCACCGACATCATGATCGTCCGCGAACTGCTGGGCGGAGCCTACTTCGGCCAGCCTCGCTCCATCGAGGGAGAGGTGGGCATGCGTGTGGCCGTCAATACAATGCGTTATACAGAACACGAGGTTGAGCGCATTGCGCGCGTGGCGTTCGATCTGGCGATCAAGCGCAAGAAGAAAGTTCTCTCGGTCGATAAAGCCAACGTTCTGGAATGCTCGCGCCTTTGGCGCGACGTGGTGACGCGCATCGGCAAAGACTACCCCGAGGTGAAGCTAGGTCATCAATATGTCGACTCTGCAGCCATGCTGCTAGTCCAGCGCCCCACGGATTTTGATGTCGTCCTGACCGAGAACATGTTCGGCGACATCTTGTCAGACCAGGCAGGAGGCGTCGTAGGATCGCTGGGCCTGCTAGCCTCCGCCAGCACCGGCGGACAGGTCGGCCTCTACGAACCGGTCCACGGATCCGCCCCCGATATTGCAGGCAAAGGAATCGCCAACCCTCTAGGAGCAATTTTGTCGGCAGCGATGTTGCTACGTCACTCGCTCCATCTGGAGCGAGAAGCGTCGTGCATCGAGCAGGCGGTCTCGGCGGTCCTGTCGCAAGGCGCGCGCACGGCCGATCTGGCGGGCAAGACTCATCCGCAGATCTCAACCGCCGAAATGGGTAGCCGGGTCGTGAGAGCCGTAAAGGAAATGAAGTAGTCGAGGGGTTTCCTGCGTGGACCTTCGTGCCCTTAGTGGTGCCTGATCTTGCTCGGAGTTTCTCGCAGCGCCGCCGTTTCCCGACTCGCAACGCCGCCGACTGCATCGTATTCGCCCGTGATGGAATACCACCGCACGCGCAACATTTCCTGGAACATGCGAGCCCCGTCGATCAGGGGATTAATCCGCGCCCCGCCACTGTGTCCCCAAAGAACGGGAACCTCCTCAACCTTAAATCCCAACTTGCGCGCAAGAAAAAGAATCTCCGGATCGAATCCCCAGCGTTCGATCTTCTGCAGCGGGAAGATTGCTTGTGCCGCCGCTCGTTTGAATGCCTTGAAACCGCACTGTGTATCCGCGAACTGCAGGCCGAGCGACACACGCAACATCAGGTTGAAGATGCGGCCGAAAAGTTGCCGATGCAGCGGTTGCCTCTGCGTCTGCGTTTCGGCCCGCAGCCAGCGCGAGCCAATCGCAATGTCAGCCCCTGCGTCGAGCGCACCCAGTAGTCGAGGCGCTTCTTCAATCGGCGCGGATAAGTCTGCATCTGTGAACAGAATGATTCGACCTTGGGCATTCAATACGCCGTTGCGCACGCTGTATCCCTTACCGCGGTTGCCGGGATTCTCCAGCAGTTTCACGATGGAGTCCTTCGCCATGGAGTTCAGAACGATCTCGGCCGTGTTGTCGCGGGAACCGTCATTCACCACGATAATTTCGGCATCCCACCGTTGCGCGTGCACATAGGCGAGAACTTTCTCGAGGCTGGCACCCAGCCGGGCGCCTTCGTTGTAAGCGGGGATCACGATGCTGTAAGTTGGAGGCAAGGAGGCTCTCAGTTCGAAACGGGTTGCTTAGACGCGATTTGGATCCTCAGGTTCCGGCTTGCCCATTGTACGTTGCCGGATAAGGCTTTCGAAAATCAGAAATTTCCGCAAAAACGTCCGGGGAAGTATGTATTCGGGGAGCCGACAATAGAAGAAGAAAGCTGAAAAATGCCAACAGCGTAATGAGTATTAGGAACTGAGAACTAGGAACTGGGACCCCTAACTGACAACAGGGGTACTGCCCTACGCCACCTGCCGCTTCTGCTCCAGCATCGAGAAATACTCCCCCACCAATTCCGCATCCCACAGTCCCCGCGCGGCTTCCTCGCGCATGGTCAGCGCCGCCGCTTCGTGGGTGAGGGCCGGTTTGTAGGAGCGAGCGGTCCGCAGCGCGTCATAGACGTCCACAACTTGCAGCACCCGAGGCAGCACCGGAATCTCCGATGCCATGAGCCCGTCAGGATACCCCGACCCATCCGAGTGCTCGTGGTGGTGCCGAATAATCGGCAGTACCAGCCGGAGCGAGTGCAAAGGCTTGCAGATATTTTCCCCAGTTATGGGATGGAGCTTCATGACGTCCCATTCCGCCGGAGTCAGGTCGCTCCCTTTCTTCAGAATCTCGTCCGGCACAGCGATCTTGCCCAGATCGTGCAGATAACCGCCACGTTTCAGGGCAAGGATCGAATCCTCATCCATTCCCAAATGCCGCCCGAGATCGGAGGCATGCACCGCGAGCCGCTCGCAATGTCCTTCGGTATATGGGTCGCGACCTTCCACGATCAGACCCAGGGTGCACAGGACCGAATCGGCGGTCTCCAGTTCGTCGGTGAACTCTTTCAGCCGCAGCAGCGACTTCACCCTGGCAATCAGTTCTTCGGCGAGCACCGGCTTGTTCAGAAAATCGTCCGCGCCAGCCTCAATTCCACGTACCTTGTCGCTGCTGTCGCTTAGCCCAGTAATCAGTACGAATGGAATCAGTCGCGTCGCAGGATTCTCTTTCAGGATGCGGCACAAGTCGTAACCGGACTTGCCCGGCATCATCACGTCAGAAAGAATCAGATCGGGAGCCTGACGCCGCACCTCAGCTTCCGCCTGGTCCGCGTTCGACGCAGTGACCACGCTGTATCCGCGAATCGTCAGCAGTTGGCTCATCAACCCGGCAATGCTGGGCTGATCGTCAACTACAAGAATCCGCGGCGCGCGACGCCTTGGTAGTAAATCTCCCATGGATGGATAAGAAGCCGCTTCCTCCCCCGCAGTTGTCCGTGCTGTCGGGCCCTGGGTACGCGAGGAGGGAAAGCTACTCATACTGAAAATCGTTTTTCTAGCTCAATCTTACCGCCATTTTCCACTTTTCGGGGGCGGCTGTCGAGTTCTCGAACAATAGACCCATTTTGAACTGACGTCCGATTCCCGGATCGGAACTCGTCCATCCAGAATGTGACCCCAAACCTTGCGGCCACACACACTCCTGCGCCTACGCTCCCTCTATGGGCTGCAATCGTATAACCAACTGTTTGGCTGTCGTACTCGGGGCTCTTCTTCTCACCTCCTCGTCATCCGCTGCCACAAAACCTCACGTTATCTCCTTCGGAAAATGGATGCCAGTGCAGTGGATGGTCGGTACCAGCGGGGACGACCAGCCGGTGAGCATCAAGATCCGCGCATTGGTGGTAGATGCCCGAGTGAGGGAGTACGTGCTGGGGCCGCCTCACGAGGTTACGGAACGACTGTTTGTGGTCCGTCGCGTTTTTCGGGTGAATGATGCTCTCCCTGAGGATGCGGCACCGAAGTGGCAGTGGCAGCGCGGTGGCTGGCTGCTGGTAGACAGACTGACGGGCCGGATTTCCGCGGTGAACCTGCCGGAATTTGACGTAGTGTATTCGGCATCGAGTTGGCATCGCGATTACGTTGCCTACTGTGGCGTTTCTGACGATGGGAAGAAGACGTTCGCGATAGTAGCCGAACTGAACCGCAAAAAGCCTGTGCTGAAGAAGCCTCTTTTGAGAGTCCTGCCCGACGACGCTGGTCCAGACTCAGCCTGCTCCGTGCCAGCCTGGCAGCGATCCCCAACCCGAGTCACCTTCGAAGCCCCGGGCCCCGACAAGCAAACCTTCGCCATTCGCGGTCACACCGCGGACATAGTGAATGATGATGAGGAGGACGAAGAAGTGAGCAAATAATTGATTGCAGATTTAAGAGTTAAGATTTCAGATTGAAAAACTCGGGAGGGTGAGATAGGAGCAATAGCGACAGGAGCAATCCTAGATCGCCGTGCCTTCGCGAAGCCATGCCGATGTCACCCTCACCATGTCACCCTCTCACCATGTCATACTCTCGCGATGGTGCTCTTTTACGATGTCATCCTGAGGAGGGCGCTAGCGGTCCGAGGGACCTTACGCAACGCGTAAAGCGGCAGTGCGGTAGTCGAGATGCCGACCGCCGCATACACCTTTGGCTTTCCCATCCACAACATCGAAGCCTTCCCTCGTCGTACGGTCCCTCACGGCGGCTTCGCCGCCATTCAGGATGACATCGCAAGAAGAGGAATCTACAATCTCAAATCTGCAATCTTACTTCTGCTTCTGCCTTCCTTCAGTCCCCCGCCGCCTCCACCGCCGCCATCTCGTCAGATACAGCCTTCTCCCTCACCTTAGCGCTGGTGACCAGGATGACCGACACCACCACGATCGCGCTCCCCGCGAGAATGAACCGGTCCACCTTCTCATGCAACACGACCCATCCCAGAAAAACCGCGACCACCGGGTTCACGTACGCGTACGTCGATACCTTCGAGGTCGGCACATGCTCCAGCAGCCAGATGTAAGCGGTGTATCCAATCCACGATCCACAAACGACCAGATATCCCACCGCCGCCAGACTGCGCGGCGCCCAGGTCGCATGTTTCAGATCCCCATTCAAGAGCGCGAATAGAAGATTCCCAGCCCCGGCCGCAGTGACCTGCCACGCCGTAGCTCCGAATACATCCATCCCTGACTGCCATTTCTTTGACAGCACCGAACCCAGCGCCCAACTGAACGACCCGCCGATCAGACTTACAGACGCGATAAGTTCCCGCCGTCCCATGCTGCCCGCTTGCAGGTCGGGCCATACCAACACGAACAATCCGACGATCCCTAGCGCCAGCCCAGCCTTGCCGCGCCCCGAAATGTGATGGTCGCCCAGCAGCAGCGAATCAAGCACCAGAACCCAGAGCGGCGTAATCGCGATGATCAGCGCCGACAGCCCCGACGACACTGTCAGTTCCGCATACGACAGCGTAAGGTTCCCGCCCATCAGCAGCAGCAATCCGACAATCGCCGACAACGCGATCTGCCGCGGCGAGTACCGAATCCTATGCCCGGTCGCCGCGCACACCGCCAGCATCACCAGTCCTGCCACCGAGAACCGCAGGCCGCACATTAATGCAGGCGGAATGGTCTGCACCGCAATATCGATCCCCAGGTACGTCGATCCCCAGAACAGGTACACGAGTCCGAAGGCGAGAATTACCATCCACCGGCTTGGGCGTTGAGCAGAATGCATTGGTTTTGAGGCAACAGGGAAACTTACAACATATCAGACGAGTGCGAGCCGAAATTCGATTCTAAAGTTCAGAGACTCCGAAAACTGATACGGATCACGACTCAGAGTGATAGCTACGAGTCCCGCTAGGGGCCTTGGAGCGGCGCGGCTCCCCGACAAAATGGGTGCGGAGAGAGAACCGAACGTGGGTTTCGCCTCCACGCTGGACGCCACAATTCTTCTCGGACTCTCTTCTTGACAACCCCTCCAGGAGTGCGCATTGTGCTGAGGTACGTCGCAACGCACTCACCAGAGTCATCCGCAGAAAGCGATTCTGTCTGAGCAGGCCCTTCCTGTTCTTCGGCGCAGTCCACGAACAACGCCCGTGTCCAATTCTCGTGGACTTAGAAGGAGATCGCCATGCGGACTCACACACAACTGAAGGTACTCTTCGCCGCGATGTTGATCGCACTCGCCACGCTCACCATCGTGGCCGCTCCCGCACAAGTGACGGGCGGAAGGCAGTCCAAGAGTCTTGCTGTTGTTGCGCGACTGCAGGATGCGCCGGCTAGGAACCAGGCGCTGCATCCGACATCGCAAGGAGTTGATAGCGATGGGCACCTTGCTGTGAGCCACTTGGATACGAAGCGACACAACGACCGCGTGATGTCCCTGGACAATTCCCTCTCCTTCCTGCCAGTGGTGATGTATGACTCCGGCGGGTACTACGCCACTTCTGTAGCTGTTGGGGATGTCAATGGGGACGGTAGGCCGGACTTGATTACAACGAACATATGCCAAAAGGGCTGTTCCGGCAACGGCGTCGTCGGCGTCCTGCTAGGTAACGGCGACGGAACGTTCCAGTCGGCAGTCTCCTACGACTCAGGCGGGCTCTATGCTTCCTCGGTGACCGTCGCAGATCTTAATGGGGACGGCAAACTTGACCTTGTGGTGGTCAATGGTAAGAGTGACAGCGTAGCTGTTTTCCTGGGCAATGGCGACGGAACGTTCCAAGCTTCGGTCAGCTATTCTTCAGGCTACTTCGGCCCCGATTCCGCGACAGTCGCAGACGTAAACGGTGGCGGCAGACCCGACATTTTGTTTACCACCGAATGTCCCACCTCTGTACACGTGGAGGAGTGGGGGTCTTGCTGGGCAACGGCGACGGAACATTTCAGACAGCCGCAATGTTTGACAGCGGCGGGGTGAATGCCCCGTCGGTGGCTCTTGCTGACGTAAATCGCGATGGCAAACCAGATCTTGTGGTGGCGAATATCTGCCTAAACATCACCAGCTGTCCGAACGGTTCAGTGAGTATCTTGCTGGGCAACGGCGACGGAACATTCAAGGCACCAGTGAGCTATCTCTCGGGCGGTCTCCACGCCTTAAAAGTGGCAGTCGGAGACCTCAATGAAGATGGCCTGCTGGACGTTGCCGTGGCCAATTATGGCGCAAGCAACAACTTTGGAGTTCTGTTGGGCAACGGCGACGGAACGTTTCAGCAGGTGATTTCTTACGGCTCAGGTGGGGAGGGTGCAGTCTCGATAGTTCTAGCGGACGTGAACGGGGACGCCAAGTTGGATATCCTCGTGGTGGACCAGTACGGTAATGGAAATGACGTGGGACTGGTGGGTGTGCTGCTGAACAACACCACTAAGGGTAAATCCTCCACATCAACATCTTGTCTCCTCCCTGAATCCCTCCATCTATGGACAGAAGGTTACTTGGACAGCGACGGTTACCTCCTCGGGATCAGTCATGCCAACCGGCACAATCAAGTTCACGTGGAATGGCAACACGATCGGTTCGGCAACGCTCAACAGCAGCGGCGTGGCGACCCTAACCAGGTCAAATCTAATTGCCGCTACCTATCCGCTGAAGGCGGTGTATGCAGGCGACGCCGCCAATCTCGGCAGCACGTCTACTGTGGTGAACCAGGTGGTATTGGAGACCACGAGCAAAGCCAAGCTCACTTCGTCGCCGAACCCGTCCACGCAAGGTCAGGCGGTGACGTTCACTGCGACGATTACGTCGCCGACAGTGACACCAACAGGACCAGTTACATTCACAGCTGGAACGACGGTACTCGGTACAGCCCAACTGGGCGGCGGAAAAGCAAAACTGGTGATCTCGTCACTGCCGGTCGGCTCGACCAAGGTCACGGTGAAGTACAACGGAGACTCCAACATCGCCAAGAGTTCAGCTTCGGTTCTCCAGACAGTGCAGTAAAGACGCGGTCCCAGAATTACTCAGACGGCGCTCACCGGTCACAGGAATCGCTGGGTGCATCGCCGCTTTGAACAGTTCAGGGCCGACGATTCGTCTGCGCCACCAAGGCGTCTAACCCTCAAAACCTTCTTCAGGCTCAGTGCGTCATTGCAATTTGTGAACAGTCGAGCCATATCCAACCCCGGTACCAGTTGACCTTCCTTCATAAGAAGTCTGGATTCATGCGGTTAGCAGATGAGCCACTCTTGACCTGCTGTGCATTGCCACCGCCGGGAAGGCTGTACTAAAAACCGTCACTGCAAGGCATCTCGTCTCAGAATTGAGGCGTACACGAGGAGTTCCCATGCCTTTCCGCGCTTGCGCTCTGTCTATCGCCAGCCTGCTTGCAGTCCTTGTCCTTCCAGGTTGCAATAACACCCTAAATCCCTTATGCGGGAGTGCAAGACCTGCTCCGGTGATTGGGTCGCTCTCGCCCGCTGAGGTAACGTTCTCCGAAGTGCAACAAGGAGTAACGATCACGGTGACCGGCCACCAATTCGTTTCTTCGTCGCAAGTGGTGGTCAACAACACTCCAATCGCCGCCACCATTGTGAGTTCCCAAAAGTTGACCGTAAAACTCTCCTCAGCTGTCGTCCCCGGGCCGGGGTCGGTCAAGATGATGGTGCAGACTCCCAGCGGGAACTCGGGAGATCTGGGCTGCACCAGCGGAGGGAACAGCAGCGTACTCCTGTTGACTGTGAACTAGGGTCTAGCCGGGAAAAGAAGACCACTGTGTGAGAAACCGAGGGTCCCGCAAGCGTGTTTAGAGACTGGATGGTGGTCCTTCGCCCCCAACCTCGAAACCGCATTCGGCATCTAGTCTGCGGCCATGTTTCCACACTCTGGCTGAAATCAATTTGGGGAGCGTAACATCTCTGAGTCACAGTTGAGTGAACAACCTAGAAGACACGAACATGTCTATCTGTTCGTGGCGACAATTCTCCTCGCCGCATCGATGGCGAGTTGTAGTGGGCAGGATTTTGGCTTCCTGCAGCCGACGCCGGAAGACCTTTGCAAATGCATTCCCGTGGAGCCGGACATCCTGGATTATCGACATGCCGCCAAGCATGTCCCGATACCGAACGTCGCTCCGCAAGAAGTCTCAGTGGAGACCATCCTTACGTGGCCTCAAGACATCTTCATTCCTCCCGACGCTCCTCGCAGTGGGCGCGAGCTTGAGGTCTTCCACATTGCAACTGCATTTTTGCAGAAGGCAAGTGTGAACGCGCTCGATTGTGACGTCTCGATGGAGATTTCACAGACCGCCGACAAAAGCTCCCTGCGGATGACCGTGGAAACGCCGGTCGACAGCGAATATTGCAGTGCTCGACAAACTCTGCAGGCCCAACTCGGAAAGCATAACTTTCGCCTTGATTCACAGCATGGAGGAGAACTTCCCCAGGCTTTACCCATCGACGTCGTAGGGATGGCATTCGAAGACTTCGAGCACGATCGCGGCCCGGTAGCGACTTTGTGGGAGATACATCCAGCCATGGTGACGTTGCATTGATGATTTAAAACAAAATTGTCGTCGCGAGTTGTTTCTGTTCCGAACTCGCCGCCATCTCTTACAAGCCTTCATTGACTTGCCAGTTTCTCCCAACGTAAGATTTGGCGCCTGTAATCTACCCGACGCTACCATCACTCAAGAATAAGAATAAAGATAACGTCGGAGTGTGGATTACAACGCTCAGTACATAAATCTGCGTTTCATCGTTGGAGCGGAGGGAATTATGCCACTTCGAAAAGTCTTAAACCGCCTTCTGTTCGGAGCTCTTGTTGCCTTCACCATATCCCTTCCTACGGCGGCGCAGTCGCATACACCCTCGTCGAAAGCGACCTCGGCTCCTGCGAAGCCAGCCGATGCAGCATCAGGGTACAACCTGCCCCCCAAAAATATATTGGATGTCATGAACGCGCCCTCGCCGCCATATCCTTCGGTGAGTCCGACGCACGACGCGATCCTGCTCGTCTCCTGGCAGGACTACCCTTCGATTTCTCGAGTGGCGACACCATTCTTGCGGCTGGCCGGAGTGCGCGTCGAGCCCGGCAATCACAGCAAGCACGACACTCCCGGCGGCTACGGCATCACTCCGTGCGCGCGTAGCTTCGACCTTGTACACGTCGCCGACGCAGCGCAAATCCATGTCGCGCTTCCCGCCGGTGCATGCCCGGGTGAACCCACGTGGTCCGCCGACGGAAAGCGTTTCGCCTTCGTAAATATCGCTCCCGAATCAGTCGAGCTGTGGATTGGCGATGCCAAGACGGGTGCGGTTCATCGAGTGCCGGGCGCCCGTCTCAACCCGATGCTCAATGACGAGTTGCAGTGGATGCCCGACCAGAAGACGCTACTGGTCAAGTTGGTGCCCAAAGGGATGGGAGCGCCGCCCGCCGAGCCGATCATGCCGATTGGCCCAAGTATCCAGGAGACCGAAGGGGAAAAAGGCCAAAGCAGCACTTACGAAAACCGCGACACGCTCGGCAACAAGCACGATGAGGATCTCTTCGATTATTACGCCGCCTCGCAGCTTGCTCTGGTCGACGCGGCCAACTCGGCGATCACGCCCATCGGAAAGCCTGGAAATTATGAATCGCTCGATCCCGCGCCCGATGGTCATCACATCCTCGTCACCGCGATCCACAAACCCTACTCGTACGTCGTTACCTACGAGCGCTTCCCAAACGAAGTCGAAGTCTGGGACGTCTCCCAGCGCGCTCACGTTCTGACTCACACCATCGCGTCGCGTCCCCTTGCAGATCGTGTTCCCATTCATGGCGTTCCGGTTGGCCCGCGCGATTTTTCCTGGCGCGCAACCGACCCGGCGACGCTCATCTATGCCGAAGCGCTCGACGGCGGCGACTGGAACGTGAATGTTCCGGCGCGCGACAAGGTCATGCTTCTGAAGGCGCCGTTCGACTCGCCCGCGGTCGAAATCACGCGCACCGAGCAGCGCTACATGGGCTTCGCCTGGAGCGAGCAACCCAGCGTGGCTTTGTTGGCCGAGTACGACAACAACCGGCACTGGAGAAGAGCCTTCGCC
>Ga0210407_10003475_pt1 | contig 12787 bp, 10 predicted proteins | sample IncBWC27MmetaG_FD_150860 | JGI IMG/M metagenome (GOLD analysis project Ga0210407, IMG submission 150860) | Forest soil microbial communities from Barre Woods Harvard Forest LTER site, Petersham, Massachusetts, United States - Inc-BW-C-27-M | ecosystem: Environmental > Terrestrial > Soil >... | reverse complement strand
AGTGATCCGCGACAAGCAGACCATCGAGCTGCCGGTCACGATCACCGAATCGCACGAGATGCAACTAGCGGCCGCGGAAAATCCGGAAAAGCCCGAGACGAGCACCCCGTCGCAGTACGGGTTGCGGGTGAAGGATCTCAGTCCCGAGCTCGCCAAGGAACTTGGAATCGACGCGCAGGGCGGGGTCGTAATCTCGTCGGTTGCGCCGGGGAGCCGCGCGGACGAGGCGGGACTGCGATCGCGCGACGTAATCCTGGAAGTGAATCGCGAGGCGGTGAAGAACGTCGATTCGTATCAGAGCGCGATCAAAACCAGCTCCAAGGGGAAGATAGTTCTGCTCCTCGTAAAGCGTGGCGATAACACGATTTACGTAGCGCTGAAGCCCGCAGCTTGAGCATCGCGGGCGCAAGCGCCGGCGTCGTTTACATCGGGCTCTAATTCGTAGATGTCCCTCAAACGAATTCTAAAGATCGCGCTCATCGGCGCGGGCGCGCTTATTTTGTTTGCCGTGCCGCCAACCCTCTGGCTGTTTTTCAGCTACTACAATCAGCTCGAAAATGAAGTTGTCGCGCGATTCTCAGGCAAGCGATGGAACATCCCGTCGCGCATCTACTCCGACTCGGAGCTTATCTACCCCGGCCAGGCGCTGAAGGACCTCGGATTCTTCGAGCGCCTCGCGCGGCTCAACTACCATCCCGTCGATCCCGGGAAAGTCCGCACCCGCGGCGAATATAGTTTCGACAAAAAACGCGGCAAGCTGGTGGTCTTCCTGCACAGCTTCGCGTACCCGTATCGCAACTTCAGCGGCCAGGTCGTGGACCTTACGCTCAAGGACGACTCGATCGCGTCGATGCAGGACAGCGGAACTCGTCAGGCAATCTACTCGATAGAGCTTGAGCCCGAACTCATCAGCGGCATCTTCGAGGGCGAATGGGAGCAGCGCCGGCTGGTGCGTCTCAGCCAGATACCGCCCACGATGATCAACGCAATTCTTGCTGCCGAGGATCACCGCTTTTACGAGCATCACGGCGTCGATCTGATCCGCACGATCAAAGCCGGCTATATCGATTTCACTTCGGGCCACGTGCGCCAGGGAGGCTCGACGCTGACCCAGCAGTTGATGAAAAACTTTTTCCTGACCCGCGAACGCAGCTACAAGCGCAAGGTCAAGGAAGCGCTGATGGCGTATATCGCCGAGGACCGCTACTCCAAAGACGAAATCCTGGAAAACTACATTAACGATATCTACCTGGGCCAGCGCGGCCAGGAAGGTATCTACGGCGTCTGGGAAGCGTCCGAATACTACTTCTCGAAGGAGCCGCGCGACCTGACAATCGGCGAGATGGCGGCGATTGCCGGCATGATCAGCTCGCCGAACCGACTGAACCCGCTGCGCCATCCCGACGCCGCGCAAAAGCGGCGCAACGAAGTCCTTGGCTCGATGCTCGAGGACGGGTACATCAGCAAGAGCGCCTACGATTCGGCGCTTGCCGAGCCGCTTCACGCGCGCGAGGTGTACAACGAAAGTAACGACTCGCCGTACTTCGTCGATTACGTCAAGAAAGAGCTCTCCGAGCGCTATCCGCCGCAAGTGCTCGGCGGCGAGGGGCTTAGAATTTTCACCTCGCTCGACGTGCACATGGAAAAGCTCGGCGAAGAGGCGATTGCGCACAATCTCACCGACCTCGAATCCAAGCATCCCAAGCTGGTCCGTCGCGAAGCTACACACCGACTCGAGTCGTGCCTGGTTGCGCTCGAGCCCCAAAGCGGCCGGATCAAGGCGATGGTCGGCGGGCGCGACTATCGCGCTAGCCAGTTCAATCGCGTCATCCAATCCAAGCGCCAGCCCGGCTCGGTCTTCAAGCCGGTCACGTATCTCGCCGCCTTTGACGAGACGCTTTCCGGGGGCGCTGAAAAGTTTCTGCCCACCACCTATATAGAAGACGCGCCGTTCACCTGGACCTACGGCGACATGAGCTGGACTCCCAACAATTACCGCGACCGCTTCTTCGGCCACGTCACGCTTGAGTTCGCGCTCGGCGAATCGCTCAACTCGGCGACCGCGCGGCTTGCCAACAGCGTCGGGCTCGATCGAATCCGGGCGATGGCGTCGAAGCTTGGCTTCGGCGACCTCCCTGCGTACCCCTCGATCGTGCTCGGCGGTATCGAAGTTTCTCCGATACAAGTCGCGCGCGCATACGCCGTAATCGCCAATGACGGAATGGAGATTCAGCCCTACGCGGTGACCGCCGTCGTCGATGAGAACAACAAGGTAATCGAGGGCCACGAATTGACCGAAGAGCAGGTCATCTCGCCTGAACTCGCGTACATGATGCAGTTCATGCTCGAGAACGTGATCAATCACGGCACCGGCGCGGGCGCGCGCACGATGGGTTTCAGGCGGCCGGCGGCGGGCAAGACCGGCACCACCAATGACGCCAAGGATGCATGGTTCGCGGGCTTCACGCCGAATCTTCTGACCGTGGTGTGGACCGGCTTCGATCAAAAAGAGGAACTTGGCCTCACCGGCGCACAAGCTTCGCTGCCCGCATGGACGGCGTTCATGAAGGACGCTACCGCGTCTCGCCCCGCGCTCGATTTCACCGCGCCGCCGAACATCGTCGAAGTGAATGTTGATCCCACGACAGGCTTCAAGGCGACGCCGTTTTGTCCGGTCACCATGATGGGCGTGTATCCGACCGGGTTGGCGCCAACCACCGACTGTCCGTATCATACAAGTGCAGCGGCGCTGGCGGGCTCGGATCACAAAATCCCCGAAGCCCCGAATCCTGTCGCCGATCCGAATGACTAATTTCGTGCGAACGATCGGCATCGCTCTCGCAATGGTCCCGATGCTCCTGACAGCGGGCGCCGTCGATGCGGCTGGGCCGAGTCCGATTGTCGTAGCGTTCCAGGAAGAGTCGATTCCCGCCGCGGATCTCGCGGCGCCGAGTCCCGCCGCGTCAGCATCGCCAGCCGCCGATTCGAATTCCGATTCCGACACGTGGGAAAAAGTGCCGACGCCGCCCTCTGCTCCCGCCGCGCAGGCTTCGCCCGGTGGATTTAAGGCTGTCTCGGTCGCTCCGCCTACTTCGCCGGTCGTTCCGCAAGCCGCAGCGCCGGCTGAAATTCCGCCCGCGATGGACATCGGATCCCTCGCTACCACGCCTCAAATCAGCGATTCGTCTCTCGAACCGTTGATTGCGGCAGCGCCAACTCCGGCCCGCGCCGCGTCGCTAAGGATCACAGAGCAGCAGCGCGTCGAACTCGAACGAGGACATACCGACGACGCGGTCCGCGAGCTGGAGCACGCGGTGTCGATCGATCCGAGCAACTCCTATGCGTACTTCTACCTCGGGCGAGCCTACATCGCGCGCAAGAGCTATGCGCAGGCGCTTACGTTCTTCAAGCGTGCGGAAATAGGACTCGCCTCCAATTCCGCATGGCTCGGCGAGATTTACGCTTTCGAGGGACTCAGCCTCGAGGAGTCAGGGAAATCGGCAGAGGCCGAGGCGGCTTATCAAAAGGCGCTCGCGGCAACTCCCGGCAATTTGAGCGCCCGCGTCGGCGCCACCCGCCTGAGTGCATACGCACCGTCAGCGACCGCGCCCGGAGCACCGGTCGCCGATGCTGCGCAGCCAGCTCCCGACGAAGAAGAGCCTCCGCCGGCGCCTGACGAGGCGCCGCCTCCCCCAGCGCCAGCACCTGGTTCCGCGGGAACGAACCACGACTGATCCTTTCCGCGCCTGTCGCCAGTCGATATTGTTGATCACGCGAGCGGCGCGCTGAGCCGCGATCGACAGAACCAAAACTTTCAAGATGCTCATACTTGGAATTGAATCCTCGTGCGACGACGCCGCGGCAGCGGTGATCGAGACTTCCTCGCCGGGCATCGCGGAGGTGCGCTCCAGCACGGTCGCAAACCAGGACGACATCCATCGCGCGTACGGCGGAATCGTTCCCGAGCTCGCCTCGCGAAATCATGTGGTGACGATCGCGCCGGTAATCGAACGCTCGCTGAGCGATGCGCGATGCACTCTTGTCGACATCGGAGGAATCGCCGTCACCAGCGGCCCCGGCTTGGTCGGCTCGCTGCTGGTAGGCCTGATGTTCGCGAAGGGGCTCGCGCAGGCGGCGCAGATTGCGATGGTCGGCGTGAATCATATCGAGGGTCATCTGCTCGCGCCGCTGCTCGAAAATCGAATCGCGATGCCGTACCTGGCGCTCGTTGTATCTGGAGGGCATACCGCGCTGTTCGCGGTTGAAGATTTCGGCCGCTATCGGCGAATCGGACGCACTCGCGACGACGCTGCGGGCGAGGCATTCGACAAGGTCGCCAAGCTGATGGGACTTGGCTATCCCGGGGGGCGCGCGATCGACGAGTTGTCGCGCCGTGGCAACCGAAAGCAGGTGCGAATCCCGCGCGCGCACGTGAAAGGCGCGCCGATGGATTTCAGTTTCAGCGGCGTGAAGACTTCTGTTGCCACATTTCTTGCGAGCGCAGCGGGCCGGTCTGAACGGCCCGAAGATCTCGCGGCCAGTTTCCAGGAGGCGGTCGTCGACATGCTGGTCAAACCAACTATCGCGGCGGCGCGCGAACTCGGCGCCGACACGATCGCGTTGACCGGCGGAGTCGCGGCAAATTCGAGATTGCGCGAAAGACTGGCTGAAGCCGCCGCGACCGATGGCCGCCGGCTGGTGGCACCCGCGCTCAAATATTGCACCGACAATGCCGCGATGATCGCGCTCGCGGGCAGCTATCGCATCCTGCGCGGCGAGCGCGACTCGCTTGGTATCGACGCAGAAGCCAATCTTTCGCTTTGAATTCTGTGACGAATGACGATCGTGCGGATATCCCGGCCTCCAAGCGAACCGTCTCCATCTCGTCCCGCTCCCGCGCTTGCGATGGCAGGCGTGCGGCCGGCAAAATCGCGTGGGCAGAATTTTCTCACCAGCGGCGCGATCGCCGAACGAATTGTCGCGGCTACGGAGTTCGGCGGGTCCGATCACGTAGTCGAAGTAGGTCCCGGGCTCGGAATCCTGAGCGAGAAGATCGCTCGACTCCCGCATCGCTCGCTCACTCTGGTCGAACTGGATCCGCGACTCGCCACGCGCCTTGCGGATCGCTTTGCCGATGACTCGACAGTTCGCGTGATCAATGAGGATTTTCTGTCTGCCGATTTCGCGTCTCTAGCCACGGAGACTCCGATCAAGGTGATCGGCAATCTACCGTTCAATGTCGCTGCTGCGATTCTTCGCCGCCTGAGCGACAACGCGCGTCTGATTTCCCGGATGGTCCTGATGTTCCAACGCGAAGTTGCTGCGAGAATTCGCGCTCGTCCCGGCGACGACGGATACTCGGCGCTGAGCGTATTCACCGCGCTCTACTGGGATATCGGTCTCCATTTCGCGGTCGCGGCCGGCAGCTTTCATCCACGGCCCAAGGTCGATGCGGAAGTGCTGCGCTTCACGCCGCGCAAGCCAGCGGCCTTCGCCGTAGAAGAAGAGCGCATCATCCTCGAGGTCATCCGTGCGTCATTCTCGGCGCCGCGAAAACAGATTCGCAACGCGCTCAGCCGTTCGCTTGGAATCGACGCTGGTCGGATCGTGCAGGCGCTCGAACACGCCGCGATCGATCCGGCGGTGCGCGCGGAAACGCTCGGCCTGCCGGATTTTGTACGCCTTGCGCGCACGCTCGGCCCCGAAGTGACCTCCAGCGTTGGCCGCCGCGATGCCTGAACTGCCGGAAGTCGAATCGCTCCGCCGCATTCTGGCTCGCAGCGCCGTTGGCAGAACAATCGTGCGCACGCGGATCGGTGCCAAGAGCCTGCGACGCCGCGCGCCGATCGATTTTTCCTCGAGCATCGCAGGCCGGCGAATCACCCGGCTTTCCCGTCGCGCGAAATATTTGATCGTCGAGTTCGACGGCGACGACGTCCTGCTGGTGCATCTCGGGATGTCCGGCAGCTTGACCCATCGCGCCCCCGGCTTCGGCAACGGTGAATTCGATCCGCGTCACGATCATCTCGAATTTTCCCTCGACGACGACTCGCGCCTGGTCTTCAACGATCCGCGGCGATTCGGCATGGTCCGCCTGATCGCGCGTGCCGCGTTGGCTTCCACAGCGGAGCTGAAGTCTCTGGGCCCCGAGCCGATGTCGCGCGAATTCAACGCCGGCTATCTGGCTTCGAAGGCCCGCGGGCGCCACGTCGCGATCAAGAACCTTCTCATGGATCAACGGATTGTGGCCGGGATCGGGAACATTTACGCGGCGGAGATTCTGTTTCGCGCGAAGGTGCGGTCGACCCGTCGCGCCGGACGCGTTACCCGAGCTGAGATCGCAAAGATCGCAACGGCGGTACCGCTGATTCTTCGCGCCGCGATCGGGCGCGCCGGCACCACATTTCGCAGCTATCGCGATTCGCGCGGACAGCCGGGCCGCTTTGCGGAGCGCCTGCGCGTATACGGGCGCGAGGGCAAACCGTGCTACACATGCTCGACGCCGATCAGAAACGTGGTCGTCGGCGGGCGCGCCAGCTTCTATTGTCCGAAGTGCCAGCGCTGATCGGCTTCGTTGCGCCGAGGAGAAATGATTTTCGATGATGCGTCGTCTGAGACCGAGCGCGAAACTTGTATCGGTCGCATTTATTGCGGCCGCGATTACTGCTCTGATGATCGTCGCTCCTGCTTGTCAGGCGGAGAGCGCGCCGCAGATTGATTGGAACAAGGTCGACTCCGAGGCGCTCGATTATTTCCGCGCCTATCTTCGTTTCGACACCACCAATCCGCCGAGCAACACCGCCGCCGCGATCGCGTACCTGAAAACGATTCTCGACAAAGAGGGAATTGCGACCCAAACCTTCGAGAGCAAGCCCGGGATGGTCACGCTGGTCGCGCGCATCCCCGGACCCGCGGGCGTGAAACCGCTGATGCTCATGTCGCATGCCGATGTCGTGCCCGCTGTGGGAGCCAACTGGACGCATCAGCCGTTCGGCGCCGACTTGAACGACGGTTACGTATGGGCGCGCGGCGCGATCGATAACAAGGCGCACGCGATCATGGCGGTGATGACGATGCTCGCGCTCAAGCGCAACAACGTGCCGCTCAAGCGCGGGATCGAGATGATGGTGAATCCCGACGAGGAAGCGGGCGGCGACAACGGCGCCAACTGGATGGTGGCGAACCATTGGGACGTGATCGATCCTGCGTTTGTGTTCAACGAAGGCGGCGACGGCTCGCCCAGTTGGCTCGGCACCAAAGGCACAACTTTCCTGGTCGCCGTGTCGGAGAAACGCGTGGACTGGCTTCACATCGTCGTCCACGGCAAAGGCGGACACGGCTCCGTGCCGCGGCCTGACAATCCGAGCCTGATGCTGATCAACGCACTTCATCGGGTGCTCGAAAATCAGCCGCAGATCCGAATCACGCCAATTTTTGCCAGCGCGATGCTATCGATCGCGCCGTTGGAGCCGTTCCCGGCGTCGTTCCAACTCGCCCATCTCGATTTGCCCGGAGTTGCCGAACTCGCGACGCGCGGCGTGCTGAGTCCTTACAACATCCAGGCGCTCATGCGCGATACCATCTCGCTCACGATGCTCGACGCCGGGCTCAAGGTGAACGTCATCCCGACCACCGCCGAGGCCTCGCTCGATTGCAGGCTCCTGCCGGGCACCGATGCGGACGCGTTTCTGAAACATCTACGCGAGCAGCTTGGCGCTGGCGATTTCAAGATCGATTATATCCAGCGGCCCGACGACGCTCCGCCGTCGCCGACTTCCGGCGAGGCGTGGGACGCGATCAAGCGCGTCGTCGCGGCAGATTTCAAGGATTCGATCGTCGTGCCATGGATGACCACCGGCGGCACTGATTCGCGTGTGTTGCGCGCCAAGGGCGTTCCCGCTTACGGATTCGTCCCGGTGATCCTGACGCCGGCGGAAATCGCGCGCGTTCACGGCGACGACGAGCGCCTCTCGGTTGATAATCTGAATCGCGGAATCAAGGCCACTTACGATTTGACGATCGATTTATGCGCCGCGCAAAAGTAGCATGGTCGAAGAAGTGAAGGCGGTGACCCGATGACCCTCGATATTCCCACCGGACTCGGCGCCACCCTGGCGTTTCTGCTCGGCGCGAGCGTCGGCAGTTTCGCTTGTGTCGCTGCGTACCGCCTCCCGCGCGATCTTTCGATTGTGTCGCCGCGCTCGTTTTGCGAAACTTGCGAGCGCGCGATTCCGTGGTGGGCCAACATCCCGATTCTCGCCTACCTCGGATTGCGCGGGCGATGCGTGATGTGCGGCGCGCCGATTCCGTTCCGACATTTCCTGGCCGAGATCTCACTCGCGATCACCGCGCTCTATTTGTTTCTGGCCTTTCCGCTTCCCGACGCATTCGCGCGCTTCGTGCTTTGCGCCGCGCTGTGGATCGTCGCAATCATCGATTACGATTGGCGCCTCATTCCCAACTTGATCACCTGGCCGGGCATGCTGATCGGCTTCCTCGCCGCGTCGTTCATGATGCCGGAGATCGGTTGGAAGAGTTCGCTGCTCGGGATTCTGTTCGGCGGCGGCGTCTTGTTCGGTACCGGTTTTCTCTATCAACTCGTGCGCGGGCGCGAGGGCGTCGGCCTCGGCGACGTGTGGCTGCTCGGGATGGTCGGCGGATTTCTCGGCTGGCAGGGTGTTTTCTTCACGCTCTTCGTCGGCTCGATGATCGGCGCCGTCGGTGGAATCGCACTCGCGCTGAGCACCGGTGGCGCTTCGGCTTCACCTGCTCCGCTCGGCGACCCCGCGACCGATCCCGAGGAAGCCGACGTCTCGATTCTGCGCACCGAAGTTCCATTCGGTCCGTACCTGGCGCTGGCCGCCGGCGTCTTCACTCTCTTTCAGGCGCAACTGACCCACTGGTATCTTGGCTCGTAGATGGCAACCGGTCTGTTCATCACGCTCGAGGGTGTCGAGGGTTCCGGCAAAACGACTCAAGCCGCGATCCTCGGCGACTGGCTCCGCAAAGACGGCCGCCGCGTGATCGTAACCCATGAGCCGGGCGGCACCCGCGCAGGTGAAACGATTCGCGCGATCTTCCTCGATCCCGCCGTCTCGCTCGACGTCGCCGCCGAACTATTGCTGGTCTTGGCCGATCGCGCGCAACACGTCCGCGAGAAACTCCGGCCCGCGATCGCTCGCGGCGAGACGGTTATTTCCGATCGCTATTCGGATTCCACCACCGCGTATCAAGGTTACGGCCGCGGCTTCGATCTCAAACTGCTCGGCGAATTGAATCGGCTCGCCAGCGACGCGATGGCTCCCGATCTGACTATCGTTCTCGACTTGCCGGTCGAGACCGGCCTCGAACGCACCCGCGCTCGCGCCAAGGGTACTGGACGTGGTTCCGATCGCTTCGAGGGCGAACGCGCGGAGTTCCATCGCAAAGTGCGCGCCGGCTTTCTCGCGATCGCGGCGGCCGAACCCGCCCGCGTCGTCGTGATCGACGCCGACCACCCGGTCGCCGAAGTCAGCGACGACATCCGGCGTACCGTCGAGGAGTGGCTGAAGCGCCGATGCCCCTGACCACTCTGCGCGGCCATCGCGAAATCGCAAATCGGCTCCTCGCCGAACTGCGCAACCGCCCCTCGCATGCCTACTTGTTCTCCGGACCGCGCGGCATCGGCAAGGCTTTGGTCGCGACCAGCCTCGTTCATGCGCTGATGTGCGAGCGCTCGCCGGACGAGAATTTTTGCTGCACCGTCGCGCGATGCCCCGTCCGCGACGCTCCGCAGACCGAACGCTCTCGCGCTCGCCCAGCCGACGGTGACACTCCCCGATGCGATTGCTGTTCGGCGTGCGTGCAAATCGCGACCGGAGTGCATCCGGATTTCAGTTACCTCGCGCTCCAGGCCGGACGCACCGAAGTTTTGATCGAGCAGATTCGCGAACTGATCGTGCGGCTCGGCACGCGCCCGTCGCGCGGCGCGATTCGTCTCGCGATCATCGACGATGCTGAGACGCTGGGTATTCCCGCGCAGAACGCGTTGTTGAAGACGCTCGAAGAGCCGCCCGGCCACGCGATCGTCATCATGGTTACCGCGAGCGAGCGCGCGCTGCTCGACACGGTCCGATCGCGCACCCGCACGGTGCGATTTCCCGCGCTGAAGGTCGCCGACATCGAGGAAATTCTCGCCGCGCGCGGCGTGGCGGACAAGGTGCGCGCCGGTGCGCTTGCGCTGCTCGCGCGCGGAAGCGCTGCCCATGCGATCGCGCTCGCCGCAGGCGAGGAACCGCCACTCAGTCAGCTGCTTGCCGCGCTCAGCACCGCGAAGTCGATCGATTTCGCGCGCGCCAATTCGATCGCGCAGGAATTATTCGCCAATCGCGACGCCGCCGCGGCCAATTTCGAGTTGCTCGCACGGCTGCTCGAAGAAATACTATGCTGCAAGCTGCTGAAGACCGATTTCGCTGCGTTTCCGCCGGAGGCTGGGGAAACGATGGCGATTCTGGCGGAGCGGATCGGCGTTGACGCGCTCGTGAAATGTATCGACGCCGCAGTCCGCGCTTCGGAAGCGGTCGAAGCGATGGCGAATCCGCGCTTGCAGGCCGAGAATTGGTGGACTATCGCCGCACAAGCGATGCGGGATAATTAGTGGAGTGAGGTAAGAACCCGGTGGGGCAAGATATCGATCCGTTTGAGGGCGCACCGTCGATACCGAAAATCGTGGCGGTCAGCCTGCAGCAAACCGGGCATCTGTACAATTTCCTGGCCGGCGATGCCGCACTTCGGCGCGGCGATCGCGTACTCGTCGAGAGCGAGGCTGGCACCCGGGTGGGCACCGTCGAGATCGAGCCGCACGAACCGGCGCATACGATCGATTTGTCCGCGATGCGCTCGATCGTCAGGGTCGCGTCCGACGACGACTTCAACATTGAGAAAGAGAACCTGGCGCGCGAAGCGAACGCGCGCCGGATATGCGTCGAGCGAATTCGCGCGCATCGGCTCCAGATGAAGCTGGTAAATGCCGACTACACTTTCGACGGGCGCAAGGCGGTCTTTTATTTCGTCGCCGAAGGACGAGTCGATTTCCGCGACCTGGTCCGCGACCTCGCCAACACGCTGCGCGTTCGCGTCGAGATGAAACAAATCGGCGCGCGCGACGAGACCAAAGTCACCGGGGGCCTCGGTCCGTGCGGACGCGAGCTATGCTGCTCGAGCTGGCTGCGCGACTTCGAAGCGGTCACCGTAAAGATGGCGCGCGACCAGGGACTCGCGCTGAATCCGTCGCGGCTCGCCGGGATGTGCGGACGGCTCAAATGCTGCCTGCGCTACGAGTACGCCACTTACGTCGAACTCAAACGCGCGCTGCCCAACCTCGGCAAGCGCGTGCAATGCGTCAAGGGCGACGGCAAAGTGATCCGCCAAAACATCCTGAAGCAAACCGTGCTCGTCCAGCGCGAAGAAGACGGCGGCGTCGTCGAAGTAACGCTCGAAGATCTGGTAGCGTCGCGGCCGCAGTAGCGTTGCGCTGAAACTCAACTCAGGGTGATTACACGTCTTTAGAAAATTTACACGTGCAAACAATTTCAAAGTGGGGCAATGGCCTTGCGCTGCGTATCCCTGCCGCCTTTGCTAAGACGATGGGGCTTGAGGAAGGCACCGTGGTCGCTCTGAAAGTTCGGGCCGGTCGGCTGATAGTAATTCCGGCGGAGCCGGTCAGGTACGATCTGCGCCAGCTCGTCGCCCAGATCACACCGAAGAACAGGCACCGATTGGATGATTGGAGCAAGCCGGTCGGCAACGAAGCTTGGTGATCAGCCGCTCTGAGAATAGTCGCGTGAGACGGCGGCTCCCGCTATTCTCGATCCTCTGATGACAGACCGGATTCACATCACGAGCGCGATCATTTACAGCAACGGGCCGCCGCATGTCGGCCATGCTTACGAACTGCTCGCGACCGACGCATTCGCGCGCTATCAACGTCGCAAGCTCGGTGCCGCAAACGTGACGTTCGTCACCGGCACCGACGAGCACGGCGACAAGAACAAGCGTGCCGCCCACGCCGCCGGCCTTCATCCCAAGGCTTTCGCCGACAATATCAGCGCGATGTTCAAGCAGGGATGGGCCGGGCTCGACATCAGCTACGACTACTTCGTCCGCACCACCGACCCCGTGCATCAGGCGTTCGTGCAGAAGATGCTCGCGCGTTCGTACGATTCCGGCGACATCCACTTCAAAGATTACGAGGGCCTCTATTGCGTCGGATGCGAGCGTTTCTACACCGAGAAAGAGCTGCTCCCGGGCAACGTTTGCCCCGTGCACAACACTCCCGTCGAGCCGATCAAGGAAGGCAACTATTTTCTGAAGCTCGAGAAATATCGCGAGACGGTTCGCCGCCAGATCGAGAAAAATCCCGATTTCATTCGACCCGAGCGCTATCGCAACGAGGCTCTCCGGATGCTCGACGAGCCGCTCGAGGATCTCTGCATCTCGCGTCCCAAGGCGCGCCTCGATTGGGGTATCACGCTGCCCTTCGACGACAAGTACGTCACCTACGTTTGGTACGACGCGTTCTGGGCGTACCTGAGCGAGCTCCCGAAAACCGACGACGCTTCGCTCAAAGAAATTTTGCCGGTCACCGAACACTTCATCGGCAAAGATATTCTCAAGACTCACGCGGTGTATTGGCCCCCGATGCTGCTGTCGGTCGGGCTGCCGCTCTTTCGACATCTAAATGTCCACGGCTTCGTGAACTTCGGCGGCGCGAAGCTGTCGAAGAGCTCCGGGGACTCCCAGGATCCGG
>Ga0210407_10003474_pt1 | contig 12789 bp, 9 predicted proteins | sample IncBWC27MmetaG_FD_150860 | JGI IMG/M metagenome (GOLD analysis project Ga0210407, IMG submission 150860) | Forest soil microbial communities from Barre Woods Harvard Forest LTER site, Petersham, Massachusetts, United States - Inc-BW-C-27-M | ecosystem: Environmental > Terrestrial > Soil >... | reverse complement strand
TCTACGCTTCAAGCCACATCTCGCGATGCCGCCCGCAAGACTGAGGGCCAAGATGGAGTCGCTGTCTCCCTTCTTGTAGGACTCTTTCATTCCCTACAACATGCCGGTTTATCCCGGCGCACCCTGATTAACGCCCCGATCCGAAAATGACCTAAACTATGTTGGCCATGAGCGCCATCGACGAAGTGCTCGCAGCAAACGAAATCTACTCGCGCACCCATGAGTTGCGCAACCAGAGCCCGCGCCCCGAGCGCAAACTCGCGGTCCTTACCTGTATGGACACGCGGCTTTCCATTCGCACGCTGGGGCTGAGCACGGGAGACGCGCACATCATCCGCAATGCCGGAGGCATCGTTACGGAGGACACGCTGCGCTCGCTGGTGGTATCCCACTATCTGCTGGGTACTGAGGAAATCATGGTCATCAATCACACCGATTGCGGCCTGATGCTCACCAGCGAGCAGGACTTGCGCAGTAAGATCCAGAGTCGTACGGGGACGGCCGCTGTTGCTCCGGCCTTCTTCTACGCCTTCCAGGACATCGATGAAAATGTGCGCCACCAATTGCAGAAACTCCGCACCCATCCCTGGATTCCCAAAAGTGTAGCTGTCCGTGGCTTCGTCTACGACGTTGCCAGTGGACGTCTCCGCGAAATCAAGGACGCCTAACTCATCCGCGACTCAACAACTAGGCGTTGCCACAGATCGCACAGCAATTGTTTGGTGAAGCCGCGACTGCGCCAACGCAGTGCCTGCCTAACGCACTAATCCGAACCTGAACCACTACCGGGCATCGCTTTCATTAGCCTATCCCCGAATCGGCTGCTACAATGCCGCCATGGCTGATTGGCGGCAAATCCAGGCGCGTATTCGCAAAGCGAAGAACAGCGCCGACGCACAGACGAAACTCTCCGAGCTGTACCAGCGCACACACGACGCGATGGTGGCCTGGGAGCTGGGAGCCGTCGCAGAAAAAGCCGAACGAAATGAGGACGCCGTGAAGTGGTACACAATTGCAGCGGAACGATTCCGCCGCGCTGATTGGAAGAAGAAAGCCGAGGAAGCCCTAGCGCGATTGGGCGCACCGATTCCGGTGGCGGGTGCTAAACCCAGTCCTGAGCCTGTGTTTGCGGCAACAAGCAGCACTGAGGTTGAACCGAACCATGAATTCAGCGGCCCCAGTGACTCGCAAGACACCCAACCGCGCCTGGCGCTCGGCGAAATTCCCGAAGACTCGGTGGACTACACGGGCGACGCGATCGAAGTAGAGGTCGTGCATCTTTCCGACGCTACGCCTCCGTCAGGTGCCGCTCCAATCGATGCCGACCCCACGGGCAAGAAAAAACGCCGCCGCGGACGTCGCGGTGGGCGAGGTCGCCGTCGCAAAGGCGCTCCCGCAGCGCCCGGATTGCCTTCGCAGGCATTCGCGGAATCAGGCGCGGCTCACGCACCGTCGTCCGCTGCGCCACAGGCGCGCGTGCCGGCGCCACGATTTCAGCCTTCGCGGCCTGCTCCGCAGATTGAAACCTATGAACGCGTTCCGGTTGCGGCAGCCGCTGCGCCGCAAGAACCGGAATACACGCCGCCCGCCGAGCGAGCCGCTCCGATGCTCCCTTCGGAGCGCACCGCGCACGGCCGCGCCGGCGATCCGGCCTTGGCTTCGCGCATGTCCAAATTGGAATCCATGTTGCGCCGCCTGGTCTCCAGCCCGCTGCATCGCCTGGACGAATCGGATTCGGCTCCAGCCGGACCGGGCGTGTTCCTGCTTTCGGATTCCGACCAGATTACTTCCTACTACATCGAGGCTTGCCAGACGCTGCGCGTCGGCCTGGGAAATCTCGCTCGCGGCAGCGGACGCAGCAGCACGAAGCCGGTTCGCGGCGGACGTCCGGCCTTTGACAGCGGCCTGAAAACGAAACTCGCCGAGCATTTGGGCATCGGCGAAGCGAAAGTCTCGCAATATCTGAAGGACCACTGCGTGGTCCGCTGGATCCAGCTCGACGACGATGCTCCGCATCTGGCGCATTTCGCGATCGGCGTCTTGCGCACACCCCTCAACCTGGACTGAAAATCGGGCTAAATAGTAGTCCGGCTGGTACTTGGGCCTCTCCATTAGCTGCGCCTGGGCACCGTTCAACCCCCGAATTGCACCTTTAGACGCACCCTCCTAGACGCCCAGTTTGAAACCGTGCAAACTTTGGTACCGTAACTGGTTACGGATGTAGCTCATCCGTAGGGGTCAGGCCTCGGGGGCTTCAAGAGATATTTTAGAAGGTCGTTCGAAAGGGAAAGGTGGAATTATGCCGAACGCGATAAGCACAAAACTTTGGAAATCGTTCGATTGGGCGCTGTGCAAGACTGCCGGCGTCACATTCAACACGATTCAGTACTTCAATAAATTTAATCCGAACCCTTCGTTCACGCCGAAGTGGTCTGAGAAGCCGTTGCTGAAGTCCTGGGAAAAGTCCAAGCCGACGCTTGGCTGGCCGCGTACTACGGATTCGCTCTGCCCCGATTGCGTGCGGGAAGCGCGCGACCTGATCATTAACGGGAAAAAAGACTGGACCGATCTGGTCCACGAGAAGGTCGGCGAAATCAAAGCACAAATTATCGAGCGCGATGGCCAGGTCTGGATGGTGAAAGAATGCGCCATCCACGGAAAATTCGAAGACTTGATGGCCGTAGATGCCAAGTTCCTGGAATGGATCGAAAAGAATTTCCCCGGCCGCGATATCCCGGCGCACAACGACGAAGGTTTGCATCGCCACGGTTCCAGCACGGTTCGCCACGGCCGCGGTTCGGTTCTCACTGTGGACCTCACCAACCGCTGCAACATGATGTGCGACCCCTGCTTCATGGACGCGAACCAGGTAGGCTACGTCCACGAACTGAGCTGGGAAGAAATTCAGGAAATTCTCGAGAACGCCACCAAGATCAAGCCCCGCCGTCAGATGTCCGTTCAGTTCTCCGGTGGCGAACCGACCATGCACCCGCGATTCATTGACGCGGTGCGTTATGCGCGCAAAGTCGGCTACAACAGCGTGCAGGCCGCGACCAACGGCATTGAGTTCGCAAAGAGCAAGGAATTCTGCAAGGCAGCTTTCGAAGCGGGCATGCGCTACGCGTACCTGCAATTCGACGGCATCGGCAACGACGCCAACAGCCACCGCCAGGTGGGCAACCTGTTTGACGTGAAGTTGCGCGCCATCGAGAACATGCACGAAGCCGGCATCGAAATCGTGCTGGTCACCACCATCGTCAATAATGTCAACAACGATCAGGTCGGCCCGATCGTCAAGTTCGCCATGGAAAACCCCAAGAAAATTTCCTTCGTGTCGTTCCAGCCCGTTTCCTTCACCGGGCGCGACGAAGAAATTACTCCGGAACGCCGCATCCGCCAGCGTTACACGCTTTCGCACTTGGCGAAGGACGTCAGCTCACAAGTCGGCAAAGTTGAGCCCACGCGCGACTGGTTCCCGATTTCCTTTATCAGCACGTTCGCGGGCTTTTCGGACCTGGTACACGGGCCCGACTCGCAGTGGGGATCGCTCTCCTGCGGCTGCCACCCGAACTGCGGCGTCGGCACGGCGTTGATGATCAACAAGGAAACCAAAGAGTGGGCGCCGGTCCCGCGCTTCCTGAACGCACAACAGTTGACGAAGGACGTCGCGGCAATTACCGATGCGGCCCGCGGCAAGACCTTCTCCAACTTCATGATGGCGATGGCCGTCTTGAAGAATTACAGCCCCTTCCAGGGGCCGCCCAGTTTGCGGCTGAAGGATCTTTGGAAGAAATTCGATAAGACGTACGCGCTCTCCGGAAACGCGGACAAGAAATACGGCAAAGTTTCCGGCGACCGCACCTTCGAAGACGCCATGAAGCGCCGCAAGGAAGATCCTTGGAACTTCCTTTTCATCGCCGGCATGTGGTTCCAGGATCTTTTCAACTACGATTTCCGCCGCACCGAAATGTGCATCATTCCCTACGCCACGCAACAGGGTGAAATTTCCTTCTGCGCGTACAACACCGGAGTGGGCTGGCGCAAAATCATCGAGAACATGCACAAGAACGCGACCGTCGCCCAGTGGTACAAGGAACACGGCAAGCACGACGTCTTCGCGAAGGGCAAGAATGTCAATCTGCAGAGTTACGAACACTCGCTCCGCATTGACGCCGAAGACGCGTCGCGCGTTCGCCACCTGGAACACGACATTCCGGTGACCGCGGCCGAAGAAGACCGCATCCGCCGCAAGAAAGCGTTCGAGGAGGCTGCGAAGGTCCGCCGCATTTACGAAGAGCTCGTGCTGAAGAAGTCCACAGAGCCCGTCGTTCAAATCGGCTCGATGCAGCAGATCCTCAGCGCGGTTCCCGGCGTAACGGTGAAGCCAGTCCAGATCGCCCCGGCAAACGGCAACGGGCATGCGAATGGCAATGGCCACGCAAACGGCAACGGCGCAGCCAAGCTCGAGAAGCCCGAAGCAGAAGCCGCGGTAGCAGGCGACTAACCTAAACCTAAGAACTCAGCAATCTCCGCAGGGTAAGCAAGGCCAACAGCCCCGGCGCAATCCGGGGCTGTTGTGTTTTTGGGCCACGTCTGCTTTGTGTCGAAATAAGTCGAACAGAAGGCCTGAACGCGCTCTGGTATAATTTTGTTTCTCAGGCGAGAGAGGGTGAAATGCCGATCTACGAATACGTTTGCGACGATTGTAACGAACACTACGAGCGCATCGTCCTGAGCCAATCGCAGGCGATCACATGCCCAAAATGCTCCAGCGCTAAACACACCATCCAGCTATCCGTATTCGCGTCCCCATCGAACGGAAAATCCGCCGCCGGCTCGTCCTCATCGTCCCGCAGCGGCGGCAGCTGTTGCGGAGGCGGTGGCTGCGGCTGCCACTAGGCTTTCAACCGTGAATCCGTCCCGCCCGATCGGTGCGAGAACATCCACTCCGCCAGCCCCGGTTCGCCGAACGCCACGTCCCAGACATTGTGACCAATGCTGGGATACTCGGTGTACTGCGGCGCGCCACCGGCCTTGCGCAGCTCCGCAACCCAATCCCGCGCGCGTGTGACTGGCACCGCCGGATCTTCCTCGCCTTGAAATATCCATGCTGGAACTTTCGCGACGCGCCGAATCATGTAGGCATCGCCGTACCCACACAGCGCAATCGCTGCCGCAAATCGCTCGGGCGCGATTGACAGCGCCGCCCACACGCCTTCGCCGCCCATGGATTGCCCCACCACATACTCGCGCGCGCGATCAATGCTGTACTGCTTCTCGATCGTATCCAGAATCTCCAGCGCCAAACGAATCGCCACCGGAGGCGTGTTGGCATGCGGGCGCGCCCAACCTTTAGTTGCGTCCACCTGCGGTGCGACGACGAACGCGTGATACTTCGCTTGATTTTCCGGCGTCGTCCAAAAGTGCGAGCCGGCGGAATTTCCGCCCGTAAGCTGCGAAGAATTATCAGAGCCGCGCCCTGCGGCTCCGTGCAGCCACAAAACGATTGGATATTTTTTCGCGGCGTCATAATCGGGCGGCACGAACAGGCGGTACGCCATCGCCTCGCCGCTCGGGCTGCGGTAGGAACCGGCGATGAATCCTGCAATAGCGGAATCCTTTGCCGGCGTCGCCTCGTGCGACTTTTGCTGTTCACTTGTTTGCGCGTATCTGCAGCAGCAGAAGGAAAAAAATAGAAGCGCGAAAAATCTGCAGCGTGTTCCGGGCAATGTCCCCATCGGCTTATCGCGAATACTTCAAGACGTTCTGCGGCGGCTCGAGGCCCGCATTCAACCGGGGATCCGGAATCGGCGCGCCCGGCACTACGGGCAAAGGCAGCACGCCCGCCCAAATCGGTAGCGCGTAATCCGCTTCATCATCTTTCGGCGGACCTGTGCGCACCTTCGCCGACACTTCCTCGAGCGGCAGCGCCAGCACCGACGTCGCTTTCAATTCCATCTCCGTTGGCGGCCGCACATCGTTCCAGCGTCCGCGCACAATGTGGTTCGTAAACGCTTCCAACACGTGATTCTTTTCGCCGCTATCGTCCACCGGCATCGCGCGCCCTAGCATCACCACCGACCGGTAATTCGCTGAATGATGGAACGCCGAGCGCGCCAACACCAATCCATCCACCAGCGTCACCGTGACGCACACTTGCACTCCGCCGGCGAGCGTTCGCAACATGCGGCTGGCCGAAGAGCCGTGCACGTATAGCGTATCGTCTACGCGCGCGTAATTCGTGGGAATCACGAAAGGCTGGCCGTCCACCACAAATCCCACGTGGCACACGAATCCTTCGTCGAGAATCCGGTACACGGTTTCGCGATCGTATTTGCCGCGGTCAGGCAGGCGTTGAACTTTGGTGCGTGCTGTCGGACTGAATGGCTCGGTCATGCATCGAGCGTAAATCGGCGCAGCATTCGCCGCAAGTGCCAATCTGGATGGCTGCGGTTCGCGCGCGCTCGCCCGGCATTCACGGAGCCTACTGTTGCGGTCGCTGCGCGGGAGCTGCTGGCTTTGGCGGCGGAGCTATGTGCACCACGCGAAATCCGGTGTAGGCCGGGTCCGCGGGGCGATACTGCGCCTTGCTGTCCGCGGGACGATCCGCACTGCCACCCAGCGTCTTGCCGGAGCCGTCGGCAGCAATCGCCCATTCCGCCACGTTCCCGCCGAGATCGAACACCAGTTCCTCGCCTTCGTCGCCCTCCGCCGCAAAACTCCCCACTTCGCGCAGCAGCGGCGCGTCTCCCTTCAGTTCCTTGATCTTGGCTTCGAGCTTTTGCGCGTCCTCGGGATTCAGCGCGTACCCCGCCCAATAATCCAGCGTGTTCTCCCCGCTGCGTACCTTGTAGAGGTCACCCGTTTCGCTTTCATTCGGAAGACGGTACGTCTCGCCGGTCAGGTCGCTCAGCCATTTACAATATGCGTGGGCCTGCTCCAGCGTGATGCCGTTCGCCGGATAATTTTCCGTGCCCGCGTCAAACTTGTAGTCCTTATCGAAAGCCGCAAACTGAGCGCGGGTAATTTCAAATCGTCCGATCTCGATCGCACCGCGTTTCACCGTATCGGGGATCAGCACATCCGGCGCCGGATTATCCTGCGTCGCGGGAGGATGAAACGCCTCGCCGTAGGAAGCGCCGGACTTCTGCACCGTCGCGCGCTTCAAAGCCACTTCCAGCGGCGAACCCTTCTTCAGCGCTTCATTTTCCGGCGGCTTCGTCTTGAACAGATACGCATCGAACCACGCGGCTTCCTCATTCACCTTGCGCAATTGGTGCGTCAACTTCCGCGGCCCGTGCGCTTCGCCGGGAAACAAAATAAATTTCACCGGAGCCTTGCCGATCGAATAAAGCGCGCGATAGTGCGTCCAGCCTTCTTCCGTGGGAACCTGGCGGTCAATGGTGCCGAAAAAAATCAGCGTGGGCGTCTTCACCTTATCCATTTTGAACAGCGGCGATTTCTCGATATAGAGCTGCGGATCTTCCAGCGGCGTTTTCCCGAAATAATAGTGGTCAAACGATTCACCGAAATCCACGTTGGCCCAATCGCTCAGCCATTCCACGTCTCCCGCGCCCACCACCGCCGCCTTGTAGCGGTCGGGATTGGTCACCGTTAGTTGAATCGAAAGAATCGAGCCGTTGGACCAGCCCGCCGCGCCGATCTGCTCGGGATCCACCAACCCTTTCGCGATCAGGTTATCCACTCCGCGCTCGATGTCCGGAATTTCCAGCTCGTAATATTTTCCGCAGCAGATGGACTCCACAAACTTCAGCCCGTATCCCGTGCTGCCGTGATAATTCGTCTTAAGCACGAACGCGCCTTTCTGCGTCATTAGGTTCGGCGCGTACGCCCAGCGTTCGGACCATTGGTCGTGATCGGCGCCGGCCGGCCCGCCGTGTGTCGCCACAATCAGCGGATAGGCCTTGCCCGCTTTGTAATCGTCCGGATAGTAGAGGATGCCTTCCACGTTGTCGTCGTTTGCGCCCTTCCACTGCAAAACTTCCGTTTTTGCGATGGGCTTGTTCTTGAAGTCCGGATTTAGATTGGTGATTTGCAGCGGTGAAGCGATTTTCGTGCCGTCCAGCTTTGCGCGAAAGAATTGCGTCGGGACGCTAGCGGTGGAATGCTCGTAAATCAACGTCTTGGCGTCTTCGCCCAGCACAAAACTGAAATAGTGTTTTTCGTCTTCGCTGGAAATGGACTTGCGCGACCATGTGCCGCCGTGCCGCGTAAAGCGCACCGGCTTGGTGTACACGCCATCTGCCAGCAGCGCGATGAATCCGTCGTTCGTGGCTTCCAGCGAGCGCGCGAAGCCGCGGTCCCAGTCCAGATTCACTTCGCTGGATTTTCCGGCGGCCAGATCGTAGAAATATATCCTTTCCACGGTGGCCACCAGAAAGCGCGGGTCGTCGGAATAGGGCGCCACCACATAAAAGCCGGAATTGTCGCGCGCCCAGGCGATGTCAACGGGTTGGATGCGCTCATTTGCGAACACCGGCGTGCGTTCGCCGGTCGCGAGGTTCACGACGTTCGTCACCGGCGGAATCTTCTGGTCCCATGCGAAGCTCAATTCCCGCCGCGCTACGGTGACTGCTTTCTTCTTGTCGCGCGAAACTTCAAAACGCTCGATCCAGTCGTCGTTGTCGGTCAGACGCGTGACTTTCTTGTCCTTCACCGAAAATTTGTATAGCCGCACCGGCGCGCTGTGCGCCGTATCGTCCACCACGTTCGAATCGTCCTTGCGCTCTTTCGTTTGCCGCTCGTAGAGCGTGGGATCCTCTTCAGCGCTGAAAATAACGGTGTCGTTGTCCAGCCATTCATATTGCTGGATACCGCGTTCGAATTCCGTCACCGCCCAAGGCTCGCCGCCCGCGGCATTCAGCAGCCACAGTTGCGTGGGAGCCAAGTCGGGTTTCGGTTTCGGCAGCGCATGAGTGCTCATGTAAGCAATCGTATCTCCCGAAGGCGACCAACGCGGTTGCGACACTTCGTCCGTTCCGCGAGTGAGCTGCACTTCCTTGCCATCACTCAAATTGGAAAGATACAAATTGCTGACGCGCAGATCCTTGTCTTTATCCGCCGTCCCCTTAACCCACAAAGCAAATCGCCCATCCGGCGAAATCCGAAACTGGCCCGCATCTTCCTGGTACACCACGTCCTCCGGCGACCAGTGATTTTTCTTGGCAGGATCGGGCTTGGGGGTGTCCGACGCGGCCTGTGCCGCAACAACAGGCGCGAACAGAAGCAATATTCCAGCCAGCAGGGTAGTCGCTTTCCAGCAACGAGCAGCAATCGTTTCCATGCGTTCGTCAAACTCCATTTGGACTTGTAGGTGGCTGAATCAGGCAGCCGAAAAACTATCACAGTCTCGCTGCATGCGGGTAGCTACGTCGCACGCGCCTTAAGTCAGGCGGTGAGCATTCGTCTCGCCGTGCGAATTCAGCTAGAATGTTCTTGTTAACGCAACGGAGCCAACGCCATGGCCATCAGCCGCGAACAAGCGCGCAACGAACACACCGGCAGCACCTCGCACGACCAATTCAGCGAGACGATTTACGGCGTCGTTTGCTCGACGTGCCACAACTACATTCTCATTGATAAAACGAACTGCCCACCGTCGTGTCGCGAACACGAAACCTGTCGCGCGGCTTACGCTTAGTTTTCATCCGCAGCTCGCGCAGTGGCCACCCTCCCAATCCATAAAGCCCCGCTTTGCCTTCGTCTAGTCTCGATGCAACGCCCGCCCAGGTCCCGCCCAAGTCTCGATTGACGCCTCCGTCGCGCTTGCGTACGATGCGGCGCAGGCAGCAAAAACGCTGTCCGGAGGCGCGCGTCAACACATGAAAGCACTCCTCAAGGTTATTCTGTGGGTCGCCATCGCGCTCGCCGGCGCCGGTGCTCTCGCCGCCATCGCTTTCGAACGCCGCGAGCCGCTGAACGCTGTCTGGTTCGTCGTCGCGGCACTCTGCACCTATCTCGTCGCCTATCGCTTCTACTCGAAATTCATCGCCGCGAAAGTTCTCGCTCTCGACGACACCCGCGCCACTCCCGCCGAGCGCCTGGAAGACGGCCACGATTTCGTTCCCACCAGCAAATGGGTTCTCATCGGCCACCATTTCGCCGCGATTGCTGGTCCCGGCCCGCTCGTCGGACCCACGCTGGCCGCGCAATTCGGCTATTTGCCGGGAACGCTCTGGCTGATCGTCGGCGCCGCGCTCGGCGGCTGCGTCCAGGACTTCATCATTCTTTTCTGCTCCATTCGCCGCGACGGAAAATCACTGGGCCAGATGGCGCGCGAGGAGGTATCCAAGCGCGGCGGGATGATCGCTCTGCTCGCCGTCCTCGCGATCATGATTATCCTTCTGGCGGTCATCGCGCTGGTGATCGTCAAAGCGCTGAAAGAATCGCCGTGGGGCACATTCACTCTCGCGATGACCATCCCCATCGCGCTGCTGATGGGCATTTATCTGCGTTACGTGCGTCCGGGCCGCGTACTGGAAGCTTCACTAGGCGGTGTAGCGCTGGTGATGCTGGCCGTCGTCTCCGGCCAATGGGTGAACGCATCGCCCGCGTGGTCCAGCGCCTTCACGTTTTCCGGCCCTGCGCTGGCGCTCGCGATCATCGCCTACGGCTACGCGGCCTCCGCGCTGCCCGTCTGGTTGCTGCTCGCTCCGCGCGATTATCTCAGCGCATTCATCAAAGTCGGCGCCATCGCCGCGCTGGCTATCGGCGTCATCTTCGTGCGTCCTACGCTGGAAATGCCCGCGTTGACGCGCTTCGTGGACGGCAACGGCCCAGTGTTCGCCGGGAAAATCTTTCCGTTCTGCTTCATCACCATCGCTTGCGGCGCCATCAGCGGCTTCCACGCGCTGATTTCTTCCGGCACCACGCCAAAAATGATCTTGCGCGAAGGCCACGCGCGCATGATCGGCTACGGCGCGATGCTGATGGAATCTTTCGTCGGCGTGATGGCCATGATCGCCGCCTGCGCGCTGCAGCCCGGCGTCTATTTCGCGATCAATAGCCCCGCGGGCATCGTCGGCAAGACGGCCGACGCCGCGGCGGCCACCATCCGCAGCTGGGGATTCACGCTCGATCCGCAAACCATGTCCGCGCTCGCACAACGCGTCGGCGAGCATACTTTGCTCGACCGTACCGGCGGCGCGCCTTCTCTCGCCGTAGGCATGGCGCAGATTTTCAGCGGGACCATCGGCGGCGAACGCCTCCTCAGCATCTGGTACCACTTTGCGATTATGTTCGAAGCGCTCTTCATTCTCACGGTGCTGGATGCCGGCACGCGCGTGGGCCGCTTCATGGTGCAGGAACTCGGCGGACACATCTGGAAACCGCTCGGCAAATCCGGTTCCACGGCCGGGATTCTCGCCACCAGCGCGCTGATGGTCGGCGCCTGGGGATATTTTCTGTGGCAAGGCGTGCAGGACCCGCTCGGCGGAATTAATTCGCTCTGGCCGCTCTTTGGGATCGCGAATCAGCTGCTAGCGTGCGTCGCTCTGGTGGTGGCCACCACCATCCTGCTTAAAATGGGCCGCGCGCGCTGGATTTGGGTAACGCTCGCGCCGATGGTCTGGCTCGTAGCTATTACCATGACCGCCGCCTACCAGAAAATCTTCTCCGCGAACCCGCGCATCGGCTTCCTCTCGCAAGCCAACGTCCTGGCGGCCCAGATTGCGTCCGGCGCGATTCCCGCTGAAAAAATCGCGGTCACCCAGCGACTGATTTTCAATAATCGCCTGGACGCCGCCGTCACCGCCGTTCTGGCCGCGATGATTCTGGTGCTCCTTGTCGAAGCCATCGGTGAATGGATTGCGATTCTCAGCGGACGCAAGGCCGCGGTGCTGCATGAATCGCCATACGTCACGACGCGCTGGGCCGAAGGGGACTAAAATGGCTTTTGTGGTGCGCGTGCATGACGTTGTGCAACAGAACCATGACGCGCTGCATCTTTCATTACGCGGCAGGCGTTCGCGGAATTCCGTGGAAGGCATTCACCGAGATGAGTTCGTCGCACGGGATCAGGTTTGCGCGCTTGCATTCGGGGACACCTCAGCAATGAGAACGAAGTTGATGAGCCGGCGGCTATTGGGCACGCTTTTTCTGTCCTGGGCCTGTGCAACTTGCCTGCAGGCGCAGGAAGCCAGCCCGATCCCGGTTCAATCGCCCGCTCCAGAATCCGATCCGGCTCTAGCTCATCGCCCCTCTTCGATACCGCCAACCGATACTGCGAAGCCCGCGACGATTCCTTTGTCCGTGCCGATCGGCACGCCCATACAACTGGCGCTCGACGAAGAGACTCGCATCAGGAAAGTTGGCCAACCTCTTACTGCACATACCGTCGAGCCGGTTTACGCGTTTGACAAGCTGGTGATTCCCGTCGGCGCGGTAATCTCGGGTGAAATCACGCGCATCGAGCCAGTCTCTACCGGAAAACGAACGCTCGCTGCGCTGGATGCCGATTTCACTCCGTCGCGCGCGATTGACGTTACGTTCGCCGAGCTGATTCTCGCCGATGGCAAGCACATTCCCATCCACACGGTCGTCACTCCCGGTTCCGGCCAGGTGATTCAATTCCTCACCGCAGCCAACGAAAAGGAACCCAAGGGCGTAAAGGACGCCGCTGCTGAAAAAGCCAAAGAGGCCAAGCAAGAGGCCAAGCGCGAATGGGACGCCGCAATGCAGCAAGTAAAGCAGCCCGGCAAATTTCACAAGGTCGAACGCTACCTCGTCGCCCAACTTCCGATTCATCCGCAATACATCAACGCCGGAACG
>Ga0210407_10003473_pt1 | contig 12789 bp, 12 predicted proteins | sample IncBWC27MmetaG_FD_150860 | JGI IMG/M metagenome (GOLD analysis project Ga0210407, IMG submission 150860) | Forest soil microbial communities from Barre Woods Harvard Forest LTER site, Petersham, Massachusetts, United States - Inc-BW-C-27-M | ecosystem: Environmental > Terrestrial > Soil >... | reverse complement strand
CCCGCGGTGGTCTAGGGAGCTGACACGGAAGAAGCTGATCATGTCTTGCAAGGCTTCGGCCTGAGACGCGAGCTCCTCGGCGGTACTGGAGAGTTGCTCTGCGCCCGCGGCATTGCGCTGCGTGACCAAGCCAACCTGGCTGATGGCCCCGTTGATCTGGCTCACGCCAGCGGCTTGTTCTCTGGACGTTGCGGCCACCTCTTGTACGAGGTCCGCGGTCTTCTGAATCGCCGGGACCAGTTCGGTCAGTAATCCGCCTGAACGCTCCGCGACCTGCACGTTGGCAGTGGCCAACCCGCCGATCTCCTGGGCTGCTGTGCGGCAGCGCTCCGCGAGATTGCGCACTTCGCCAGCGACCACGGCGAATCCGCGGCCATGTTCGCCGGCGCGGGCCGCTTCGATGGCGGCGTTCAGGGCCAGCATGTTGGTCTGGTAGGCGATTTCTTCGATGACGGCGATTTTTTCCGCGATCGATTTCATTGCGGAAACCGATTCCTGGACGGCTTGGCCGCTCTGACCGGCGTCCAGCGCGCCCTTGCGCGCCATCTGCTCCATCTTGCGGCTGTTTTCGGCGTTCTGCGTGATCGAAGCGCTCATTTCTTCCATGCTGCTGGTTACCTGTTCGACGGCGGCCGCCTGTTCGCTGGTGCCCTGCGAAACGATACTGGCAGAGGAAGCTACCTGTGTGGCGGCGGTGCTCACCGATCCGGCGCCCATGCGCACTTCACCAATCATTTCGTTGAGTTTGCCGGTCATCTTGGCCATGGCCCCGAGGAGCCGGCCGAGTTCATCGCCGCGATCCGCGTTGATCGTCTTGGTCAGATCGCCCGCGCTGATGTTCTCAACGACTTCGAGCACATCCTGAATGGGCTTGGTGATGCCGCGAGAGATTACGAGGGTGACGACGATACTGACGAAAATAGACACGAGCGAGAAAATCACGAGCGTGGTAGTGGTGGTCTTGGCGATTTCTGTCACCGCCGGGACCAGCACTTCGGCGTGATGGTTCGTCAGCTCAGCGGCCAGGTCTTCCAGCCGGTGAATGGAGTCTTTATATTCGTTGATTTTGGCGTTGCACTCCTGCGGGGTGTGGAGCTTGCCCTCTTGAATCATGCCGAGAACTTTTGTGTACCCGGTCTCGTACGTCGCCAAATCGTCGCGCATGGAACGAAGGGACGTCTTGTCGTCCGAGGAAAGCTGGAACCGATCAAGTTCCGTCAGCGTGTCACGCAGCTTTTGCCGCTGCGCGTCCCACTTAGCGGCGTAGGCACTCCTGACTTGGACTTCTTCGATATTCAGGAAGGTATCCTTTTCGAAACGGCGTAACTCGAGCGTGGTCGCCTTGGCGCGGGCGGCGAGCGTCACGACCTTGGCGTCACCCTCCAGGACTTTCAATGTTTCGCGGGTTATGGCCTCGAGTCCCCAATACCCGCTAAGGCCCATGGAGATGAGGAGCAACACGATCAGGCCGAAACCGATCGCCAACCGCTTTCCAATCGACATATTCTTCAACATGAAACTCTCCTTCAAATATTATTCCGAGTGCGGCCTCACGCCGCCTCGCACTTCCGACAAATGGCCCTACTGCGAAACCAGTTCGGCGCTCCGGTGAATCGCCTCTCGACAAAGGGCTGGCACGTCGAGAATCAGAGCGACGCGCCCATTGCCTAGAATCGTTGACCCCGAAACACCGCGAATTCCTTGAAACAGCCGCCCCAGCGGCTTGATTACAGCTTGTTGTTCGCCCAATAATTCATCGGCAGCGAGGCCGGCGCGGCCGCCGTGATATTCAACGACAATGATTTTTTCCCGAGCCGGAGTCTCGCCACCGCATTCGAAGAGATCGCGAAGGCGCACGTAAGGTAGAGCTTCGCCCCGCAGATTGATGACGCCGCCTTCGTCCGAACTGTGCTTCTCCGCAGGCAGTTCGAGGCACTCCTGCACGGAACTGAGGGGAATTACGTAAGTTTCTGTACCGACTTTCACGGCAAAGCCATCAATGATGGCCAGCGTGAGCGGAAGGCGGATAGTAAAGGTGGTCCCCTGGCCTTTGCGGCTTTCGACCAGAATTGCGCCGCTTAGGGCGTTCACGTTTCGACGTACGACGTCCAAACCGACGCCGCGCCCAGAGAGTTCAGAAACTTTGTCCGCCGTCGAAAATCCGGGCTGAAAAATCAGGTTATGAATCTCGGATTCGGTAAGGCGCGCGCCTTCGGGAATGATTCCTTTTGATCTGGCGTGTTGAAGGATGCTCTCGTGATCGAGGCCCGCACCATCGTCGGAAATCTGCACGACGATACTGCCGGAATCGTGGAAAGCTTGCAGGACGATCTTCCCGCTGGGATCCTTCCCGAGACCGCGGCGAACTTCGGGCGTTTCCAGCCCGTGGTCCACTGAGTTCCGAATCATGTGCATGAGCGGATCGTGAATGTGCTCGAGGATGGTAGTGTCGACTTCGACGTCTTCTCCCACGACGAGCATGCGCGCCAGCTTTCCACTCTTTCGAGCGGTATCGCGTACGCTGCGAGCAAAGCGGTGAAACGTCGGGCCGACCGGGACCATGCGAATCTTCATCACTAGTTCTTGCAACTCGAGAAAGAGCGCTTCCAATCCGTGATGCGATTCAAGCACTTCGCGTCCGCCGGCCACGACGGCCAATTTTTCTTCGAGAATGCGCCGCTGGCGGCCCTGGGCAATTGCGAATTCCACGGTCAGGTTCAGCATGCGATCGAGCTTACCGACGTCAACACGAAGGTTTTGCACGGCGGCCTTGGATACGGTGCTGCCCGCGGATGAATCCGGAAGGGATGACGGGGAACTTTCCTGTGCGCCGGGTGTCTCGGCGGTCTTGAATTCGGCCATTACGTCGGCAAGGCGGGCGCTCAATGCCTCGTGTTCAGGAAGAAGGCCTTCTTCCCCATCCGTTGCCCGCTTGGCCATTTCGCGCAGGGCGTCCACGGTCTGGAGCAAAGTATTAATCACTTCCTGGGACAGAGCCACGGTTTGGCTGCGGCAGACATCCAACAGATCTTCAACATTGTGAAGGAATCGAGCGAGTGCGTTGAACTCCAGCAAGGAAGCGTTGCCCTTGACGGTGTGCGCCGCGCGAAACAGAGAAGAAATCAGCTCGCGATCATCGGGATGCGTCTCCAGCGCAAGAAGCGATTGCTCCATTTGCGCGAGGCACTCCTCGGTTTCTTCGCGGAACGACTGCAAGAGCATCTCTCGATTTATTTCCATGATTCCTCTACAGGATTTTGACTACTGCATCGCCTGTGTCCGTGCGAAAAACAATGCGTTGCCCTCGGTCCACGCCAACAGCGGTGGAAACGACCGGGATCTGCGCCTTCGTTAACATTTCCAGGGCGATTTCAACGTTGCGGCTTCCAAGGTGCTGCTCCTTGTTCGAATTCAGTTCGCGCAAGGAATCAAACAAGCAGCCTCCGCCGAAAACTTTGGCGCGAAGCTGTCCGCGATTTGCGCCGGCTTCCAGGAGCTTTTGCAACAATATGGAAATAGCCACATTGCCGTAGCGGGGCGACGCAGTTCCCTTTCCATCCCAGCTCGGAAGCATGTAGTGGGTGGCGCCGCCGATAGCATTAACGGGGTCCCAAATGCACACTCCCACACAAGAACCAAGAATCAGTGCAATGGATTTCGCTTCCGTCGAAACGAAAACCTGGCCGGCATGAAGAAAATGAGCATTCGACGAAGATGCATCACTAGTCTCGGCGGACGGCGGCGCCGGGAGGTTGGATGAAGGATGTTTTGTTGGCGAATCAGGTCTCACGGCGCCACCTGGCGCGCCTGCAGTCTTTGAAACTGGATGGCAACTGCTGCGTAGGTTTCCAGAAACTTCAATAATTCAAAATCGGCCCATTCCAGGCCATTCTTCTGCGGGAGAAGACCAAAGAGGCCGATGACTCCGACAATCTCGCGGCTGGATTTTAGAATCACGCAAGCCGTCAACTTCTTCTCGAAGGGCAAGAGAAGTGCCTCGGCCTGACGTTCCTTGAATTGGCTCGTACCCTGCTCGACTGCGCGCCCGAACATGCCGGCACCGCACAAAAAGGGTTGCAGGGCGTCTGCTTCAACGCCCCATGACCACGCCAGGGAAAAAGTTTGTTCGCTTGGGAAATAGTCAAAAACGGCAATCTCTTCCGAGCCGATCAGATTCGCGATGATTTCCGCGATGGCATCAAATACGTCGCCACCTTCGATGCTTTGAATAAGCCGCGCGCTCGCGGCGTTGAGCCGCATGAGGAGGAAATGATTCCGTTCAATCTGTTCGCGCAGTGAGAGTTGTTGCACACGCAAGCGAAGCTCTTCCGTCCCGGTGAACGCCGAAGCGTTTCCATCCACAGGCTCAGTCCGGCACCCACCCTTGGCGGGCGGCCTGTCTCCATTTCCTGCGCCTATCATGATTTCCTCTCGCTTCTTCTGACTGAGTTCCGCATTGGGTTGCTCGTTCTGAATTACTCGCCGAGGTACGCTTTCAACAGATCAAGAAGCTCGCCGTCATTCACCGGTTTTGTAAGGTAATCGCTGCACCCGCTGGCATAACCTTCCTGCACAAACTGTTCTTCGCCGCGAGTGGTCAGCAGGATGACGGGAATCTTTTCGGTCTCTTTGTCTTTTTTGAGGATTCGGCACGCTTCGAGCCCGGTCATGCGCGGCATCACGATATCCATGAGAATCAAGTCGGGCTTTTCTCTCTTCGCTCTTTCCACGGCCTCTTTTCCGTCGACGGCGCTGATGAGCACGTAATTTGATTTTTGGCTGAAGATCATCCTGTTCACTAGCCGCGCGGTGCAGGAATCATCCACGAGAAGAATTTTCTTGGTTGACATTACTCTCTCTTTCTTTGACCTGACTGAATTGAGGAACCTTTCACCTCATTAGCGGATTCTGAAAACCCTGCGCACTTCCTCCATGAGTCCTTCCGGCATGCGACTTTTTTCCACAAAGCCATCGGCGCCAGATTCCAGGCACGCCGCCCGGAGCGAAAGACCGTTCAACTCCGTAAAAATCAAGATGCTCAAATCCGGAAATGACTTCCGCAACTGCGTAGCTGCCTCCAGGCCGGTCATTTGAGGCATGCTAAGGTCCATCAGCACCAGGTCCGGACGAAATCGTTCGGTTTGGTGCAGGACACTTAAACCGTCACTGGCAGTTCCAACAATTTCAAACTGCCCCTCGAATTCGAGGTACGAGCAAACTGCGCGCAGCGCAGTCCGCGAATCATCGGCGACCACCACGCGAATCTTGCGATCATTTGGTACCATCCCGCACTCCTGCTGCACACCGAGCGATCCACTGCTGTGATAGTGTCCCGAATTGGGACCCAGTAAGATATTCGGCTGATTCCCTAGGGAATCGCCTGTAGAGATGGACAGGGACCATCAGCGGGGGAATTTGGTGTTGCGGAAGGCGTATCGAACAAGCTCAGAAATGGCAAAATAATCGAACTTGAGCGCGAGGCGAAGGATTCGTATCCGCTTTTCAAACAAGATTTTCAGGAGCGAGGCGCAGAAGGCTTAATTTCATGCCTCAGGCGTGCTTTTTCTGTAAGAGCGAGATTAGGTTTTGGACGCTTTTTGCAAGCTCCACGACTTCCCCACCTCCATGGAGTTCGAAGTCGATCTCATAGTTGCCCCTCGCGGCCTGATCCACGGCTTCTTTGAGGCTGACAAGAGGCTTAGTGACTTGGCGAGGCAGGATGAGGCTGGCCCCGACGCTAAACAAAAGAGTGACAGCCGAAACGATGCCCAGAGCCCATTCAGCTCGATGGATCAATTGACGAGCTTCCTGGTGGTCCATTTGGACACGCGCCCAATTTTGCTGTTCCAGTTCGGACGCCAGCTGCAAAGTCTCTTGACTGGATGCCTGGAGGTCCGGGGCGACTTGGCGCAAAGCGGGGTTCGCTTCCTGTATGGCTTGCGTAATCCGCGCATCGAACGAGCCGACCCGGGCGCGAAGGTCCTGAATCAGCTGCGCTCGCTTCTTATGTTTGGCCGCTTTGACGAGATCGTCCAAGTCTTTTTCGTAGGCCTGCACCGCCTCGCGAATCTGTTCGACTGGTTCCTGCCTGCGTTGTCCCGTCGTCGAAACTACAGATGCGAATCGTTGTTCGTATCGATTGGCTGCATCCAGACCCTTCTGAACTACGGCTTTTTCGTCAGGCTCAAGGTCCACAATACCAGCCAAAAATTGCCTCACCTTCGCGAGCGAGTCCTGGTTTGCCCGAACATATTCCGGGTCCTGGAACAAAATGTAGTTTCGCGCTGTACGCCGGGCCTCTAGTATCTCGACGGAGGCTTGTTCTGCCAGCTTTGCCGCCGGAGCATCGACATTCACAATGCGGTCCACGATCCGGCCCATCGCAAACAAATAATAAACAGCCAGGAAAATAACCGGAACAAGAATCAACCTCACGATGGCCAGACTATAGGCAACCCTTTTTCGCAATGAACTTCCGGGCGCAAATATTTTGAAGGACTTTCGGATTCTCCATTTCATGGGCTGAAACCTCCCAAGGCGCTGCAGTCGGTTCGCGCGAGGTCATTAGGTTACATATTGCTAAGACTTCTTTCCGGGTCGATTTTCGTAGGTTAGCGGCGTAATGGCAACTCAATCAACGAGATTTCTGGAGCGGGCGATGGGAATCGAACCCAGACACGATTACCGCTATGTTGTTAACACTATTGGCTATTCTTGCCAGCTGCCGTCCAAAACCGGCCATAATCGGTGACCGACGCGAAAAAACCGCGACAGATCAGCTCGAATAGCTTGTGATTTGATGAGACAGATAACGCGACAGGGCGCCCATGTCCGAAGGTTGGGAAGCGTCTGTGCGATTCGCGGAGTCAAGCGCAACATTATCCTTGAAACGGGATAGAAGCGCGTTTGTCGGTACCAATCCACACCTGACCTTAACTACCGGATGGCCCGTGATCCTTCTACAGAGACGCAAATGCTAAAACCGCGCGTGCTCTCCCATAAACTACAGGCCTGTATTGAGAACGTGAACGTCACTTTTTCATGAGGCTGTGGAGGCGAAACGCTTTCGATACTCGCGAGGAGGGATGCCCAAGGACCGGATGAAGGCACTGCGCATCTGCTCTTCACCGGTGAAGCCGGTGTGTTCGGCAACGGTTTCGATGCGGTCAGTGGTTTCCTCCAGACGGCGACGCGCTACATCAATCCGAATCGCTTCCACGCCTTTTGCGGGGGTGCGACCGCGCGTCTCCGCGTAGACGCGTGCGAAGTTTCGGGGACTCATGTGTACCCGCCGCGCCAATGCCTCGACTCCAAGGTTGGTGTTCAGATGCTCTACAATCCATTGCTCAAGTTCGGCGAACCTGTCTGATTCCGAGTGGGCCTGCGCATTGAGCAAGGCGCTGTATTGAGATTGTCCGCCCGCCCGCTTGAGGTAGACCACCATGGCCTGAGCGACCTGGAGCGCGACCTTTCTTCCAACATCTTGCTCGATCAAAGCCAATGCCAGGTCAATACCGGAGGTCCCGCCAGCAGAACTCCAGACACCGCGGTCGTGAACAAAAATCGCATCCGGTTCGACGGTCACTTCAGGATATTGGTTAGCCAGACGCGATACCTGCCTCCAATGAGTAGCCGCCCTGCGACCAGCGAGAAGTCCCGCAGCAGCCAATAGGAAAGCTCCATTACACACGGAGCATACGCGCCTGCAGGCGGGAGCCGTTTTTCTGAACCACTGGAGCAAAGCGCGGTCGCGCGTGACGTCCTCAACAGAGAAGGCACCAGGCACCACGAGTGTGTCGATCGGCTTTTGCGCGAGGCTGCGCAGTGATTTCGTATTGAGGTCTACGCCGCTTACAGTCCTCACACGTCCGCCACGGCTCGAGACAACGATACATTCGTACGCTTTAGGGCGCCGCGGGAGAGCGGACTCGGCAGCAATTCGGAAAGCCTCTAACGGTCCTGAAAGGTCAAGCAATGCCACGCCGTCGTAAACAGTAAAAACAATTCGGCGCGGAGTGGAAGGGCGCATAACGATTGGCAGATTTTAAGGGATATATGTCCGTACTGACAACGGCCAACATTCATCAGACAGTGCGCGTGAGAGTTGAGAAGCAAGGTATGACTCAACTCAAGCGCGTAATTTAACAGGAATGGATTCAAAGGAGAAAATGTAATGAACATGTTTATCAAAACGCTTGCCGCAGCCGCGGCAGGCACCCTGCTCGCCACCGGCGCCTTCGCCCAAAGCGCGAAGGAGGTCCGCGGCGGCTCGCCGTACGTCGAAATCAAAAACGAACCTGCACCCAAACTGATCGTGGACCCACCGCTTCCGGAAGGGCTGGCCCTAGGAATCGTCTGGATTCAGTGCCGGGTGGAGAACCTGCGCATCGTACCGGTGTTCGGGGAAGGTGCCACCAAAGTATCTCCGCGAGTCGGGCATCTGCACATCACCGTTGACGATCTGCCTTGGTGGTGGGCGGACGGGAGCGATAACAACACGATCGACATCGCCGGTTTGCCGGTCGGGCAGCACAAGGTTCGGATTGAGTTGGTTAACGCCAACCACCAAATCTTTCCCGGACAGACCAAGATAGTGACGTTCACACTGCCAGTCGCCATCGCCCACGAGCACTGAAGTTCGCGGAAGCTCTCATGGCGGTCTCCGAACGCTCACGCCGAGCTATTAGAGCTCTGTGTGCCCGGCGTGAGCGGTTAAGGAGGGCTGCCGTCGAGTCGCGGATCGTGGCTGTGTGTTGCCCGGCAAATAGGGAGTTATCCAGAAGGGCTCCGAGTAAGATAAGCGGATAAGTAACGATAAGTCAGCATCTCGCCAGCAATACAACGATCACTGCTAGCGCGTTTCTAGGTATCAATCCGGAAACACGAACCGATAACCGCCGGGTTGCCCGTCATCCCCCAGGAATCGCCTCCAAGATCGCAGGATGTCTTTTGCGCTTCAATATGAATTCGGCTCCGCCTTGGAAGAAAAGCTCTTGCCGATTTCCTGCACCGGAGGATTGCCAAACAGCCGACTGTACTCCCGGCTGAACTGTGAGGAGCTTTCGTAGCCGACACGGCGGCTTACGGTTGCGACATCTCTTCGTTCGTTTCTCAGGATACTCCGCGCTTCCTGCAGGCGAAGCTGCTTTTGGTACTGCAGGGGACTCATGCCCGTTATGTCGCGGAACCATTGATGAAAACTGGAAACGCTCATACCCGCTCGCCGGGCGAGATCTTCGACTCGAAACGACTCGCGAAAATTTTTTCTCAGCCAAGCGATCCCAATGCTGATCCGTTGCGGTTGACTGTTTGCCCGAGCCATGCGGTGCAGAACTCCGCTGCTCTGGTCCAGCAGCAGGCGGAACAGAATCTCCCGCTGAATCATCGGGGCGAGCACGGGAATCTCTGCTGGATATGGCAGCAACCGGACTAGACGCAACACTGCGTCGAGCAAAGCAGGCGTAGCCGGAGATACGTAAAGAGCCCGCTCGGAGGCGCCGCCGGCGGGAGTCGGCAACTGTGCTTCTTCAATCAGCGACCTGATGCTTCTAAGATCGAAGTGCACTCTCAGGCCGAGGTAGGGTTTATCTGGCGTCGCTCGCAGAATGCGGCCCGAAACGGGGAGCTGCGTCGAGGAAACGATGTGGTGACCCGTACCTTGGTAATACACCGCATCCTCTCCGAGCAGCACTTCTTTCTGACCTTGAGCGGCGATGCAGAACCCTGGAGTGAGAACCGCGTAATCAGTGGTCTTAGACGACGAATAACGAATCAGGTAGAGCGAGTCAATGGAGGTCTCGTGATCACCGTCACGCGGTGTCAATTGCGCGATAAGGTCGCGAAGCTCTAAAACCTGGGTCCCGCCTGCTGCTCGCATTCGGTCTTTCCCTCTTCTATCAATCCGATTATCTGCCGACCGACCCCCGGTGGCCAGTCACAACACGACAAATTTGAAGGAATAGGCATGGCGTTTGGAGGATCAGGCAGATCCCCGTTCGCACGCCAACATCCAACAATCCGTTGTAAGCAAGAAAGGAAAGGAGAACATTCACTGTGATGAGTTCGAACAAGAACAAGCCTGGAGTAAATTTCAAGGAGCGCATTCGCGATAATCAGGAGAGGCTCAGAACCAACCTAAAGCCGCAATATGATTTCATCGTTTGTGGATCAGGCTCTTCTGGTTCGGTCGTGGCGCGCCGCCTGGCAGAGAATCCCGAGGTCAGCGTGTTGTTGCTGGAGGCTGGCGGCGACGACGATGTGCCAAGCGTGACCGAATCGCTTCGCTGGTTTGAGAATCTGGGAAGCGAACGCGACTGGAAGTTTGTTGCCGAGCCCAATCCATGTCTCAACGGACGCGCCATTCCCTTGCCGATGGGCAAGGTGCTCGGGGGAGGATCGAGCATCAATGTCATGGCCTGGGCGCGCGGACATAAGCACGATTGGGATTTCTTCGCGGAGGAAGCCGGCGATTCCGCATGGAATTACGAGTCCGTGCTGAATATCTACCGCCGCATTGAAGATTGGCATGGCGTGCCAGATCCAAAGTACCGCGGTAGCGGAGGACCGATTTATGTTCAGCCCGCACCGGATCCTAACCCGATAGCACCTGCGATGGTGGAGGCGGCACGGATTGTCGGCATTCCGACTTTCGAGAATCACAACGGACGGATGATGGAAGGCGATGGCGGAGCCTCTATCCTTGATTTGATCGTGCGCGATGGGAAGCGCCAATCCGTGTTCCATTCTTATGTTTTCCCCTACATGGACCGCCCGAACCTTACGGTGCTCACGCATGCATTGGTTACCAAGATCATCGTCGAGAAAAAGCGTGCAACCGGAGTTGAGTTTGCGCGCGACGGGAAAGTTCAACGCATTCATGCTGGAGCCGAAGTCGTTCTGTCGTTGGGCGCCATTCACACGCCGAAGGTCTTGATGTTGTCTGGCATTGGAGATCAGGCTGAACTACAACGCCTCGGCATATCCGTTGTCCAGCACCTTCCAGGGGTAGGGCAAAACTTCCAGGACCATTTCGGTATCGGCTGTGTCTGGGAGTACAAGCAGCCACTCGCTCCCCGCAACAACTGTGGTGAGGCGACGTTCTTCTGGAAAAGCAATCCTGAGCTGGACACTCCGGACTTGCAAACATGCCAGGGAGAAGTACCGATCTGCAGCGCCGAAACAGCCGCGAAGTTCAATCCACCGATGGCTTCCTGGACATTATTGGGAGGCCTCGTGCGGCCGAAAAGCCGAGGACAGATCCGTTTGACGGGCACGAACTTCGACGACCCGGTCCGTATCGGGGCCAATATGTTGTCTCACCCAGACGACGTTAAGGCAGCAATCGCCTGTGTTGAACTTTGTCGCGAGGTTGGCAACTCGGCTCCGCTTGGCCGTTACACAAAACGCGAAGTAATGCCTGGCGCGCTAAAAGGATCTGAATTGGAAGACTTCGTCCGCAATGCGGCCATCACTTATCACCATCAGACGTGTACGGCGAAGATGGGGCGCGATTCGATGTCGGTGGTCGATTCACAACTTAAAGTCTACGGAATCGACAAACTTCGCATCGCAGATGGTTCGATCATGCCACGCGTGACGACCGGGAACACCATGGCTCCGTGCGTCGTGATCGGCGAACGCGCCGCAGAGGTGCTCCGGAACGACCACAGATTGGAGACATCCTCATTGTCGCGCACTCCTCACCTCTGAAGAACAATCCAAAGGCTGTCGAATCAAGAACTCTGCGCCTTCAATTTTCGACCTCCAAGTCTGGACGTGACATCCGGCGCGTCTACGAGGAGCGGCAAATAATCCAGCCGGAGAAATCAACGCAATAGAACAACAGAAAAGGAGAATTTGAATGACTGAGGCACAGCTGGATAAGCAAGTGGACAGTGAAGTCGTGCTGGCGGCGCTGACGCACCTGAAGAAAGATGAAATCACGGACGTGATCGCCTGCTTCGCCGAGAGGTTTGAGTTCAACGACCGAGGGCTAGGACTGAGGTTTAATAATCCACGCCGGTTGGCTGAATTTTTCCGGAAGGGGCGCGAACTCTACCCAGATTCTTCGCTGCAGACCGACAAAATCATTGTGAGCGGCGAGCATGTGATTATCGAATGGACCCTGCGAAATACCTTGACCGAGCCTTTCTACGGAGGACTCAAGCGAAAAGTCCCCATCGAGCTGCACGGGGCCTCCGTTGTGCGGACTGCGAATGGGAAGATCACCGGCTGGACTGACTACTACGACGGATTAGCCTCGCGGCGAACTTCTTTGGCTGCGCACTTCGAGGAATGGGTCGAACTCTGAGTAGTCGTGCCTGCTGCACTGGCGATGTAAAACACGAGCAATGAAGACCGAACGTAATGAGTTAAATCATTTCGGTAGTTAAGATTCAGGAGAACAAGATGACGAATCGAAAAGGCACAGCTCTGATAACGGGGGCTTCTTCAGGCATCGGCGCGATCGTTGCTGATCGCATGGCGAAGCGTGGGCATGATCTGATCCTCGTGGCGGGAGCCGGCAAGGTCTTCGGTCGCGCGATATAAGCGCCAAACGCGCCGTCCCGGCCTTCTATGGTGATGCGATCCTTCATTGTGTTCTCCTCAGGCGGCGTTCACCTGGGCCTCCGCCGATGTCGTCAGGATCGGCAGAGGCCCTGCTCTCGAGCGAGCCGGTTTCAGCATCGCGGCCACGGGCTCGGCTAAAGAAGCCCTTGATCAAAACTGCAGGCTATTAATGGGCGGGGGTAGAGGTCGCAGCCTCTTCGATGAGCTTGGCCGTTTCCT
>Ga0210407_10003472_pt1 | contig 12791 bp, 24 predicted proteins | sample IncBWC27MmetaG_FD_150860 | JGI IMG/M metagenome (GOLD analysis project Ga0210407, IMG submission 150860) | Forest soil microbial communities from Barre Woods Harvard Forest LTER site, Petersham, Massachusetts, United States - Inc-BW-C-27-M | ecosystem: Environmental > Terrestrial > Soil >... | reverse complement strand
CTCGATCGCCGCGGAGCAGGGCGACTTCGCCCTAGTAGTGACGGCGTTTCTCGAGGATGAGTACGCGCCGCAGCCGGCGCTCGTCGCCGCGCTTCTCGACGAGGCCCGCGCGCTCCCGAACCCGATCGAGGACGACGAGACGAAGGGCAAGTACACCTCGCTCATCAAGCGCCTACGCGACGCCTCGAAGGCGCTCCTCGCCATTCACGGCAAGGAAAAAACGCCGTACCTGCGCGGCGGACAGGCGGTCGACCAGTTCTGCTTCGGGCTCATCGACAAGCTGGCGCGGCGCGAGAAAAAGGCGAAGCCCGGCGCTGCCGACATACTCGGCCAGCGACTCACCGACTACGACACGAAGAAGTTGCGCGAGGAACAGCAACGCCTCGCGGCGCTGGCGGCAGAGGAAGCGAGAGTTGCGAAGGCGGCCCAGGACGAGGCGGACCGCCGGGCGGCAGAGGCGGAGGAGGCCCGCCTCGCCGCTGAGCGCGCGAAGAAGCCGGAGACCATCGCCGCTAAGGACGCCATAGCCGGCGTCCGGGAGCAGGCCGCCGGCGCCGCCAAAGCCGAAGCCGAGATCGCGACCGCACGCGCGGAGGACGCCCACATCGCCACGCTGGCGAAGCCGGCCGATCTCATGCGGATGCGGGGCGACGACGGTACACTTTCGACAATGGCGACGGAGCCCTACGCCGAGATCGAGGACGACTCGAAGCTCGATATGGCCAAGCTGTGGCCCTTCGTCGCGCTCGACGCGAAGGAGAAGGCGCTTCGGGCATGGGCCCGGACTACGGGTTACTCTCAACCGATGGCTGGCGCGAAGATCGGCAAGCGGCCGAAGTCGGTGGTGCGCTGATGCGTTTCCAGAAGGGTAATCTGGCTAGCCTTCGACACGGGCATGCCTCGCACATAAGCGGGAAGGTATCCCCTGAATACGGATGCTGGATTAACATCAAGGCTCGCTGCCTCAATCCTCAACACAAAAACTATTCCTATTACGGCGGGCGCGGGATCACGGTCTGCGCGCGGTGGCGGGATAGCTTTGAGGCTTTTCTAGCCGATGTCGGCCTCCGTCCTTCACCGAAGCATACAATCGACCGCTACCCGGACAACAATGGCCACTATGAACCGGGCAATGTTCGGTGGGCTACCCGCGCGCAGCAGATCGACAATCGCCGGAACATGCGGACCGTCGTATTGAATGGCGAAACAATTACCGTCGCGGAAGCCTGCCGACGCCTTGGATTGAACCTTAAAACCGTCCAAACCCGGATTAAGATCTGGGGATGGGCGCCGGAAGAGGCGATTACGCCCCTGCTCGGTCGCCGCGACCGTCCGAGGAGGCTCCGTTGAAAAGCCTCTTCGCCCTCGTCGGCATGAAGCACCGTGGGACCGAGGCGCTCGTCGCGTCGCTCCCGCAGGGCGAGCCGCTGGAATTGATTCGTGAACCGACAAATCAATTCGACCCCAACGCCATCAAAGTTTTCGCGCGAGGTCAGCATGTCGGCTACATCGCAGCGAAACAGGCTAAGCCGCTCGCGGTCAAAATAGATAGGCAAGACAATGCCAGCGTCAAAATACTTCCCGCCCGCCTCGCGATCGACGGCGGTCGCTGGCCAATGTGCGAGGTAGAGGAATGAGCACGCAAGACGCGATGATCTCGAACCTCGCAAAGGCGCTCCGTTCGGCGAGGCACTTCATCTGCGGAATCCTACGACAAAATGAATCCAGCCGAGCGTCAGTGGATCGAACACTTCGACCGCGCGCTCGCCAAAATCGACAAGGCGCTCAAATGACGAAGGCACGCCTTCTGGCGGCGCAGGCCGCCGACGACTTCTTCACCGCCGCGCCGAAATACCGGACACGCGCAAGATTCATCGAGATCGTCGAGAAGGCGATCCTGGAAGGGAGAATGGAAAATGGCGAAAGCAAAAACTAAGGACGACGACGGGCTCGCGCTGTTCGACGCGCCCACGAGCGAGAAGACGACCATCACGCACGAGAACCCCGCCGTTCCCGCCGCAGTAATCAAAGCCCCGCGAATGCCGACGAAGAAGCAGATGGCCGCGCTAGAGGCGATGCCCAAGAGGGCCGGCGCTATCGTCGCGCCTCAGCCGGAAAACGGCACCCTCGCGCTCCTCCAAACCGTCGAGCGCCTCTCCACCAACAAGGACACGAACCCCGCCATCGTCGAGATGCTCCTCAAGGAGATGCGCGACCTCCGGGCCGAGCAGGCGCGCGCGGTGTTCGACGCGCAGATGGCCATGATGCAGGGCGAACTCCCGATCGTTGACCGGCGCGGGAAGATCGTGGTCCGCGAGAAGGACGCGAGGGGAGAGCGCACCGGCAAAGTCACGCAGTCGACGCCCTACGCGCTTTACGAGGATATCATCGAGGACGTGCTCCCGATTCTGTCGAAGTACGGGTTCTCGATCACGCACATCACCGACACCGAGGAGAAGGTCCGGGTCGAGAGCATCCTTTCCGGCCATGGCTTCGAACGCCGCACGAAGCTGACGCTCATGCACGACTCGACCGGCAGCAAGAACTCGGTCCAGGCCGTCGTCTCCTCCGTGAGTTACGCCAAGCGCATCAACCTCTGCGCCCTCGTCAGTCTCGCCACGCGCGGGGAAGACGATGATGGGGCCGGAGCTGGCCGCCCGCTCGTCACGGGCGAGCCCATCACGTCCGAGCAGCTCGGCCAGCTCGTCGACCTCCGCGAGGCCGTCGACTGCAAGCCCGACTATTTCCTCAAGGGCCTCAACCAGCGCCGCCCGAACGGCCACCCCGAGATCGCGAAGCTGGACGACCTCCCGGCCGCGCGGTTCGACGAGGCGATCGCGATGCTCAGGTCATTCGAGGCGAATCGCAAAGCACGCGATGAGAAGACCGCGCAGGGAGCGCAGGCGTGAGCAAGCGTCCCGGTAATCCTGGATATGCGGCAGGCTGGTGCATCTACTATCGCTATAATCGCGATGTGAAGCCGGGGCAGCCCAATACGTGCGAGGCTGGCGTTGATTATGCCGCATGGGACGGAATCAAATTCGCAACTCGCCCCTGCTTTCTTGACGAGAAGGGAAACAGCAAACCAGATGCGGCTCACTGCCCTAAACTGCGGCGGCCAACATTGGTTGAGATCAAGGCGCATGAAGAATGGCTAGGGACGCGCATGAAGCTACAGGGAACCGTCATGGTCGGAATTGCGCCTTGGCGAGCCGCACACAAGGGACAATCGTTTGCAGAGGTTGTGGAGTGTCCCGCCTGCCAAGGACGCCTTCACCTGTCAATCGCCGCATACAACGGTCACGTCCATGGCCATTGCGAGACAGACGGGTGCGTGTCGTGGTCGGAATGAAACCCGCCGCCGCCAGGAAGCCGCCCGAGGACCTCGTCGAGGTGTTCGACGAGGTCGAGCAGGGCGGCGATGAGTGGAGAAAATTGAGGATGGGAATTCCGACGGCCTCAGTTTTTGCTGACGTGATGTCTGAGGGGCGCGACGGCCCCGATACCGGCGTCCGCGCGAATCTGATGCGGCACTTGGCGGCGGAAGTCATCTTCGAGCGCCCGATGGAGACGTTCGCGAGCGCCGCGATGCTGCGCGGGAAGGATCACGAGCCCTGGCTCCTGGAGCAATACGACGCCGAGATGCACAGCCGCGCCTGGGCGCGCGGCGAGGAGCATCCAGGAATCCGGCGCGTTGCTTTCATTCGCCGCACCATCCGCGATCCGCTGATGACCGTTCCGCTTTTCGTGGGGTGTAGCCCTGACGGGCTCGTCGGCGAGGACGGCGTCATCGAAGCAAAGTCGATGCGCCCCGATCTGCTAGTGAAGCTCCTCGACTCTGGCCGCTTTCCCTCAGAGCATCGCTGGCAGACTCAGGGCTCCCTCTGGGTAACTGGCCGCCGCTGGTGCGATCTCTGCATCGGATATGAGGGTTTTCCGCTCCGCGCGGAGTACCGCGTCGAATGGAGCGCCACCGATGCCCAGGCGCTGCGGAACCAGTGCGAGATATTTGTTCACGAACTCCGCAAGCTGGTCGAGCGCGTCAAACAGAAAGGGGCCATCCGATGATCCTCGACTACACGATCACCGTAAGCATAGGCCCAGGCTTCATCTGGCTCGGCGCGATCGCGCTGTGCCTCGGCGCATTCGTTGCGCTCGCTTTCGCGGCGAGGGAATGACGTGGTCGCGTACAGCTTTAAACGCCGCTTCGTCGCGCCGATCCGTACAGGATTGGGCGACCAACAGTTCGTCGTTGACGAAAAGTGCGGCGCTGGGTGCTTGTTGCCGGTTTTGCCAAAGCGCCAGACTATCCGAGCCGATCGCAAGCGCCACGCCAGGCCGGGCGAGGAACTTCAGCTCTACTGCGGGAAGCGGACGAAGCAGTGCTTCCTGATCGGGCGCGCGCGGTGCATCTGTATCGAGCCGATCCGGTTCCTGATCCGCAACGATGCTTTGACGTTCGACCGCTTCGATAAACAGGTGAAAATCTCCGATGCCTTCGCCCGCCAAGACGGCTTCGCCGATGCGAAGGAGATGCATGATTTCTGGCGCAAAGAGCATGGCCTCGGCGTCTGGCACGGCGTGCTCATCCGGTGGCAGCCGTTATGAGATACGTCCCCTGTATGTTCATCTGGGACGAGCGGACGCTGACCATGGCGCTTGAGCCGCGCTATGCGAAGGTTGCGCGGCGACAGTACCATGACCGCGAAGCCTATCCTCTTGTCATTTTGGAAGCGCGAAGTCGCGCAAGCCACAATCAGTTCTTCAGTGCCGTGGCTTCGGGATTTTCAAACCTTCCCGAAAATCTAGAGGTCATCAAGGAACGGCTCGGGATCAAAACAATCCCGCCAGACGGATGGATTGATGAAGATCATCTGAGAAAATGGTGCCTTTGTGAAACAAATCACTGCGACGTTGACGAGTTCGACTTCGACTCGCCGAAGGACGCTGTCACCTTTGCCCGCTATTGCCGGAAGAAGGACAATGAAAATGGGACCTACACGACGATCCTAGTCCGGGGCTCGCACGTGGTCGTCAAGACGCCGCATTCTCAGTCGGCCGCTGCGATGTCCAAGGAGCCATTTGAACGCTCGAAGCGCGACGTTCTCGATCTGATCGAAGCGATGACCGGGCTCAAGCGTGGAACGCTGAACAAGGAGGCTGGGAGGGCAGCATGACCGAGCAATTCCGCGCGATCGAGTGGGAACCGATCGAGTCGTGCCCGGAGGGCGTTGCGGTCGAGGCGTGGGTCGAGCGGCGAATCGAGCGGCCCGACGGAGGCTACAGGCTGCCGTTCCCGGTGGCTTGGCGACCGAGCATCTTTCTTCGCCCTGATGGCTGGCGCGCACCGCCCGAGCATATCTTCGACGGGCGCGTCTGGTTCAATATCGAGTACGACCCGCCGGTCGGATTGATCGTCGGCCCTTCCTACTGGCGCCGCTGGCCCGAGCGGGTGTCGGCCGTCTTCGTCACGCCAGAGCTGCCGCGCCGCCAGGCAGGGGGCCGCGCGTGAGCAAGATCACCGTCGCGGAGCAGCTCGCCGAGATCGAGGCTCTCGCGGAGGACTTCCGCTGGGCGCGCGACAAGCGCGAGGCACCGGAGTGGAAGACCCTTCCATGTGCTCAAGATGATCGCCTCGCGGCTGCGCGGGCAGCTGCCGGGCGCTGCCCCCCGGCGAGGCCGCGACCGCACTGGCGCCACGACGAGATGGAGCGGCTGCGCGCACTCCTCGGCGCGGAGGTCGGCTTCATGCAGGAGATGGTCGGGCGCTGGCCGGCGATACTGCACGCGCTGGAGCAGGTAGCTGCGGAGGAGACAACGGCATGAGCTACGATATCATTCATATTCACGGCATGCCCTACGTCGTGTGGCAATGCCGAACGTGCGGCGTTTTCTCGACCTGCCCGCAGGCGGTCTATGAGGAACAACGCGCGGAGGGCGGATTTCACCATTGCTCGAATGGCCACCAGTGGGGTTGGACCAAGGAGAACAGCGAGCGCGAGAAGCTCCGCCGCGAGCGGGACCGGCTCAAGCAGGAAACGGCGCGCCTTGAAGACGCCCGCCGAGAGGCCGTGGAGTCGGCCAATCGCGAAACCGCGCGCGCGGACGCCGCCGAGCGCAAGGCGAAGCGGCTGACGAAACGCGCTGCGGCTGGAACCTGCCCTTGTTGCCAGCGCACGTTCTCAAACATGGCATCCCACATGAAGCAGCGGCACCCGGAGTTCGTCGCCGAAACCGGGGCGAACGTCGTTCCAATCAAAGTGAGGAGGAGCACATGACGCTTCTGATCGAGGGCCTGCTCATCGACCGCCTGATCCAGCAGGTCGAGCGGAGGACGGAAGCCGAGCGCGGCCGGGCGGATGGCTTGCGCACGCTGGAGAACGCCGGCCGGGACTGGGGCGAACTCATGTCGAAATACAAAATGCTGCAGGACGAACGCGACCGCATCACCATGACGCGCGACCGCCTCATCGCCGACAACAAGGCGTGGGATGAGAAAAGCGAGAAGGTCTCCTGCGCGATTGACGCGCTATGTGAAGCGGCTCGGGCCTATCTCGCGGCACCAGCGGGCCGCTCGAAGTCCGGCCTCGCCAGCAGCTTGCGCCACAAGATCGGAGAGGCTGAGAAGATGTCCGATTCCTGGGGCCCTTTTTAGAACGGCTTGACTTATAACACGCGCTGTTCTAACGCTGTTTACATGGGGAAACAGTGCTTTAAATGCGGCGAGACAAAGCCACTTACCGAGTTCTATGCGCATTCTCGGATGGCGGATGGACACCTCAACAAGTGCAAGGTTTGCACCAAAAAAGATGTGGCTGATCACCGCGAGGAAAATAAAGAGCTCATCCAAGCCTACGACCGAGAACGCAGCAAAACTGAAAAACGTCGGTTGCTAAACCTGATGTCCAGCAGGCAACGTGCCTCCACTGAGGAAGGTCGGAAGAAGATACGAGAAGGATCGAAGCGATCCTACGAAAGACACAAGCTCAAAGCGGCCACTCGGGTAATTACAGCCCGAGCAATTCAAACAGGAAAACTCAAAAGACAACCATGTGAGAGATGTGGGGCATCAAGAACGGAAGCCCACCACGAAGATTATCTCAAACCACTAGAGGTCACTTGGCTCTGCCGAAAATGTCACGGTCAGAGACATCGGGAGATTAATGAAGAACGAAGGAAGAATGGGCAATGACCCGATTGTATAGGCCACATATCCCTCTTGAGGTCCGCTTCCGCGTGGCAATGCGGCAACTCGGAGGATCGGGCTTTGGTTTCTCCAATGCAGGCGAGTGGCCGGACCCTGACAAGTGGATAGCCTCCTGGAAGAGGACACAGTTTGCCCAGGGCGGCCTCGGTGTTTTGCTTGCTCGCTTTCTGGCGCGGCTCGCCGTGGCTCTCAAATGCGAGGTCAAGGATCTTAGGCTGGATCACGATCCGCCGTTAGGGGCGCGACCGCAGTTCCGCACCGGCCTCGGGAAGACGCGCTACGAACCCGACGCCAACGACCCGGCCCACCTTTTCTACCGCCCGCACGGCCCGCAATTCGCGGGGAGCCACGTCATCAAGACGAACGTGCGCGGCGATCATGGTCAGCATCCCGACCGAGTGCTAATCAAACGGGAGCGGAAGCGGTTGCGGAAGGCGAAGAAACGGCGCGGCCCCAAAATACGTTCGCGCGGCTTCGACAAGCGGTTCACCCGGAAACTCTCGGGCGAGGTCGTCCCGAGGAAGAGGCGGAGATGAGCGCGCAGCTTGATCTTCCGATCGCGGTGCGGCCACCGCCGAAGATGCCGCCGGGTCCGATTGTCAGGTCAGCGGAGGTCGCCGACGGCTGCCGCTACGTGTTGCGCCGCGCATGGGGAGCCGGCCCCTCGATCCTCTGGCATGGGCTCAATCCGTCACGCGCCGACCACGAGCGCGATGACCCGACGATTCTGCGCGAGGTCGGCTTCTCCTTCCGATGGGGCTTCGGATCGATGGTGAAGACGAACTTTTACCCATTCGTCACGCCGAAACCGGCGGAACTCTGGCGGTGGGCGGGAGCGCGCGAGTCAGTCGAGGCCAAGCATCGCAACGTTCTGAAAGTTCGCGATGAGATCCTCCGCGCCGACGTCCGGGTCGCGGCATGGGGCGCCGGCGTCGGCTTCGATGTCGTCAACGAGTTCCTCGGGATGATGTTCTGGGACCGCGACCCGCTGACGTGGAATTTGAGATCGAGGAGCCATACGCATGATCGACCGACAAGGCGGCCGCATCCTCATCGAGTGCGATTCATGTGACGAAGTCTTTGAGGGCGACGAACGCGCGGAGTTCGCCGAGACGTGGGCCGCCGCGAAGCGCGACGTGCACGGATGCTCGAAGTGCGGAGTCTGGATCGCATGAAACAAAATCTTGCCGACCGAGCCTTGCGCGTCGCTATGACCGGGATCGTTCCGGTCGACGATCCGCACATCATCGCGGACATGCAGGCACGGATCGACGCACTTGGCGCCCTCCTGGAGCAGCACCGTTGCCAAGTAGACAGCCACATGTCGGTCGGCGAATGTGTTAAGTCCGGCGCTTGTGGCTGTAGTTGCGGATTGTTTATCCCCGCTGCAAGCGCAGCACCACCGAGGAGCAGAGCATGAGTATGTTTCGACGCGAGCCGGTCATCGAGCCGGACGACGAACCGAATCGGGGCGGGCTGGTGATCCCCGCTGACCTTCGGCGCGAGGTGCACCCGCGCCAGGAGGACACCGGGCCGGCGGTTTACGCGCCGCCGCGGAGCCGCCCCGGTGCCGACGCCCGGGTGGTGGAGCTGCAACGCGCCCTCGCACCGAGGCTCGCCGCCCCGCCGCCCCCGCTCTCCGAGGAGGCGCGCAAGCTGGTGTCACAGCAAGACATCAGCCGCGCCGAGGCCGTGCGGGACTCGCAGCGCGCTATGGCCGCGGCGCGGCTCGCGGAGTTCGACGCCTGGGTGAAGATCAGGATCGAGGAAATGATCGCCGAGGGCGCAGCCTTCAACAAATGGGCAGAGGAGCGGCGCGCTTTTTTGGTGGACTTCTCTGACCGCGTCTACGCCTGGGGCGACGATCACGTCGCCAAGGTCGTCGCCGAGCAGGAGGAGCGCGCCCGCTTGCATCACCGCGACGTCGACATCGTCCTATCGACGCAGGCACTCCTCGAGAAGCACGGCGTCCCGCTGCCGCCGCCGAAGGCGGCTACCACAGATGCCGAGAAGTCCGACGTTGCGGAGAACTTAGATGAGCCTGCATGAAACTGATCGCCGCCGCAGTGCCATCTGAAATTCAGGTGGGATCGGGGACGGCGGGGAATCCGTCTCTCTGCCACAGCCCGGTTAATAACGGATGGAAACGATGAAAGACCTGTTTTTGATTGTCGGACTGGCATTCACGGTGGTTGGTATTCTCCTGCGTATCAGGATGCGCCGCAGAACCTCCATGGTCATCTGTGCACGTTTCTGGCTAGCGATGTTGGTTGGTATCGTGCTTCTACAAAACTACTGGCTAGTTCCTGGCCTTCTGTGCAACGCAGCCGCGACACTAGCTAATGAGGGAACAATGCCCGTTTTTAACTGTGCAGACACAATAAAGCTCACCGGGTTTCATGTCCGCGGCCAACCAAATCATCGATTGCAATGCCTATGCGACAAGTATGCCGGGGCGAGCATTGGCGACTTTTTAATTCTCGGTGCTTTAGTTGGTAGCGTTGTCGCCCGGTTCGTGTAAGGATCAAGGCTGCCATCAGAAACAGCAGTGGGTAATCTCCTGGCACGACACGATCATGCCCATCATGGCGAATGCCAGCATGAACGCGAGCGCGCGGCGGATCAGCCAGTCGGGGATCAGTTCCATCTAACAGCCCCGGCAGATGCTAGGCGGTGGTGGCGGATAGGGCGGTAACGGATCAACCTGCGACTTCGCTGGCGGCTTCTGTTGTTCGACGGGCGGTGGCCGCAGATGTTTGATCACGCGCCTGGGTTGCTCATCGCACCCGGCCAGGAGCAGAACGGCCGCCAGAGTCAGTGAACGAGCGCGTTCCACGGGGCGCCGAAGTCGTGCCACCCGAGGATGGCGATCATCACCAGCAGCCAGAAGTATCCACCCATCACCCACCAAGTCGGGCGCGCGTCGTACCAAGGGCGGACGGTGAAGATGACGTAGAGCACCCAGATCAGCCAGAACCAGAACGAAAGTGGCATGATCGCCTCCTTTGTTTGTTTAGTCTCACGACAAAACGTTGGAACTCTATCCCCGTGATCCGCAGCGTAGCCGCTTCCTCTCTACAGCCGTCCCATCAGCAGCAAGACGACAACGACGATCAATATTACGCCGATGATTCCGATTCCGCTATGCCCGTACCCATAGCCTGGACCGCCGGGCGCCCACGGCCCGATTCCGCCGACAAGAATCAAAATCAGGACGATCAGCAGGAGCAACCCCATTGCGGCCTCCCTATCGGGCGCGCGGCCCATGCGGTAACGCGGCGTCTGCCTATCTCGTTCCGTGCATCAACCAAGCGCCGATCGCGACCGCCAAGCCGGTAAGCGTTCCGGTCATCGCTCCGACCAACCCGGCCTTGACCTTGAGCATGGCGATCTCGACCCGCATCGCGCCGATATCGTTGGTCTTGAGGTCGTCGAACTTGTCGTGCAGCGAACCGATATCCCTTTCGATTCGCACGAGTTCGCCCAGCACGAGCCGCCGGTACTCGGTCCAGCCTTCCCCGGTCCCGCCCGCTACGCCGAGAGAGTCACCTTCTGATGGTGGCAACAACGACGAGCCCCTTCGTCAGAACGATCGGATTTAAGACAACCTCTACCCTGATTTCGTGCCCATCCTTGTGAGCACCCATGATCGGACGGCCCCGACCCATCTGGCGCGCAACCGGTTCCTTCGCGTAGAGCGCGCGGTAGTGGGCGTGCTGGTCGCGGAACGCGGTCGGCATCAGTATCTCGATTTGCCGGTCGAACAGTTCGCTACGCGGGAAGCCGAACAGCAACTCCGCCTGCTTGTTCGCTAGCTGAATTTTTCCCTCGCTGTTCACGACGATGATCGCGTCGGTGAAGTCCTCGAACAACTTCATCATGAACTCGGGATCGATCAGATGTTTCTCGATCTCTCGGAGCTTATCGAGGTCGCTGGGCGAATGTTCGGTTTCGCTCACTTTGAATCCCCTAAGCCTGGCGCCGCGTCCGCCGTACCACCGCCAGATACAGAGAGCCGTGTAGAGTGGGGACGATCGGACTGAGGTTGATCTCGACCTCGAACTCGCGGCCGTTCTTATGCCGACCGCTGAGCACCATACCGACTCCCATCGGGCGGACGCGCGGGTCCTGGAAGTAGGCGTCGCGATGCGCAACGTGGCGTTCGCGCACGGCCTCCGGTAACAGCATCTCTACCGGCTTGTCGAATAGCTCGCGCCTCGCGTAGCCGAACAGCAACTCAGTCTGCTTGTTGAGAAGCTGAATGCGCGCCTGATCGTCCACCAGGATGATCGCGTCCGGGAGTTCCTCGAAAATCGCAATGGCGATGTCGGGATCGATCAGATGGCCGCTGAGTTCCCGCAGCTTGGCGATGTTCTCGTTGGTCATTGTCGATTCTCTCGACCACCCGGTTTTTTACCACAAGAGCGCGGCGACCGAGGCCAGCAGCGAGGCCACGAACACCGCCGTAACGACCTCGACAACCAACTGTTCGACCGTCGTGAGTCCGCGCCACCAGTAGCGCCATTGCCTGATGGGGTTTGCTTTACCCATGGCTTATTTCACACATGCCGTTGGGGAATGTCAAAACGAAACCGCCGGGAGGGGGCTCATTCCCGGCGGCTCGCTTAGGCGGGGCAGCTTGCGGGAGCCCCGCAGGGATTTTACTTCGAGGCGATCACGATGCCTCCCGGCGACCACATGTAGCGCAGCTCGACCGCGTACAGGTTCCCCATGCTGGCCTGCCCCGCGAACGTCGCGTTCGTGGTCGGGTCGAACACGTGGTTGAACTGCAGGCCGTGGTTCGCCAGCACGATCTTGGTGCTGACGTCGAACACGCCGCCGGTCGGCTTGCCGCCCGAGTCGAGCTGCTGCCACAGCGCGCCGATCGGCCTGATGCGGAGCGCCCATACCACGTCGGCGCCGCCGGCCGCGCCGATGTCGCCGCTCACCCCGAACGCCTCGAAGCCGCCGGCCATGTAGGTCCGCGGCGCCGCCGAGACGTGAGCGCCGGGCGGCGGGATCGGGCTGAAGGTGCCGAACGAGAGGCTCCCGAGACCTATCGCGTTGGCCGCGTTGGCGAGCAGCGTGAGAGGATCGACCGAGCCGCCGACCCGGACCTCGCAGCCCACCGACCACCGGCTTGCGACGCTCGCCGCCACGGGCGGTGCCCCAGGGCCGACCGCTACGATAGCGCCGCTCGTGATGTTGCGGTAGCTCGCGTCGCACTCGCCCGCGTACCAGTGCGCGGCGGTGCCCTTCATGTAGCCGACCTCGCCGCCGATGTAGCCGCCGTCGGCCTTGACGTTGCCGGCGACGAGACTGTTGAGGCCTAGCGTGCTCGTCGAGGTGTTGGCGACCGCTGCCCCGGTCTCGAGGCCGACGTAGAGCCCGCCGGTGTCCCAAAGGCTCGCAGGCGTGGGTGGGAGCGCCTTGTATGGAAGATCGGCCGCCTTCGCGAGCGCGCAGAGCGCCGCGAGCGCGACCGCCGCGAGAAGAAGTCGTTTCATGGATCGTCCCCTTGTTTGACGCCGGCGCTGCCCGGCGCCGACCGGGAGAGCCGACACCCGCGCGGGCGGGAGCACAA
>Ga0210407_10003468_pt1 | contig 12796 bp, 8 predicted proteins | sample IncBWC27MmetaG_FD_150860 | JGI IMG/M metagenome (GOLD analysis project Ga0210407, IMG submission 150860) | Forest soil microbial communities from Barre Woods Harvard Forest LTER site, Petersham, Massachusetts, United States - Inc-BW-C-27-M | ecosystem: Environmental > Terrestrial > Soil >... | reverse complement strand
CCGGCGGGAACCATCTCCGATATCGTGCCCGTGACGTCGAAGACGAACGTGACCGGGTCGATTCAGGACTCGAACGGCACCACTCAATACTCTGCGGCGCAGTTGGCTAATGCAACCCCGACCGAGCGCCGGTTTGTCAGCGCAATATGGGACGTCTTTCCTGATGTAGAAACGGCGGCTGTCATCTCATTCGGTACGGATCCCGGACTGAACACGGCTGAGGGCTGGGATAACATGACTGGCGTGGGAACGCCGAACGCGCAGGCGTTCGCCGATTTCTTCTTCGCACAATAACCGATTGCTGTGATTGAAGTAGCCCTGCCATCCTTATGGGGTGGCAGGGTTTTTTTGCGGAGCTAATAGCGCTCTATTCACCACCTCCTGTGCATGCGTGCTGGTGCGCCCGGCGGGATGATCACGCCATCGCTGACATGAGGGTACAACGCAGTGCGTGTTTGGCGACATTGACTTTGTGCGCTTTCGGGCAGACAGCAGAATCCTTTCTCTCATCATTCCTAGACTTCAAGGTGATAAGACGATGCCTAACCGCCAGCCGCTTAGCTTTCCGATTTGCCCCTCTCTGAGTACGCCAAGCTGGCCAAGAACCAGGCTAGCTTCGGCCGCGACGCGCAATGGGGGAAAATCTCGCGGCGGATTAATGGAACCGTTCCTCTATGTATGTAAGGAACATGCAGCAGGAAAAAGATATCGAAATATTTTTGCGTCTGCTTCCGACACCGACCGCTTCTTGCTAAAGACTTAGCGGGATTTTTTAGGCTAGTGATGTAAGTTGGTGACTGCGTGCTATTTGCGATCTGCAGCATGAACCGACTGATCATCTGAAGCAGTGCCTACCAAACAACTCGGCCCGTGGGCGGCCAATGGCAGTTGGCATGAATGCCTTGTAATGGAACGTGGCCCAAGTCCGCTACCGTCGAGGAGTATCTGAACCAGATGCTTGATTCCAGGAAGACGTAGACAGGCTCCGGCAAAAGCCCATCCCAGATTGATGTGCTCTAGACCGCGCGCGAAAGCGCCCACGCCCTCCTCGACATCGGTCCCATCCATCGGATCATAGGTGATGCGCTGCAGATCCCGTGTGGGATGATCCTCGGCAGCGACTACGTGCAGCAAGACGGCACCGTGAGACTCGAACCAGCGACGTACTTCTGAGCAAGGACCACACGTCTCGGCAACATACAGTCGCGCTAGCGGACGATCGGGGGCGTGCCACGGCGTCAGTCGCGGTCTCCAATCTTTGACGTTGTTGCGGTACTCCTCCCAAGGTTTGCCGAGACGAACTCTCATGTCCTCACCTTCATCCCACGCAGCCAGGCCGAAGCTATAAAGAAACGACATGATGCCCCCTGCTGCCAACCAGGGGTTTCGAAGCACGCAGCCCCACGCAGTCATCACGAGTGTGCATGAGAACTGCATAGGGTTGGAGATGTAACGATAGAGTCCGCTGACCACGAGTTGCTTTGGCGGGTCGTAAGGGATCGGCGTACCGTTGCCACGTTGTGCGAACTCCTGAACCGCGGAGACTCCGGCAACGCCCAGCAACGCGATGGCCTGCAATTCCAGGTTCCGCAACCATGCAGGTTCGAAGAGCAACGCATCCCACCTGTGTCCGGGTCGCACCGCAAAGACAACTTCAGGAATCAAGAAGAGGAAAACTCCGCCCGCTGCCAAAACGTGAAGTACCGCACGCGCTTTCACCTTCGTATCGTGGATAGTCCAGCGCGCGAACAATTGCGCTGGAACCAGGACAAGACCCAGCGCAACAAATTCACCAATCAGCCAACGATGGTTGAGAACGACAACGGGGGAGCACGCCGGCATAAGGATCAGGTCAATCCCAAAGAAAACCGCTGATACCCAAACTATTCCAGTTTCATCAAAACTTAGAATCGGAAGGATTCCCCAAAGCACTGCCCATCCGAGGTAGAGATCGACAGGCATTCCACGAAAAAGTCCGCCTACCGCGTTGAATCTCCACCAGCCGAAGTGCAGGTTGAGCAATTGAAGGGCAAGCAGCGATGGCAGAGTCCACACAAACCCCAGCAGCGCCGCAGGGAATATCCTTTTCCGGTTCGGTCGCAAAAACACAAGGAGGAAAGCAGCAATGACGGGAACGTAGAGTCCCATGAATCGGACGGCGGCGACGCGTCCCATGTTCCTACTCTCCCTGCTTTTGTGGCGCCGGAGTTGCGTTGGCCCGGATTAGATACTCGGCGGCCAAGCGAGTCGCGTATCGCTCCCAGGGACGAAAGTACCAAGCTGGATCCAAGCGCCTCTGGAAATGAAGAGTCCATGTCACGCGAACGTGTTGGGCATCCGTCGCCGACCATTCGACTTCCGACGACTTCCAGTCCAACCAGTGTGCGAGCTTACTGTGGTCAGATACCGCGTCAAACCGAACATACCCGGTACGTGATTCGCTCACCTTGAGCAGAAGGTCGCCAGGTTTGCCCTCGCCACCAGCAAAATGAACCGTGCGGGTGGCGCCAACTTCCAGGCCGTCGCCCCATGCTCTAGTTGGAAGAGGAAACCCCATTCTCCCGTAAATCGGTACCGGTGTCTCTGTGCGCGGGCTATGACTCAGTGCTATCTGCACGTCATGTTCCGATCCATGTACGATTTGCGACTCCTGCACTGTCTCTTCGCGATTGAACGACAATTTCGGAGAACTTCCCTCAATGCTCATGGGAAGGAGAATCAGCAGAAGGCACGGGAGAGTTGTCTGTCGCTTCGCCCGGTTCCAGTCGACAATTGCACCCACCAGGAGCCCGACGAGATAGAAGATCGGCGAAGCCATCAAGATACAGATGAAACCTTCGCCAAGAAGCGGACCTGAGAGAAGCAAAAAGAGAGTGAGGCCTTTCGTGATTCCGCCCTTCACGGTTTTAGCTTTCGGCACCATCGCCAATAAGATCGCTAAGACTGTCGGGATACCCACAAATAGCACGGCAGTCTGCTCCAGCCTCCCAAGCACGATAAGGCGGTACATGACACTACCCGCACTCACTGCGAGAATCAGAAAAATGAGCTTCCATTGCGAACGGCTTATTGATCGTTTCGGTTCTAGATCATTCATTTGACCCTCTTGTGCGGTAGCGGCCGACCAAGTCTCTTGCTGCGCTCTCCCAGTGGGGGAATCGGAAATTGAACCCGGATTGCAAGAGACGGGCCGGAATCACCCGTCGGCTTTTCAGAATGAGTTCGGTTTCGGTGCGGTGGAAAAACGTAGCCACTTCGAGCATCAAGCGAGTGGAAGGAAGACCAATCTCTATTCCCGCAGCTTGGCGCAAAGCCTGCATGAATTCACAGTTGGTCAAAGGGTTCGGCGCTGCCAGATTGATGGGGCCGTCCAATTCTTGGTGGGCGATCAGGTAATCAATGCTGCGAAGGAAGTCCTTGTCGTGAATCCATGAGACGAATTGCTTTCCGGAACCGGCAGAGCCTCCCAGTCTGAACCTCACTAGGCGAAGGAACTGGTCGAATATGCCACCCTCCTCCGGGCTCATCATCATGGCACTACGAAGCGCAATCTTGCGAGTGTTGGGCGTGTTCGCTGAGAAGAAGGAGTACTCCCAAGCCGTGGCTACATCAATGCTGAATCTCCATGCGCTCGGGAGGCCGCACTCCTTGCCGCCGATTTCCCCGGTGGCCTCGTCCATGGCTCGGTCCAAAGCATGGCGGTAAATGGTAGCTGTGCTGGCATTCATCCATAACCGAGGCGGACGCGCCAATTGACTAATGGCCCGGCCAAGCAAGCGCGTGGTCGCGGTACGGGATTCCTTGATCTCAGCCCGATTTTTGGTAGTGTAACGGCAATTTACGCTACGACCTGACAGGTTGATAAGTACATCCGCGCCATCCAGCGTGGCCGCCCAATCGCCCAGGCTCGTCCCATCCCACACGATGACTTGCCACGGCACGGTGTATTTGTTTCGCGCCAGAACAATGACATGGTGGCCTTGGGCATGAAGATGCCGAGCCGAAATCGTGCCGACCTGGCCGCTGCCTCCCGGAATCACGATATGGAGCTGTCGAGTCATTGCGCCGATTCCCCAGCATCGAGCGCATCTTCCCCGTAGGCGATTTCCAGCAGGCCGGTGGCCAGTTTTCGGACAGGCCGCAGCAAGGGAAAGCTGGAAAGCTTGATGAGTGCGACTACTATAGCGAGACTCTTGTCAAAGAGTTTCATGGTGCGCACTTGTTTGGGTGAAGAGTCGTACACCCAGAAGAGAATCAATCCCATTTGATACAGCCACAGCACGCGGGGCAAGTGGACCTTTAGGTCTTCAGGGACGCGCACTTTCCCGCCCTCGACAGCGCGGGAGAAAAATCCGATGTCCTGGTCGCGAATGCTGCGGGTTTCCTCACTGAACGGAGAAAGAGGATGGTAGGGATCGATGTGGGCGGAAAGCGCTCCCATCAGCTTGCGGTCCGCAACAAAATACTCCAGTTTTACCTGAATAACGGCGTGCAGGCGGTCGTGCAAGCCTTTGGCATTGGACAGCGACTGATCGAGCAGGGGAGCGAGGCGTTCCTGTGCGCGCTCATAGAATCCCATTACGATGGCATCTTTCGAGTCGAAGTAGTAATACGCGGCTCCAAGCGCAACACCCGCTTGGTTGGCGACATCGCGCATCGTTGTCGCCTCAAACCCTTTGTCCCGAAATGATTGAAGGGCACGTTCCAGAATGGTGTTGCGAGTCAATTCGCCCTTCTCGGTCTGCGTCGCACTCTTGAACATGTTCAAATGTTCTCCTAATCGAAGGTGGATGTCAAGGAAATATTGAACGCGTTCAAGTCGGAAGTTAAGACCCTGCTTTCAATGAGTTTCGCTGATATCCCCACATCTCAGCAGCATAGCCGGGGTGCGGCTCGCGTCAAGGCTCCCAACCGCTTCGCGGCGCACAGAGCGCGGCCTTGACACAAGCCTTACCCCCGGCTCGTTTCTCCGTATCGCGCCCCTGAGCTCGGAACTCGCGATGCAGCTCCGCCACCAGATGGCCTCGGTCGAAGATCGATACTTCCCGAATGGCTCCGAGCTTTTCCAATTGCGCAAACCCTTCCTCCGGGGAATGCCTCATGGTCTTTATTGCCTCACGATAGAAAGAGTTCGTCTGCCGCTGTACTTCAGTAAGCGAAACACTCTTCAGGTCAGACTCCCGCTCTAAAATACGCAATGCGTCCGAGGCCTCGGTGGCCGAGTATTTTTCTGCTTCCTCCAGGGCCTCGCGCACGGCGGTTGTGTGCGCTGCGAGCAGTCTCTCATCACCGCCAACAATGGCCATCACAGAGACGGACTTCGGCGCCGAAAATGTCATGTCATAAAGAGAACGTGCCTTACTTGCCCCTCACCATTGCTGGCAATGCGATCTGCCCCGTGACGTTGCCGGAGGAATTCTCCCGTTTGTGGTTCGAGACCCTGACGCACCGCCTCGAAATCCTCGGAGGTAACCTCTCCTTTGAGACCAAGCAGTTCAGCGCCGCGTCCGTGCCACTTGCCTTCGACAGTCCGATTCTGGTCGTAGTAGTCGCTCTGTTGGAGATGGCGCTGTGCGTAGCCTTCACCGCCGGTCATGGCACGAATCGTCAGCACGGCCCGACGCTAGCTCTGTTCGAGATTTGGGGTCAAGCCATGTCGTGGCGAGGGTGCTAAGTCGGTGGCAGATATAGGAACGGAGGGTAGCGAGTAACTTGAGCGACAGAACGACCTGTTAGTGCTGGATTCCCGCTCAAAGCAATGCTATACTCAGCTTCGAAATGAGCATACAGACCAAATCCATTATGAGACGGCGCGTCAATCGCGCTCGGCCCTCGGGATTGGTCTGATCATTCGCTAGATTTCCAAGTTCAGATTCGATTTCCGAGGCTCCGACAAAAGTCGGGGCCTTTTGCTTTTTACGGATGTTTTTTTGGCCGGTAGCCAAGCTGGAAAGGCACGTGACTGTTACTCACGCCATGCGCAGGTTCGAATCCTGCCCGGCCAGCCATTTTTCGAGGGAAGACAAGGCTCGCTAGTTCAGTAGGAAGAACGCGGCTCTCATAAAGCCGTCGCGGATGGTTCGAATCCATCGCGAGCCACCAGTGGAGGGGCCTCGGGGAGGGGCAGTGGCTTATACCCACTTCGGCGCCAGATTAGCGTGGCTAGACAGGTTCGATTCCTGTACCCTCTACCAATTTTTCGCGCCGGTAGTTCAACGGACCAGAATAGTTGGCCTACACCCAACAGATGCGGGTTCAACTCCCGAACGGCGCACCATAGCTTGCGAACCGGCAGGATTAGCTCGAAGGTCGAGCCCGCGGTCGATAACCGCGAGGTGTTGGTTCGATTCCAACATCGTGCACCAAAGTTGTTTGTAAGCGTGGGTGACTGGCAGAGATGGCTGATGCACTCGCCTCTTAAGCGAGACCAGGCTGGTTCGATTCCAGCGTCACCCACCAGATTTTGCGGGATTGGCAGATATGGATATGCACTCGCCTTTTAAGCGAGACGAAGTGGGTTCGATTCCTACATCCCGCACCAGAGTTACTTAGCAAAGAGGCGGCATAGCATAACGGATCAATGCTCCGAGCTTCTACCTCGGACGATGAGAGTTCAAATCTCTCTGCCGCTTCCAATGTGGGGATGTGGTCCAACGGATGAGGGCGCAAGGCTACGAACCTTGAGATCAGAGTTCAATTCTCTGCATCCCCTCCACTATTATAGTTAGGCTCGCGTGGTCTAAAGCATGATGACGCTTCGGTCCTAACGAAGAGATCCGGGTTGGATTCCCGGCGCGAGTTCCAGATGGGTGGGTAGTGTAACCGAACAACACGGTAGCGTCCGAAGCTGCAAATCCGGGTTTGACTCCCGGCCCGCCCTCCACTTTTTGGATCCGGTGAGGTATTCGCTGATTTTAGAGATCTCGCCGGCCAAGCGGCTAAGGCGTTCGATGTGGCCTCTTGTAAGAGTGTGCTCGCGATTTATTCTGTGGATTTACAAATGATCCCGAAAGGAGATAGATCTGATCGCCTTTGAAATTCACGCCCAACCCGTTCGATCCCCAGCGAATGAAGCGGCCCAGCGGGACTCCCAGGCCCGCGGTTGTAGGGAACGGAACCGAGCCGACTCGAACATAGTGCGTCATGTCAAAAATGTCGATTGTAAAGTTTGAGTTCTCCTGCCAGATGTACTGCGCCAGAATGAACACTGTGTTGAGCGATGAGTCCGGGGCCATAGGCCAGCCGCCTCCGACCTCGAAAATGCCTGCAGGCAATCCCGTTGAGGGATTAACGGCATGAAATCCGTCATCGGAATAGACCAATCCGCTGCCGCGATCAAAGTGAATGCGCCCTGGGTTCCAAAACACACTGGGATAATCCTGATCGAGCACAACTCCAGAAGCGTTGACGGTTAGCGTATAGAAATCGAATCCTGTCGTGGAGCTGTTGGCCGCATAAATTGCCGTGGCGTCCTCTCCCCATTGGATCGAATCGTAGCTGTCGTCAGTGGGTCCCCAGCCCAGTGCAGCCGTCGGTCGTTGCACGCCGTCATCGTAGATCGCAATTCCACCTTCGGTATCCGGCTCGAGGTTCAAAATTCCCCGCGAAATGGCTACTGTATGAGGAGTGGCAGGCGCTACCTCGATATCGAGCGCTACGTACGGCCCATCGTAAGGATCGGTGCCCACCGTGAAATTGATATCCGGATTCAAATTTGGTAACACGTAGCGTTGTACCGAATTAGATCCATCCATCCCGACGTACAAGAACTGACTATCGTCAGAAATCGCTAGCTTGTTCGGCTCATTTCCGGCGTGGCAGTTTGTGACTGCAGGGGTTGCCGGATTGAGCACGCAGACCTGGTTCGAATTTGTGGTTGCGGAACTCGGAACGGAAATATAAAACACCTGGTTCACCGGGTCCCATACCATGTCATTCGCGGACTGATTTACCGAAGTCGGCTGATAGAGAATCTGAAATTCAGCCGCATTGGATACCACACCGCCCGGAGTTACGACTGTCACTTCGGCATAGCCAGGGGTAGTGAGATCCGAAGCGTTGACTTGTGCGGCTAGAAACCCCTGAGAAGTGTTCGTACGAGGGCTCCCGTTCCAGTTCACTGTGTCTGAATTGTCCAACCAATATCCGCTCAAATCCACAAGGAGTCCCGCGCTGCCCGCGACTGCCGAATTTGGATTCAATGCGACAATCGACGGAATGGGAGGCAAGGAATACTGATTTGCAATGGTGAACGTTAGCGCATTCGACGTACCTCCGCCCGGACTCGGAGTGACCACGGTGACCGCGGCTGTCCCCGCGTTCTGTACGTCGGAGAAGTTGATCTGGGCCTGAAGCTCGGTGCCCGAAACCAGTTCCGTCTGACGCGGAGTTCCGTTCCATTCGACCGTGGAGAGCGACACAAAGTTGTTTCCTGTCACTGTCAATGTGAATCCAGTCAGACCGGTGTAGTCAACCAAAACAGCACTTGGGCTGAGGGTCGCAATTGTAGGAGCCGGATTCGAATTTTGTGGACTAGCGAACATGCGTGAAGCGAGTTGCCGTGGTTTGGACTTGGACTGAGGGCGAACTTCTGGCCGGAAGCTTTGGCGCGACCGAATGAGCGGTTTCGGCCAACTCCGCGTTACGGGGAATAGTTTCAGCGATGCTGTGTTCTTTCTCGTGGTATCGCCATTCACGAACGAGTTGTTGTCGATGATGTAGACAAAACCGGCATCGTCGTTGAACGCGAGCCCGCTGGTGCCCCAGCGAATAAACTGCAGGGGATAACCCCGCACGTTATCAATCGTTATCTCGGATATGGGCGCAAGAGTCGAGAGAACGAAGGATTCGATGGTGAAACTGGTTGAACCAGCCTGACTTTGTGTCTGACCGAAGAAAAATGCCCTGTTCAGAGTCGAATCCGGAACCATGTAACCGGACGCTTGAAATTGCCCGACATGCTGGCCGTTCGCCGGATTGATCACGTTCCCATCGTCCGCGTAAACATAGCCCGTGCCGCTGTCGTAGTGGATCCGTTCGTAAAACTCAGAAATCTCGTTCGGGTAGTCATGGCTCAGCGACACACCGTTCGAGCCCACAGTCAGCACGAAAAAGTCGAAACCGGTATCCCAGTTGTTCACCGCGTATATCTTCCCGCCCAAACCCCATTGCGGGGAATCGTAGGTGCCCTGATCCGCGACCACGGGTCGCTGCGTCCCATCATCGAAAATCGCCATGTTCAAAGCAGGAAAAGCTACGGCTGATCCGCGCGAGACCGAGGTTGTGTGAGGAAGCCCAGGCGCAACTTGCAGGCCCTGCGCGAAGTAGGGCCCGAACGGGTACTGGCCCGCTCCAAGCAAATAGCCAATGTCGGGTAACAGGTTGGGCAACGCGAATCGCCGAACTGATGAGGAACCATCCAGTCCCGCATACAAGAATTGGCTGTCATCGGAGATCGCCAGCGCGTCAGGCTCGCTGCCGGCGAACTGCGTCGATTGAATGGTCCCGCTGGTGGGTTTCAACACCGCTATCGTATTCCCGTTCGCCGGGGCCAGACTCGGGACCGAAAGGTAGATCACCTGATTCGTCGGGTCCCACACCATATCATTTGCCAGTTGGCTCACCACCAAAGGGGTGTAGTTGAAGCCGTTGATGCCAAAGAGAAGCGAGGTGGAACTTCCACCGCCTGGGCCAGGAGTTAATACCGAGATCTCGGCGATTCCCGGATTCGCCAGATTCGACGCGGGAACCTGCGCTACCAGGTATGAGTCCGAAAGGTAACTTGTCGTCAATCCTACTCCATTCCACTGAATCACTGATGTGGGGATGAAGTTTGAACCGTACACGGTAAAAATGAGGTCGGCGCTTCCGGCATCGACCGAAGCAGGATTGGAGGCCTGAAGCTGAGGCACAGGATTGGAGGTCGGATTAATCGTAAACTCCGCCGATCCCGAGTTTCCTCCGCCGGGGGTCGGGTTCGTAACGCTCACCGTTGCCGAACCCGGCGTGGCGATGTCGGCCGCCGTTAGCTGGACTTGTAACTGTGTGCTGGAGCTGTAAGTGGTCGTTCGCGCACTGCCATTCCATTGCGCGCTGGACGAAGACATAAAGTCATAGCCAGTGATCGTCACGGAGAGCGCATTTCCGCCCTGCGTCGCAGAATTCGGACTCAGAGAGGTTATCGCCGGGACAGGATTCGACGGAGGCGGTCCGCCACCAGAACCGCCTCCCGAGCCGGATCCGCCTCCGCACCCGGCCATGACTATCGAAAATGTCAGACTTATGACAGCGAGAGCGTTCGAAACGAATATCGCTGGACGCACCAATACCTCCCGAAGGCAAACGTGGAAGCGCACTTGCTAGCACTAATTTGAAAGTCGTTCCTGCGGACGCCAATCTTAGCTTAGCTTCGGAGGAAAGTCCAACATCTACCAATGAGAACGTTCATGGTGGTTCATACCAATTTTGTATCTAGAGTTTGGGCCGACCACAGAAAGCAGACCGTGCCATGCACTTTTGTGGAGTTGCTTTCCTGCTGGTGATGGCTCCAACGGGGGGGTCGAACCTGTTGGGGTTAAGTGGCGAGATTTAGCGGAGTAGCTGGTTACCGTTTTGGAATTGACGAATTCGCGGAGTCATGCCAGAGTGATAACTGAGTTCTAGCAATGATGCGCAAGCCCCATATCGATTGCTTCCCGACGCCGGCCACGTTTACGTGGCAAGGAGCGGGAGAAGGTACGTTCATGTAACGGGGGCGATCCATAGCGCGTAGTTTTTCTGAGCCTCCGATATGAATCGGGGGCTTTTGGTTTTTATGGCGCATTTTCGCCAATGGCAGAGGAGGCAGCGTCGTCTAACGGCCAGGATGCGGCTCTTTCAAGGCTGAGATGGGAGTTCGATTCTCCTCGCTGCTACCAAGTTATGAGTACACAAAGGATTGAACTCGAAGGCTTTGAAATCGAGCTTGCATCGGAGCTCTATTGCGAGCGCGGCGGAGATCACCGCGAGTTGGTGAATCGTGCGCGAACGGATCGCATGAAGCTTGGCCACAACGTCGATGAGTCGGCGGTGTTGTGCGTGCGATGCATGAAGGCAATCGCGCTGAAAGCGTGATGCCGGGTCGTCTAGTGGCAGGACCATGGACTTCGAATCCGGGTACGGGCGTTCGAACCGCTCCCCGGCCGCCAGTTTAGAAACTTGAGCAAAGGAGGAAGCTCATTGACGAGCGACGGAGAGAAATTCGAGGAGTGGTGAAGGCTACGGTTACTTCTCTTGGAAAGAAACACACCGTATCCGCAGGTTCCCTCCTCAAAATTGCGAGGTCATTCAACTGGCCAGGATAACCGGCTCTGACCCGGTTCATGCACGTTCGAATCGTGCCCTCGCAGCCAAATTTCAAAAGTGGTCGCAGAGTCTAGCGGCAGGATGCCTGACTGTCTATCAGGAGGGACGGGTTCAACTCCCGTTGCGACCGCCACAGGGGTGATGACCCCCGCGTAGTGCGTCAGTTTCCGGTAAAATTCTCGGCCGAGTAGCCCTGTCGGTTCTGCTCCATTTACCGGAGGCGCCGTTCAACCTAAACAAACGAAGGATTCTTATGAATCGATTCATCGCAGCGTTCGCACTTGTCACTATGCTGGTCGCGAACCCGGGTTCGGCTCAAAACACTGTGACGCAAGATACTGACAAGGCCGCGAGGCATACCGTTGGTGGGCTGCTCGGCGCTCGTCTGGGTCGTGACCCGATCTTTGTCTACAACAACTGGTCCGCCTACGACGAACTTTCCGACAACATACCGCTCACCGAGCAACTGGCGATGAAAGAGCTGGACGAAATCCTGCGCCTGCGCCGTTTCGGGGTGCGCTTCGATTACTACATGATGGATGCATTCTGGTTCGATTCCGACGGCGGCTATCGCACCTGGCGCAAGCCCAATTGGCCCCAAGGTCCGGACGCGTGGATCCGCAAGTGCCGGGAGAACGACATCATGCCCGGACTGTGGTTCAGCACCAATACCCTGGTCAAGATCAACGCGGCACCGGAATGGCGGAACTCGCTCAACGAAAAGAAGGGGTCGATGTCGTTTTCAGAAGGCGGCTTTCTGCCCAGTTTCATGGACACGATGCAGTACTGGTACGACCGCGGCATCCGCATGTTTAAGTTCGACTTTGTGGACTTCGGAGCGGCCACTCCCGAGTCCGCAAAGTCCAAGTCTCCCGAAGAAATACGAGCGCGCAATGCCGATGCCTTTCGGGAAGCTTTGAAGAAATTTCGCTTGCGCAATGCCGACGTCGTGCTGGTGGCCTTCAATGGTTTCGGCGGCGACGTCGAATCGACCGCCGGCCCTTTCCCTTTCCATAACCCGGCGGACCTGCGCTGGCTTGAGGTGTTCGATTCGGTCTATTCCGGAGACCCACGGCCTTCGGACGTGCCCGAGATGAATTTCTGGCGCTCCATGGACATTTATAGCGACCACATGGTGCGACGCTACGAACAGAGTTTCCTGCCACTGGAAAGGATTGATTCCACCGGATTCATGCTCGGCAACACCGGCACCATTTATTACCGCAAGACGCACGCCTGGAAGGGAGCGCTGCTCCTTATGATGGCGCGCGGCGGCTGGGTGAACACGGTCCATGGCAACCTGGAGTTCCTGAGTGATGACGATGCCCTTTGGTTTGCGAAGGTGCAATCGCTCTATCTCGCACTGGAGTCGAAGGGGAGGACAAAAACCTTCGGCGGAATTCCGGGTGATGTTCAGCCCTACGGATTTGGATCCCTCGATGCTGATGGCTCG
>Ga0210407_10003467_pt1 | contig 12798 bp, 8 predicted proteins | sample IncBWC27MmetaG_FD_150860 | JGI IMG/M metagenome (GOLD analysis project Ga0210407, IMG submission 150860) | Forest soil microbial communities from Barre Woods Harvard Forest LTER site, Petersham, Massachusetts, United States - Inc-BW-C-27-M | ecosystem: Environmental > Terrestrial > Soil >... | reverse complement strand
CTGATTACGATACCGACGGATTCACTGACATATTTGTAGCCAACGATGGGATGCAACAGTATTTATTTCACAACAATGGCAACGGCACGTTTACGGAAGTCGGCCTCGAAGCCGGTACGGCGCTTTCCCAGGATGGAAGGCGACTCTCGGGCATGGGTGTGGTCTTTCAAGACTACGACAACGACGGCCGGCCCGATGTTATCGTGACAGAGTTGCCGAGGGAGATTTACGGCGTCTATCACAACGATGGCGACGGCTCATTCACCTACCGCAGTCTCGAGACTGGTCTCGGTCTGCTCTCCAGCGGAAGCTCAGGCTGGGGCGTAGGTCTGGAAGATTTCGACAACGATGGGTGGAACGATTTATTCGTCGCGCAAGGTCATGTGTTAGATAACGTGGAGCAAATCGACCCTTCGCTTCACTATCTGGAAGCGCCATTGCTGGCGATGAATCATAATGGCCGCTTTGAGCGTGTCGATTCCGGAAGCACAGTCCCAGTTGCCGGGCGCGGAGCCGCCTTCGGGGATCTCAACAATGACGGTTGGCAGGATGTAGTCATGACAAGCCTCGGCGGTCACCCTCAGGTTTTCATCAATCGTGGCGGGAAATTGCACTGGCTCGTTATCACTCTCCGCGGTACTCGCAGCAACCGGGATGGCTTTGGGGCTCGCGTGCAGGTAAATGGGCAGACAAGATTTGCCACCTCTGCCGGAAGTTATCTTTCCGCCAGCGACAAACGCCTTCACTTCGGGCTGGGCTCGGCTGAGAAAGCAAAAGTGGAAATCGCCTGGCCATCCGGGATCCACCAGACGCTAAACGATATTCACGCCGACCAGTTCCTCGAAGTACGTGAACCGGAGAAGCCGTGATCCACTCACTTCTAATTTTGTGGTTCGCCTGGCAAATCGCATCGCCGCAGGCTGCCGAGCACATGCAAGCCGGGATCGCGGCTGACAAGCAGCGGCAGTTCGATGCCGCTATCACCGAATATAAGAAAGTCACCGAACTCGATCCTGCATTCGTGGATGGCTTTGTCAGCCTGGGCCAGGCATACATGGAGAAGGGCGATTACGGATCTGCGATTCCGTCACTCAAACATGCATTGGAGTTGAATTCCGATTTAATCCCGGCTCATCAGTTGTTAGGCTACGCGCTCCTCGCCCAGGGTTACGCCAGCGAAGCTATTCCACACTTGCAACGCTCGCCTGACAAAACCGCGTTAGGCATCGCGCAGATCCAAACCGGTCAGCTTCCGGAAGCGGTAGTAAATCTTCAAGCTGCGCTGGCCGCGCATCCCAACGATCCGGATCTCCTTTATTACCTGGGCCGCGCCAGCGGCCTGCTAGCCAAACAATCAGTTGACACGCTGCTTGCCTCGTATCCCGACTCCGCTCGTGCGCATCAGGCAATGGCGGAAAATTATTTCGTGTTGCGCCGCATGCCGGACGCTGAAAAAGAATACCGGGAAGCCTTGCGGCTCCGCCCCGGTCTGCCTGAAGCTCACCTCGCTCTAGGCGAAGTTTATGCCGGAGCTTTCCAATGGCCGAAAGCCGAGGAGGAATTTCGTCAGCAAACCAAACTGCAGCCCGGGAATGCCGAAGCCGCCTACCGTCTGGGCGCAGCTTTACTGGAACAAGGCAAAGCGCACGAGGCGCGGGCTGAACTGCTGCGAGCGGACCGCTTGATGCCCGACATGCCGGAAACCCTTTATGCACTGGGGAAAGCCGCTTCACTCGAAGGCGACGCTCCTGCTGCCGAGAAAGCCTGGACCAAACTTCTCTCCATCGAGCAGCAGAGTTCACTCGCGGCGCAAGCACATTTCGGGCTGGCTGGGATCTATCGCAAGCAGGGAAAGATTGCTGAGGCGCAGCACGAGATGCATGAGTTTGAAAAATTGCAGAACACTTCGACCCAGCCACAAACCTCCGGACAAACAAATCCACAACACTAAACAAGGCTCGCGCCTGGTGCCTGCCTCAGTAAACTCGCGTGAGATAATGAGCTTGCGTTGTTACGGCCCCGTAGCTCAGTTGGATAGAGCAGCGGTTTCCTAAACGGGCCAAAGTCGTTAGCTCCGAGTGGTTTCAACACTTTGCGACGGGTGCAAAGCGCCCTTTTCTGCCTTTTTGGGTGCAAACGGGAAGAATTGTTCTACAGGTGTTCTACAAATTCTCATGGCTATCTTGTATTGCGGAAAAACTTCATCGTAAAATCCGCCCCCAAGGGCAAGATATTTGAACGAGTGAGCGCGTTCTGATTGCTCTGCGGCTCCCTTTCTAGTTTTTGATGTAATCGCGCGGATGATCCCTCACCCCTCTTTCCACCACATGTTCAAAGGTGGTGAACCCATGAAGTGCTGAACGTTCCCACAGTTGCTGCATACGTACATAAATGCATTGGTGGCGGCTACTCTTTGTGCGCGGTATTCTCCAACCACACAAAACATGCACTGCTGGCGAACAGAGGTGTTCAAAATGTGTGCCTTTAATTGAACTCGCTCGATTACGCTGTCCAGCGACTTAAGCAAAGCTGTTGCATTCGAGTAGCGATCCTCTGGTCGTTTCGTGATGGTCATGTCGAATATTTCATAGATAAAGTGCATATTTGGACTGGGGTCTTGCTTGCGAAGGTCATCCTCACCCTCTGCATATTCCTCCCAGATCAGGGTTTTCCGGCTGAGAATAAAGTACAACACCTTTCCTAGTGAATACAGATCGCTAGCCGCCTGAGGTTCTGCTACGCGGCCCTTTGCAACTTCTGGGGCGATGTACCTGTCTGCTCCAACTGCTTCTAACGTCTGCGTGGCTCTCTCTTGAGCGTCGTTCAGATCAATGCACAGACCGAAGTCTCCCACGACAACGGAACCGTCTTTGCGAATAAAGATATTCTGTGGCTTCAGATCACGATGAAGAATGTTTGCATTGTGAGCCGCTGCAACTGCGTCACATACCTGACGAAACATCTGAAGCTTGGTTAACAGGTCTTTGCTAGACAGATTGGCTTTGCTAAGGTCATAACCTTCACAGTATTCAGCTACGAAGAATGGTGTCTCTGATTCTTCACTGGTCTCAACGATTTTGAGAATTCCGGGGTGTTGGAGCTTCGTTAACGCTGCGATTTCACTCCTGAATCTGGAAAGTCGCTCTTTGTTTTTTAGACGCTTGAGGACATATAAGTTGCGATTTGAATCACCTGAACGGCGAACCTTGAATGTCCATCCTTGCCCTCCTTCTCCCAGAGATTCCACGATCCTCCACGGTGACGGTGGCCAGTCCGAAGTTTTCTTCGACGCGAGTTTCGGGGTTTGCTGCGAAGCTGTGGTTTCGGGTTTTGGGGCTTCCTCAAGGGTAGTGTGAGACCTCACGTACTCGTCCCACACGTCTTTGGGTTCCAGCGTCAAGATGTGTTCGTTTAGCCTGAAAGAAGTCACCTCGGTAGTTTTTTCGTTTAGCTGGGTGCCGGAAAAGACCCCCGGAATCTCTTTGACGAGAAAGAGTCCGACCGCCACCTGATCGGGAATGGGGCCGCTCAGGGCCTGCCTCAGAGTAAAAGCTGGGTATTGTGTATTAACGTTGTAATCCTTCCTGAAGAGAAGTATTAGTTCGTTGATCACCACCTCTACCGCCCTCTTAGCATTTTGCCGTAGGGACTCATCGCCACAGTATTGAAACGCTAGGATCGTCGGGAGGTACATCTGTTGCGGGCTAATTCCTTGTGCACTGATGATACGGAGACGATCTCTCAGATTGGTGATTGGCCTTGGATCATCAGCCAAGCGAAGCAACTGCTCGTGAGATGTAGCTTCTCTCTGTGTGTAGAAAAGCTTGGCAACCGATTTCGTGATCTCGCGCTCGATTTCAGTTAACGGCATGACTTCAAAATTGTATCCAACCGGCAACTCCCCGTGTTCGACAGAGAAGAGAACAAAACACGAACATGATACCATCTTTTTGGACATGGACGAAGGGCGAAAACTGGTGATCGGACTGATGGGCTGCGATCTCGACGAGTTTACGTATGCAAACCGCTAACGATCTGTTTGGTGGGCCGCAAGGAAGCCCACGCACGGACAAGTTGATCGCCGCAAGTGTCCAGTGGGCAGAGAAGATAATAGAGAAAATTGATACCCTGTTTGGCAGTCCTGAAAGGCAATCAAACTTGTAGAGAGGGGATTCACTTTGATCTTGTTCGGCGGCGCGGACATGTACACCGCAAGAGTGGCTAGAGTTAAGGCGATGTTGTCGGAAATCGAGACTTATAACCGTGCCTACATTCTGAATGCTGATATCGAGCAAGTGGTCGAATACCTCCGGGGCAAGTATCGCTTTGAACCTCCGATCATTGCGTTCGACAAAAAGCAAATCGTGAATGAAGGCCAATCCGGGCACGGGGTCTATGTGACGCTCTCGATCCCTTTTTCGGGTTCCCGTGAAGTCCTAGCTATTCGTCCTACCACAGCACAAGGTGGTTGTCCCGATGCAAACATCGGCCAGAATGAATTTCAGATTACATACAACGGAGCAGAGGCACGGCTTATCAGAGCCCAGATTGATCACAGCACTCGGGCGATAGAGTTCAATCTCAAAATGGCCGTAAACGATCTCGCGAACTTCGATTCTGAACTAAGCAACACGGCACGGCGTGCATTTGAAGAAAAGCGACGCCGATTCCAAACTGATATCAGTATCGTTGACAGCTTAGGAATAGTGAGGGTACAGCGAGAAGCTGCGCCGCCGACCTATCCAGCCCCTGAACTGCGGCGTCAGCCCCCGATTGCCACTCCGACGCCGGACAAGCCGAGCGAACCCACCGTTGACCCTGCCGAATACGAGTACATACTCGGCATAATCTCCAGCATGGCCAAAGTCATGGAACGTAGTCCAAGGGCATTCGCTCACATGGAAGAAGAATTCTTGCGTGATTTCTTTTTGGTGCATCTCAACGGACACTACAAAGGACAGGCAACCGGAGAGACGTTCAACGCTGGAGGGAAAACCGACATTCTTGTCCGTGCCAGGGATGCGAATATATTCATAGCAGAATGCAAGTTCTGGAGCGGGAAGAAAGAATACCTCTCCGCAATAGATCAATTGCTGGGTTACGTCACTTGGAGAGACACGAAGACTGCCATCATCATCTTCAATCGAAACAAGAACTTCAGCAACATTCTAGTGCAGATTCCGGAACCACGAAGGAGCACCCCAAATACAAATCCCAAGGCGAGTACAAGTCCGACACCGGATTTCGGTTCATTCTCAAGAATGCAAATGATCCCGAAAAGGAGCTGACGCTCACAGTAATCGCTTTTGATGTCCCGGCGTGATCGGGGCTGAACGACCTGCTAAGATCACCAGCGTAGAACAGAATGCCATGCCTGCGAATCATACTGATCTTGAGAAACGCCTATGGGACGCCGCCGACGAACTTCGGGCGAACTCCAAACTGAAATCATCTGAGTATTCTGTCCCGGTGCTCGGGTTGATCTTTCTTCGCTACGCCGACCAGAAGTTCACAAAGGCCGAGAAGACAATGCCTCAGCAGGTCAGCGGACGCCGGAAGATCGGCAAGAGCGATTACCAAGCACAGGGGGTTCTCTATCTCCCTGAGAAGTCCCGGTTCGGCTACCTACTCAATCTTCCCGAGGGCACTGACATCGGCAAGGCGATCAACGATGCGATGAAGGCGATTGAGGCCGACAACGAAGACCTGAAGGATGTCCTTCCCAAGACATACAACAGTCTGGAAAAGAGTTTGCTGGTCTCGTCGCTGAAGAGCTTTGCGGCGATCCCGATGACCATCGAAGGAGACGCCTTCGGCAAGATTTACGAATACTTCCTCGGCAAGTTTGCGATGGCTGAGGGACAGAAGGGCGGCGAGTTCTTCACACCGACGAGCATCGTCAAGCTGATTGTCGATATCATTGAGCCATTTCACGGGAAGATTTTCGATCCGGCGTGTGGATCAGGCGGCATGTTTGTCCAGTCCGCTGCCTTCGTCGAACATCACAAAAAGAGCGTCAATGAAATCTCGATCTATGGGCAGGAGAAAGTAGCCGAGACCATCCGGCTTTGCAAGATGAACCTTGCCGTTCACGGTTTGTCTGGGGACATCCGCCAAGCGAACACCTACTACGAAGACATCCACAAGAGCGTCGGCAAGTTCGACTTTGTAATGGCGAATCCGCCGTTCAATGTCGATAAGGTCGATAAGGAACGGATCAAGGATGACCCCCGCTATCCGTTCGGCCTGCCGAAAGCGGACAATGCGAACTATCTCTGGATGCAGGTCTTTTACAGTGCGTTGAACCAGACCGGGCGTGCTGGTTTTGTGATGCCGAATTCTGCCGGAGATGCAAGAGGATCAGAGCTAGAAGTCCGCCGACGGTTGCTCGATGCTCGGGCTGTTGACGTGATGATCTCTGTCGGGCCGAATTTCTTTTATACGGTCACGCTGCCTTGCACCTTATGGTTCTTGGATCGAGGTAAGTCCAAGACGAAGCGTAAGGACACGATTCTGTTCATCGATGCCCGCTACACTTTCCGGCAGGTTGACCGGGCGCACCGGGATTTTACGCCTCACCAGACTGAGTTCATCGCCAACATTGTTCGCCTCTATCGAGGCGAGGATATCGAGTCCGACGTGGGGAATGCCGAATTGATGAAGCAGAATTTCCCGAAGGGAATTTATTGCGACGTGGCGGGACTGTGCAAAGTCGCCACTCTTGCCGAGATCGAAGCTCAAGGTCGGAGCCTGAATCCGGGTCGCTATGTAGGTATAGCGGAACGAGCAGCCGACGACTTTGAATTCGCCGTGCGACTGGAAGAACTGAACGAGGAACTGGAGAACTTGAACGCTCAAGCCCGGAGTTTCGAGGAGCAAATTGCAGGAAACGTGATCGCTTTGCTGGAGGAGCCGACGAAATGAGCGGCGTCCCCGATGGATGGGCGGCTAGGAAAGTTGGGGAATTGGCCGATGTCGCCAGAGGATCGTCGCCTCGTCCCATAGCGGACCAGAGATACTTTGATGACGGGGATATACCTTGGATCAAGATTGCTGATGCAACAAAATCAGGCAAGTACCTTTATGACACCAAGGAAAAAGTGAACGAGTTCGGAGCTTCGTTCAGCAAACGCCTGCCAGCGGGGTCGCTGATTATTGCCGCTAGTGGAACCCTAGGCTATCCGCAGATGCTTGGAGTTCCGGGCTGCGTCCATGACGGTTGGCTATATCTCACGAACTTCCGAGATGTTGATAGGCACTTTCTGTACTACTTCTTTCATTGGAAAAAGCAGCACTTTTATAACTCAGCATACGGTGCAGCGATACAGAACATAAATACCGAAATCTTGCGAAACACAGAGATTTCCCTTCCTCCCCTCCGAGTTCAACAGCGAATCTCTTCCATCCTCTCCGCTTACGACGACTTAATCGAAAACAACATACGCCGGATCAAGACTGTAGAAGAAATCGCACAGATGATCTATCGAGAGTGGTTCGGGAACTTTCGTTTCCCCGGTCATGAGAAAACCGAGATGATTGAGTCGGGAATTGGGCCGATCCCGAAAGGTTGGCGTGTTGCGCTTATTCAAGATATCGCTGAGGTAAACGAACAGTCTCTCACGGCAGAAAACGGAGTCGAGGAGATTGTTTACATCGATATCGCTTCGGTTTCAACTGCTTGTATCGACAGCAAAGTGAGGGTACATCTCGACGTTGCCCCGAGCAGAGCGAGGCGAATAGTTCGACACGGCGACATTATCTGGTCTTCTGTCCGGCCAAACCGCCGTTCCTATGCCTTGGTTCTTGACCCGGAGCCTAACCTAATCGTTTCGACAGGATTCGCTGTTCTTACCCCACACAAGGTTCCCTACAGCTATTTGTATTTTGCTACTACAACGGATTCCTTCGCTGAATATTTGACGAATCATGCTACTGGTGCCGCATATCCCGCCGTCAATACTGAGGATTTTGAAAAGGCACGGCTTCTTTTGCCCCCAAAGGTTTGGTTGGATCGCTTTCATTCGGCGACGGTAGATATGCTGCGGCTTCGACATTCGCTTCAATTGCAAAATCTGAACCTGCGCACGACTCGTGATCTGCTGCTTCCGAAACTGATCTCCGGCGAGATCAGCTTGGACCACGTCGAGACGGAGGCAGTCGCTCAAGGCGTATGATCTTGAACCCCGATTCCGAAGATACCCTCGAACGGAACGCAATTCGTCTGTTTGAAGAACTCGGATGGAAGTCGGATAACTGCTATCACGAAGTCTGCGGGGCCAAATCGACGTTGGGGCGGGAGACGACTGAGCAGGTCGTCCTTGAATCCCAGCTCAAATTGGCACTGGAACATCTCAATCCCGGCGTGCCGCCTCTCGCCTTGGATATTGCCGTTGATGAAGTGACGAAAGACAGAAGCATCCTGAGTCCTGTCCGTGCGAATCACGAAGTCTACAAGCTCCTGAAGGACGGGGTGAAGGTCTCCTATCGAGCCGCTGACGACAACGAAGCTATCGAGACAGTCAGAATCATCGACTGGGAGCACCCTGGCGAGAACGATTTCTTTCTCGCCTCGCAGTTCTGGATTTCTGGCGAGTACGGCAGGAAGCGGGCTGATCTCATCGGATTCGTCAACGGCATCCCGCTCCTATTCATTGAACTCAAGACATCACACAGGTCTCTTGAGAATGCCTTCAAATACAACATCTCGGACTATCGAGACACGATCCCGCAAGTCTTCTGGTACAACGCAGTCATCGTCTTGTCGAACGGGTCGAAGAGTCGCATCGGGAGCATGACGGCGGGCTGGGAGCACTTCGCCGAATGGAAAAAGATCAATGACGAGGGCGAGGAAGGCCGTGTCAGTCTGGAGACGATGATCCGAGGCGTTGGTGAGCCTGCACGCTTTCTCGATATCGTCGAGAACTTCATCCTGTTCAGCGAGGCGAGGGGCGAGACTGCGAAGCTCGTTGCGAAGAATCACCAGTTCCTCGGAGTCAACAAGGCGATCTCAGCCGCCCAACAAATCAAGGAGAACCAAGGGAAGCTCGGAGTTTTCTGGCACACGCAAGGCTCGGGCAAGAGCTACTCGATGGTCTTCTTCTCCCAGAAAGTCTTGCGGACGCTCCCCGGCAATTGGACGTTCGTCATCGTCACCGACAGAGAGGATTTAGACGGCCAGATTTATAGGAACTTCGCTTCAACTGGAGCGGTGATCGAAGATGAGGCGAGTGTCCGAGCACAAAGTGCCGACCATCTCAAGACACTTCTCAATGCCGAGGATCACCGCTATGTCTTCACGCTGATCCAGAAGTTTCGAACGGAGGAAGGCGGGACGTACCCAAAGCTGTCGGACAGAGATGACATCGTCGTCATCACGGACGAAGCTCACCGGAGCCAGTACGACGTGTTTGCATTGAACATGAGGAACGCTCTGCCGAACGCTGCCTTCATCGGCTTCACCGGAACTCCGCTGATAGCCGGAGAAGAACGGACAAAGGAAGTCTTCGGGGACTACGTCTCGATCTACAACTTCAAGCAGTCGATTGACGACGGGAATACCGTCCCGCTGTATTACGAGAACCGCATCCCTGAACTCCAACTGACAAATGAAACTCTAACCGAAGACATCGCGGCGATTGTGGATCAGGCGGAACTCGACGAGGATCAGCAGGCGAAGCTGGAGCGAGAGTTCGCTAGAGAGTATCACCTCATCACAAGAGAAGAACGTCTCGACCGGATCGCTGAGGACATAGTCGCCCACTACACAGGCCGGGGCGTTCTAGCGAAGGCGATGGTCATCTCGATTGATAAGGCGACCGCAGTACGCATGTACGACAAAGTCCAGAAGCACTGGAAAACAGCGTTGACGAAACTGGAGACGGCGGCTGCTCAAGCGAGTACCGCTGACAAGGAGGAACTCGACAAGCGACTGAAATTCTTCCGAGAGACGGACATGGCGATCGTCGTCTCGTCATCCCAGAATGAAATTGAGGAATTCAAGAAGAAAGGTCTGGACATCGCCAAGCACCGGAAGCGGATGGTCAAAGAAGACTTGGAGACAAAGTTCAAGAAGCCTGACTATCCTCTGCGAATTGTCTTCGTCTGTGCCATGTGGATCACGGGCTTTGACGTTCCTTCGTGCTCGACCATTTATCTCGATAAGCCGTTGAAGAACCACACATTGATGCAGACGATTGCAAGAGCGAATCGAGTCTGGCGAGATAAGCAAAACGGCCTGATTGTCGATTATGTCGGGATTTTCCGAAACATCCAGAAGGCACTAGCAATCTATGGTGCGGCTCGGGGCGGAGCGGCTGGCGAGTCGCCGATCAAGGACAAAAGCGAACTCATTGACGAGCTTGCAGATGCAATCGACGAAGCGACGACGTTCAGTGAAGAGAGAGGCATAGACCCGGCTGCAATTCGGGCTGCGGCAGGCTTCGATCGTGAGAAGGTAAAGGATGACGCTGTCGCAGCATTTGTCATCAATGACGAAACGAGACGGCGTTATTTGCAGTTGGCGGGAAACGTAGATCGTCTTTTCAAATCGCTCCTCCCTGACGTAGCTGCGAATGAGTTCGCTCCGACCTGCAAGGTCTTCTCGGTCATTGCGGCAAAGATTCGTGTGGATATTCCGGCGACGGATATCTCGGAAGTCATGAACGACGTTTCAGCCCTGCTCGACTATTCAATTGCGACACAGGGATATGTCATCAAAGCGTCCGACACGACGAATTACATCGACTTGAGCCAGATCGACTTTGACGCCCTTCGTGCGAGATTCGACGACGGTCACAAGGCAACCGAGGCACAGAAGCTCCGTAGCCAGATCGCACGCAAACTCACGAGAATGGTTCGCCTCAACCGGACTCGAATCGACTTTCTCCAAGAGTTCCAAAAGATGATCGACGACTACAACTCCGGGGCGTCCAACATCGAGACGTGGTTCGCCAAATTGACAGCTTTTGCCCAGAAGTTGTCTGCGGAAGAGAAGCGGGGAATCTCGGAGCAGTTGACCGACGAGGAGCTTGTGATCTTTGACCTGCTGACAAAGCCTGAAATCAAATTGACTAAGGCAGAGGAACAAGAGGTCAAGAAAGTCGCGAAGGACTTGTTGGAGACGTTGAAGCGAGAGAGATTGGTGTTGGACTGGAAGAAGCGACAAACGACTCGTGCGGCGGTTTTGGTGACGATTGAGACTGTGCTAGACCAACTGCCGAGGGTTTACACGCCGGAACTCTATGAGCAGAAGTGCCAGTCCGTCTATCAGCACGTCTTCGATTCTTATCAGGAGCAGGACAGGAATCTGTACGTCAACTGAACGTATCGTTTCGCAAGTGAGGCACGTACCCCCGGCCTGCTGATAGAATCGTCGTCGTGGCGGCTATCCGGCGGCTCAAGCATTGACGACTGCTCTGAAGCAAAGTTAGGTTATTTCGGAAATGATCTCTATGGAGGCACCAGAAAAACCCCGAACAAGTATTCGGTAACCTTTAGCAGGTACAGGACCTATTCAAGCACTTTAACGAAATTTATCGTTACTACACCGACCAAAACGGTACCTTCATTGACAAGGCGTTTGAAGTTAACAAACAGATAGCTTCGTGCCCGCCTGCTGTTTGAGAAAACAAAAGCAGGAACTACCAAGGCGCACGAACAGGAACTCTGGTTGAAATCCCAGACCTCGCTAATCTTGTGCGGTATTGTTCTGCTGTCTCATTTGGCAAATCTTCTAAGGCTTCGTCTGCCGTAACTTTCCCTGTTCTCACGGGACGCACCTCCTCTGGACGGACACGTTTCAGACCAACAGCGACTGCATATTGATCTGCCGTCATCACATTTAGTTCCTCTTCTGAATACTTCGGCTTTTCAGGCTCTAGCTTGACGACAGGCTTCTGTTGCAGCATTCCGAGTTCAGTCAAACGCTGGAAAGCTGTCTGATAGCAATCGAAATTGGCAACCCGGACGTTGTTCGCACCCAGATAGCGAATGATGAGTTCTGCATTTTCGGGGGTACTATAATATTCAGGCGTAGACCTGACGAACTTCCCCGCTTCAGCAATGTTAGATTCTTTTATCTCGTTCTCGCCCATCCCCGCGCCTAACGCGACGGCAGAGTACGGAATTGTAAACGTGTCATCATAGAGACCGCTCTGTATTAAAATCTGTCTCTCGATGTCAAAACGTGCTGTGACCAATCTCTTGTTTTCCTCTAGCGCGGCTTCGATCGCGCGAGCCGTCATGCCTTCCTTCTGATGCTGGCTGTAAGCTTCTTCATTCAAGAACGTTCTTGCTGCTTTTCTATCTCTGGTGCGCCCAACGGCATAACCAGCTTCATAATGTCCCATAATTCCTTCTTATCCTTTCCCTCGCCACGCACGGGTTGGTGGTCCGCCTGAGGGCACTATTAACGGTCGTGGCTCTGGCGTGATTCTTGGTCGTTCTGGAGTATCACAATCGCTTCCAAACGTCGCCCGGTCCCTCACGCTTGTACCTTGGTATCTCTGTAAAGACTTTCGCGGTGGCCCTTGGTTGCTTCTGGACGGGCTTACCGCAAATGGACGATGGGCACTTACCACCGCTATTTCTCAGGCGTTCATGGGGCATCGTGATCCCAGTGGTACCGCAAATTAAACAGCGGCAAACCCAGATCGGGAGATTCCTAGCGTCTCGACCGTGAATGCCAACAACTTCCAATCCGTTGAAAACCTGATGAAGCAAACTTTCAAATCCGTTAAGCATAAGTATTGTTCCCGGCCAATTTCCTTACATTGTCGAATCGTAAACACCTATATCTTC
>Ga0210407_10003466_pt1 | contig 12798 bp, 11 predicted proteins | sample IncBWC27MmetaG_FD_150860 | JGI IMG/M metagenome (GOLD analysis project Ga0210407, IMG submission 150860) | Forest soil microbial communities from Barre Woods Harvard Forest LTER site, Petersham, Massachusetts, United States - Inc-BW-C-27-M | ecosystem: Environmental > Terrestrial > Soil >... | reverse complement strand
CCACGTCCGCGCGGAACGGCTCACTTTCACGCGCCACAATCTCAGCCAAGCGGGCTGCAAACCAATCGCCCAGTCGCGTGACCTCTTCATATTTCAGCAGCAGGATGGCGTGGTGCAGCGCGTCGTTGTACACGCCATAACTGCGCGCGCGATCGAAAGCATAGTAGCCGTCGCGGCACAGGCGGCAAAGCGGCCGCGGGGCTTCGGCGGTGACTCCAGCAGCGGCCACACCTGCCTCGGCCGCTGCTGCCACCGCTGCGGGAAACGGCCGCCCGCAGCATTCACACATCGGTTGTTGTATCGGCTGGAACGACGCAAGGCATGACTCACAAATCGGAATGCGGCTAGCATTCAGCAGCGTCGTCGCGCAGATCCGGCAAGGCGCAGGGAAGAGCACTGCAGCGAGCGCGTCAATGGTCGTCCGCAATATCACGATGTAGTGAGCAAGCGAGAGGGGTACGACGAACGCTACTCCAGCAAAGCAGGGAAGGATAGACCGTAATTGTACGCACAGTGATGCGAGCCGCCAGGGTGCGCGAACGCAAGGGATTTGACTTTGTGAATCGTGCGACAGCGCGATTCATGCTGAGATCCCGCGGTGCGCGGTCGAAGGGTCGCGGCCGCGCGCCTTGTAGCCGGGCATCTTTGATGTTGCCTTGAATTTTCCATGGTGCAACGCCAAAAAAAAGACTGCGGTCCCACGGAATGGGACCGCCGCCACAAAATCCAACTGCCGCGCTAGTTACAGTTGCCCCTGCTCTGTTTTTTCCTGGCAGGTGATGCAATACCGCGTCCATGGCACAGCTTCCAGCCTCTTCTGTTGCAGTTCTTCATGGCAGGAATTGCACTCGCCGTACGTGCCATCCTTGATCCGCGCCAGCGCGTTATCCACAAGCGCAAGCAGCGACCGGTCGTTGTGGGTTTGGCCGAACAGGAATTCCTTAGTGTAGGAATTCGCCGCCTTATCGCCCAGATCCACCGTGGGATCTTCATCCGCCTCGCGGCCTTCCTGCTCGGTGCGAGCGATGCCGCGCACTAATTCTTCGCGCCGCGTGGCTAGTTTCTTTTTGTAGTACTCCAATCGTTTCTTGTCCATCGTTCAGTCCCTATGCGAGGCCCAATAGCTCGCTCGAAGCCGCCCAGTTTAACGGCACACACTTCCCATGTCAAATGAGCGCCAAGCCGCTGGCGACAAAAGGTAACCGCCGACTTTCGACCGTCGTGCGGTAAACCACTATTCGCCGCTAACTTTGACGTTCCGTCAGGAAGAATGTCTCAGGTCGGCTTGTGATAGATGCTGTATCGGCCAAAAAGGATTCTGCAAGCGAGGGCCACTCTCTAGGTGTAGCGAAGTTCCAAACCGGAACACTGCGAGTAGCGAGTGAGTGATGCGAAGCAGGAGTGCATTAAAGATAGGCAAGCGGAAAAGGTCTCGAAACGATCCCACCCGGGAATCGCTTTCTCCGTGCCCTCCGCTTTTTGGCGTGCTCTCTGGGTTAAATCTTTCGCCTTGCGCAGTAATCAGCGGCTACGAAGCGCCAATCTGCTTCTTCGGAAAGATAAAATGAATTCCCAAGCCGCCAACGATCAGCACCAGAAACGCGAAGACACTGCCCTCCGGCCCCACGGTTCCGCCGGTAAGCCAAGTAGGTCCATGAAAAGCAGAATTAAACAAATGGCCCTTAGCCAGAAATCCACTATCCGGCACGGAATAAAAAAATGTCTCCGACCAATCCCACGCCGCGTGCATTCCTATCGGGAACCAGATGTTCCCGGTCCGCTGCAAAGCGAATGCCGCCAGCACTCCAAACGACCCAGCCATCGCCGCACCGAACCACGCTTCGCCGCCGTTGCTCAAATGGATCGCGCCAAACAAAATCGAAAGCAATATCGCCGCAGGCCAGAATCCAATACCTGACCCCAGCGTCGCTTGCATATACCCACGGAATGAAAACTCTTCAAACAGTCCTACCATTAGAAACACAATCCCATAAAGCCCGCCATATTTCAGCGCATCCCCACCCGACAGCGCCACGCTGCCTAACGAAAATCCGTGCAGAGCCGCGATCAGCCCCAGCGCCAACGACAGCATTGCGAACCCGTACGGCACGCCCTGCCAAAATCGCTTGCCGAAAGCCTGGTTCAGCGGCAAATGGTAGTCCGCATACGTGTGTTTTTCGATCAGCGCCATCACCGACGTCGCGACCAGCAAGGCAAATAGCATGATGCCCTCGGAAACGATCGCCACCGGCGGGGTCATCACCTTCGGATCTTGCGCCTTGAACCACGCATCCACCCCCGGCACGTGCTTCAGCGTGAATCCCTCTGCCCTGACGCACGCGAGCCACAGAAAAATGAATAGCAGCAGCCGCCACCCCGCGCGGATTCCCTGCGGCCCCCTGAAAATATTTTCAATCCCCGAGCTCTGCGCTCCCGCCGGATGAATCTCCTCGGCGGCAGCAGGCAAATTCGTCTCGCCTTCGATGCTCATCGCGAACCTCCCGCGTCCTGCTTACTATACGGCACTCCCACGCAATTAGTTTCAGCATCTCCCGGCACAGCGCGCGAATAACTCCGCGCAGCGGGAGCGCGCGCAATTACGATCACGTGCGTGAAAGAAGGAAGCTCAGAAGCAATCAAACTAATCCAAAGTGGAATTTGCGCTAACGAATTCACCGGAGGGCCTAGGGGGTAACCTGTATGCCGGTAGGCTGGCGCGTTGCCGGTTATCTGTGTCCGCTACGCGTTTTTTGCCGAAGCCACTTCCGCCGGCATTCCCATATTCACCGGCATCTGCCGGTGCGTCAGCCGCCCCAGCTCGAAAAACGCGCTGGAAACGGCATTCTGCATGGCCAGCGAACTTTCCACGCCGCAAGTGCATCCCGGGCATTCCCGACGAACCATGGCCTCGCATTGGCGGACATACTCGTCGGACGCCATGATTGTTTCCAGCTTGTCTTGCAGAATATTTCCTACCGGCTTCAGCGGGTAGCATCCGGTCATCACGTCGCCATTCGAAAGCACGAATATTTGCAGGTAGCCCAGAATGCAAGGCGGCTCGGCGTCGAGTTCCTTCTTGAAGTACTTAGTGACGTATTCAACTTCGTACGCTGGGCGCTTCAGGTCGTTGCGCAGGAATTTCGCTATTTCCGTGACGTCGCCGCCCTCGGGCCACATCGCATCCGTGTCCGCGTCCTTGAGGAAAGAAAGGCTCTGGCTCAGGACGTTGTACTGCACTTCGGCTCCCACCCCGTGCGCTACCTCCACAAGTTTTCCCAATTCCTTGGCGGACATGCGGTTCAAGGTGACGGCGATCGAGACCTTCTTCCCGCGCAGCAATTTGATTCCTTGCATGGCCAGGTCAAAGTAGCCATCAATTCCGCGAATCACGTCGTTGGTCTGCTCCAGCCCGTCAATGGATATGCAAACCGTGGTGATCGGTGATGCGTTAATCTCTTTGTGCAGTTTCTTGATCAGAAGCCCATTCGTTTGCAGGATGATTTCTTTGAAGCAGCTGGTGTTCGCCTGCTTCAGAATTTGAAACATGTCCTTCCTCAGCAGCGGCTCGCCCCCGGTGAACCGCAGCGAGCGAATTCCGGCGGCCCCGATCTCGTTCAGCAGTTCCACCGCGCGATCCGCTTTGATTGCGTCATGCCAGCGCGTTTTCCAATAATCGCAGCTGATGCACTTCGCCTGGCAATTCTCCGTCAGCTTCACGTGCGCGGCCAGCGGCCGAATCTTCACCGGCAAAAATTTCGGCGAAAAATTGCTGCCCAACCATACGCGCGTCAAATACAAGCCAGAAAACGACATCCAGCACTCCCTCAGACGACCCTGCAATTTACACTTCCAAACAATTCCCAAGCGTCCAGCGAAGATTATACAGCCCGCGCCCCACCGCCGCAACGCGCTCCCTCCTCAGTGTGTTCTCAGTCCACGCGAGCGAACGTCGGTGGAGTCGTCGATGCCCCGAGTCTGTGTCGAACGTGGCCTTAACGGCCGATCTGTCCCATGTTCCTCGAGGCGAAGCGGGCATTATTTACGCTAGGAAGGGTGCGCAACTCGTCCCGGCGCATGCTGCGAACCGGTTACCTTGCGAGCTTGGATTGCGCATCGTCCTTCAACATCTCGCGCAGAGCTACCCAGCTCATTACCGTCATTACCACACAATACGTGCTAAGCACCAGAAGACCCACGGACAACCACACCAGCAACCTACCGAACGGCTCCGCGTGAGCGTGGAGTGAGTGGCCTTTTGAAAAAGGTATGACCGCAGCACAGCTAATGAGCAGCAATGCAACGGAATACGCGAAGCGCTTCACCCAAGATCGTTGATAGTCCCTTGCGTACCGCTGCACGTCTTCAATTTCCGCCTCGCCTAGAGGTTCGTCTTGTCTCTTAAAAGACATTTTCACAGTCTTTAGTTGGAGCTACTGGCCGATTGAGCAGAAATCCTATCACTGATTAGCGAATGCCTCACCTTTCGATCGAAGCGCAAACAGTGCAAGATCTTGGATTTCTCGCCTTGAACTCTTCCCGTTGCGACTCGTCTCGGGCCCCGCGCATCGTCAGGGTTGCGGCCAACCCACACCGCTGTTAAAATCTTACGTTTGCGAGCCTGGAAGAGCCGCAATTCTTACCCGCTATCCCGGACATCCTTCCATGAACGAAACTATCTCGCGCGCAGCACAGCTTTTGGGGGAGGACTGGTTTGGCTAAATACGATGTCGTAATAATCGGCAGCGGACCGGGCGGATACGTGGCCGCCATCCGCGCCGCGCAGTGGGGCTTGAAAGTCGCCGTCGTCGAAAAAGATCCTTTTCTTGGCGGCACTTGCCTGCATGTCGGCTGCATCCCCACCAAAGTTTTCCTGCACCACGCCGACATTTACGATCATTTCAAACGCGCCGAAGAATTCGGTTTCTCCGTGGAAAGTGTAAAAATTAATTGGCCCGCCATCCTCGCGCGCAAAGACAAAATCGTAAAAAAACACGCCGGCGGCATCGGCGCACTCTTCAAGAAAAACAAAGTCGAATCCATCACGGGTTGGGGCAGGATCGCCGGCCCAGGCCGCGTCTCCGTGGAAAAAGACGGCAAAATCACCGAGCTCGAAACCACGAACATCCTGGTCGCCACAGGTTCCGCAGCCCGCTCTCTACCCGGCGTCGAAATTGACGGCACCACGGTGCTAACCAACCGCGAAATTCTCGGCCTGCAGCAAATCCCGAAATCAATGATCGTGGTGGGCTGCGGCGCTGTGGGCGTTGAATTCGCCTCCATCTTCCGCACCTTCGGCTCCGAAGTCACCCTGCTCGAAGCGGTCACCCGTGTGGTGCCTCTCGAAGACGAGGAGATTTCCGCTGAGCTTCACAAAGCCCTCGTGAAACGCGGCATGAAAATTGAATTGGAAGCCAAAGTCGAGTCCGTGAAGAAAGAAGCAAACGGCGCGACGGTCGTTTACAAGGACAAAACCGGAAAAGCGCAAACCATCAGCGCCGAAAAAGTCCTGATCGCGGTTGGTCGCCGCCCGCTCACCGAAAACATCGGCCTCGAAAAAACCAAAGCCAAGCTCGAGCGCGGCTTTATTCACACGAACGCCTTCCTCGAAACCGACGAGCCGCACCTGTACGCCATCGGCGACATCGTGGCCGGCCTGCCGCAACTCGCGCACGCCGCTTCCATGGAAGGCATCATCGCGGTCGGCCGCATGGCCGGAAAAGAAGTCCAGCCCTTCGATCGCAAGCGCTGCCCCAACGCCACCTACTGCGAGCCGCAGATCGGTTCCATCGGCCTCACCGAAAAACAAGCACGCGACGCCGGCTTCCAGGTGAAGACCGGAAAGTTCCCGTTTCTCGGCAACAGCAAAGCCACGATTCTGGGCCAGCATGAAGGCTTCATCAAAGTGGTAGCCGAAGAAAAGTACGGCGAAATTCTCGGCGTGCATGCCATCGGCCCGCTGGCAACGGAAATCATCGCCGAGCCGGTTGCAGCCCTGGGCCTGGAAGCCACGCTCGACGACATGGCCGCCACAATCCACGCGCACCCCACAGTATGGGAAGCAATGGGAGACGCATTCAATTCCGTGCGAGGTTTGAGCATCAACTACTAGTGCGTGATGAAAAAGGTTGGTCGAAATGGTTTTGGTGGTACGGGCAATCTAGCCTGTGCAGTTAAGGCAATACTGATCGGCGGCAAGCCGCCGGAAATGGCTACGCTTTCGTGAACCATCCAGAAAAAATTTGCTGGCAAGTGAACGCAGGGCTGCTGCCCTACGCTCCCGCCTGCGCCCTGCAGCGTCGACTCGTGGAAGCCCGTAAAGCCGGCGCGATCCCGGACGTCCTGCTCTTCTGCGAGCATCCCCACGTAATCACCCTGGGCCGCAACGGCAATCGCAAAAATCTACGCGCGAGCGACCACCTGCTTTCCCAAATGAACGTCACCTTCCACGAATCCGACCGCGGCGGCGACATCACCTATCACGGCCCCGGTCAAATTGTCGGCTACCCCATCCTCGATCTCACCGAACACCGCCGCGACGTACGCTGGTACGTCCAGCAACTCGAAGAAACCATGATCCGCGCCTCCGCCGATTTCAGTGTCACGACCGCGCGCGTCGCCGATCACCATGGCATCTGGGTCGGTCAGTCTCCAACCGAAGAGAAACTAGCCGCCCTGGGTGTGCACCTCAGCCGCTGGGTCACGTCGCACGGCTTCGCGTACAATGTTGCAACCGATCTGCGATACTTTGATCTAATCGTCCCGTGCGGCATTGCCGGCAAGAGCGCCACCTCGCTCGAACGGGTGCTCGATCGCGCCGTCCGCAGCGAAGAAGTCCGGCCTAGGCTGGCCGCGCATTTCGGCGAACTTTTCGAGCGCAACATGATTTCCGTCTCGCTCGTCCAACTCGAGGAAAAATTGCAACATCACGTCCAACACGCGCTCGCGCCACGCCCCAGCGAGGTTTTGGAACTAAGAGGGAGCATGGCATGACCCAACCCGCGACTCAACCAATGACGCGCGAGCAGCACCTCGATCTCTACTATTACATGCAGCTCAATCGCCAGCTCGAAGAGCGCATGGTCCGCCTCTTTCGCCAGAATAAAATTGTCGGTGGCCTGTATTCCAGCCTCGGCCAGGAAGCTGTTTCCGTCGGCACGTGCTACGCGCTGGAAAAACGCGACTGGATCGCACCCATGATCCGCAATATCGGTGCGCTGCTCGTAAAAGGTGTTCCCCCGCGTGACATCTTCACCCAGCACATGGCCAAATTCACTTCGCCGACGCTGGGCAAAGACGGCACCAGCCATTTCGGCGACCTCAAAGTCCGCCACATTGTCTCGCCCATTTCCATGCTCGGCGATTTAATTCCGGTTATGACCGGCGTGGCCATGGCCGGCCGCTATCTCGGACAAGACATCGTGGCGCTCACATGGATCGGCGACGGCGGCAGCTCTACCGGCGCATTTCACGAAGGCCTGGGCCTAGCCGCCGCGCAGCGCGCCGCGTTCGTGCTGATCATCGAAAATAATCAGTGGGCCTATTCCACTCCCGTTTCGCGCCAGGTCCCGATACAGAACCTCGCCGACCGCGGCGCCGCCTACGGCATCGCCAGCGCCATCGTGGATGGCAACGATGTGGTCGCCGTCTATCAAGCCGCCAAACATGCCGTGGACGAATGTCGGGCCGGCCGCGGCCCTCGCATCATCGAAGTGAAAACGATGCGCATGCGCGGGCACGCCCAGCACGACCCGGCCGAATACGTTCCCAAGGAAATGTTCGATTACTGGAAGGCGCGCGATCCCATCACGCTGTACGAAAAATATCTAACCGAAAATGAAATCTGGGACGCCGCCTCCAAATCGGAGATCGACGCGCGCATCGAACGCGAACTCGACGTTGAGCAGAAATTCGCCGAGGATTCGCCGCTCCCGCCGCCCGAACTCGCCGAAGAAGGCGTGTATTGCGACGGCTGCCACAAAATCGAAGCCGACTGGAAGCGCGCAAAAGCCGACCTGATGCCGCCGAAGTCCAGCATCGATCCTACATGGCGCCTGAAAGATCTTCCCGCCTACACGCAAGCCACCATAGCAGGTGGCAACGGCGCGAAAAATCCAGCGCCGGCCCCGGCATCCGTTCCCGCTGCCGCGCCAGCGAGCAGTCCCGCGATGCAAAAGCCGGTTCCGGTACCCGCACCCGAACGCGCCGAACTCCAGCCGGAACATTTGGCCGCCGGCGTCGCCGCCGAGGAGCCAGCCGTGCCCCGCGTCCCCTTCGGCCGGGGCCCCAAAGACAAAGCCTTCCGCCAAAGTCCCGAGAATCCTCAAAACAAGCCCGCGTACACCCGCGCGCCTAAAGAGAAATCCTTCAGCCGCAATCCGCAGGAGAAATCGTTCAGCAAAGGCCCGCGCAACAAGCCCTTCGGCAAGAATGCGCAAGGCAAGCCGTTCACAAAAAATCCGCAGGATAAACAGGGGAGGCGCTGACGATGTCGCACACCGCTCCGAGCGCGTCCTCCAAAGCCGTCCCCACTTCCGGCCCTATCACCATGGTGGACGCGATCCGCCAGGCTATGTTCGAAGAAATGGAACGCGATCCCGCCGTCGTCGCCATCGGCGAGGATATCGGCGTTTACGGCGGAGCCTTCAAAGTCACCGACGGCCTGCTGGCGAAATTCGGCCGCGAACGCGTCATCGAAACGCCCATCGCCGAAACCGCCATCATCGGCGCGGCCTGCGGCATGAGCTTTTTGGGCCTGCGCCCCGTCGCCGAAATGCAGTTCATCGATTTCATCGCCTGCTGCTTCAATCAAGTCACTAACTTCGTCGCGAAATCCCACTACCTCTGGGGCGCTCCGGTGCCTATGGTCATTCGTGGCCCCTCGGGCGGCGGCGTCCACGGCGGCCCATTTCATTCCGCGAACCCCGAAATGTATTTCGTGCACACGCCGGGACTGAAAGTGATTTATCCTTCCACGCCGTCGGATGCCAAGGGGCTGCTGAAGTCCGCGATTCGCGACAACAATCCCGTGCTGTTCTTCGAGCACAAGTATCTGTACCGCCGGTTGAAAGAAGAAATGCCGCCCGGCGATTACACCGTGCCCATCGGCAAAGCCATCGTGCGCCGCGTGGGCCGCGATTTGACGATTGTCAGCTACGCCGCCATGGCTCACACGGCCATGGAAGCCGCTGTACAACTGGCGAAAGAAGGCATCGAAGCGGAAGTGATTGACCTGCGCACGCTGCTTCCGCTCGATAAGGACACCATTCTCACTTCAGTGAAGAAGACCAACAAGCTGCTGGTGGTGCACGAAGACACGCGCACCGGCGGCATTGCCGGCGAAATAGCCGCTCTCGTCTTTGAAGGCGCTTTCGAGGATCTCGACGGCCCGGTCGCCCGCGTCACCGCTCTGGATACGCCGGTGCCGTATTCGCCGCCTCTCGAGGAACGCTTTTTACCCAACACCGAAAAAGTAGTCGCGGCCGCGCGCGAACTGGCAAAATACTAAAGCGGACAAAGGCAGGATCGAGACGATGGGAAAGACCAAGGGCATCAACAACGCCGAATTTGAAGTAGGCAGCGACGTGAAAATTGCCGACCGCGCTTTCCTCGAGGCATTTCTCGAAGCCGGCCAGTACCACAACGAGCTCGAACCGGAGCAGCTCGCCTACGGCGGCAAGATCGCCAAAGTGAAGGCCGTCGATTTCTTCACCGGCGGCGACGAGATTTACACGCTGCAGGGAATTCCCGGCGTGTGGCACGAGGAATGCCTTAGCGCCGCCTAGCTCTGCCTCGTGGAAATTAGTCGAAATTAGTTGCAATTAGTGCCGCGGCGCGCGTTCGTACTTATAGGAGAAGACCATGGCTGTCGACGTCATCATGCCCCAAATGGGCGAAAGCATTTTCGAAGGCACGATTACCAAATGGCTGAAGAAAGCCGGAGATAAGATCGAGCGGGATGAACCGCTCTTCGAAATTTCCACGGATAAAGTGGACGCGGAGATTCCCTCACCCTCTGCCGGCGTGCTGAAGGAAATTAAAGTCGGCGAAGGCCAGACCGTGCCGATCCAGACCGTTGTCGCCACAATCGAAGCCAGTGACGGTGTCTCCAGTTCCGTGCCAGCTGCTGCTCCTGCGAAACCCGAAGTGGCAAGACCCGCCGCACCGGCACCCGCCGCGAAATCCGCTGTGCCTGCTCCGTCCGCGCCCGTATCAGTCGCGCCGCAAGCCGCTTCGAGCGGTGAAAAAGTTCGCAGCTCTCCGTTAGTCCGCAAAATCGCGCGCGAAAACAATATCGACGTCTCCCAGGTTCCCGGTACCGGCGCCGGAGGACGCGTCAGCAAGAGCGACATTCTCAGTGCCGTGCAAGGCGGCGGCGTTCCGGCTGCGGCTTCGTCGTCCAGCGTGGCTCCGGCTTCCGCACCGCCGTCGGCCCGCCCCGCAGGAGTTCCACCAGCCACGGGCGGTGCCAGCGCTTCCGCGGTCCTGGAAAACGCCGTGCCCCGCGAAAAAATGTACTTCGGTCATTACGAAGTCCAGCCCATGTCAGTCATGCGACAGCGCATCGCCGAGCACATGGTGCTCTCGAAACACGTCTCCCCGCACGTCTACTCCGTGGATGAAGCGGACATGACCGCCATCGCCACGCTGCGCGCCAAAATGAAAACGAAGTTCGAAGAAACCAGTGGCACGAAGCTTACCTTCATGCCCTTCTTCGTGCGCGCCGCCGTGGAAGCGCTGCGCGCCTTTCCCACCGTGAATGCTTCGGTGGACGGCACCAACATCATCCTGCACAAGGAATGCAATATCGGCATCGCGGTCGCTCTCGACTGGGGCCTGATCGTTCCGGTCATCAAGAACGCCGAGGAGAAAAATTTCCTGGGCATCGCGCGCACCATGAACGACCTCGCCGAACGCGCCCGCGCCAAAAAACTGAAGCCCGACGAAGTCGCCGAAGGCACTTTCGCCATCACCAATCCTGGCGTATTCGGCGGCTTGTTCGGGTTGCCGGTAATCAATCAACCAAACGTCGCCATCCTGGGCCTCGGCACGATCGAAAAGCGCCCGGTGGTAATTGACGACGCGATAGCCATTCGCAGCATGGTCTACCTCACCCTCTCCTACGATCATCGCGTCGTAGATGGCGCCGTAGCCCATCAATTCATGGCCAAGCTGAAACACACCCTGGAAAATTGGACGGAAAGCATATTGTAAGTTGCGCCGGTGTTGGAGCGTTGACAGTCGACGGTTGAAAGTTGAGCGGGTTACCGCGAGCGCGGCTTTTTTTTGCGGTCAAGTTTTGACTATCAACTTTCAACCCTGAACGTTCGGTCCCAAACCGATGCCACTCTCCGCAAGACGCGACCCCTGGGGCTCTCCCCCCTGGAAAATCACTTTCACGCCGCAACGGCACAAGCTGTCCGCCCACCTGGACTTCGCCGTAATCGGCGGCGGATTCACCGGCCTCGCAGCCGCCGCGTGGCTGCGCCTCCTAGCTCCCGAAAAATCCGTCGCAGTGTTCGAAGCGGCGCGCATCGGCGCCGGCGCCAGCGGACGCACCGGCGGCATGGTTCTCGCCGAGACGGCCGCGGGCAATCAACCCGGCCTCGGCGAAGTGCTCGCCGGCTTCCGCGCGATCCTAGAAACATTGAAAGTGCGCTGCGATCTCGAACTCAGCGGCGCATGGGAAATCGCGCGCCAGCCCAGTTCCGGAAAAGCGGGGCACACTCAATCACCAATCGCCTGGAATGATTCCGGCACACTAAGAGTGGTGAACGAAGTCCCGGGCGGCACGCTCGATCCCGGCAAACTGGTCAGCGGCCTGGCCCGCGCCGCCCAGCGCCTCGGCGCGCAAATCTTCGAAAATCACCGCGTGCAAAATGTGAACTGGAGCGCCGCGCCGGAACTGCACCTCACTACCAGCCGCGGAGACCAGCGAAAAATCACCACCGCGAAAATCCTCTTCGCCTCGAACGCCTTGTCGCTTCCGCAATCGGGCCTGGCCGGCATGCATCCGCGCCTGACGCTGGCTGTCCTCTCGAGCCCGGTCAGCGAAAAGGTGCTAGCCGCGATCGGCCTCGCGCCAAGAAAACCCTTCTACACCGTGGATTTCCCCTATCTGTGGGGCCGTGCGCGCCGCGACCGCTCCATCGTGTGGGGTGCGGGCCTTGTGCAATCCCCGGACGCGGACGATCTCGAGCGCGTGGACATCACCGCCGAGGACTCTGCAGCGGCCTTCGATCGCCTCGAACAGCGCGTCCTCCATCTCCACCCCGCGCTAGCCAAAGTGAAATTCGCCAGCCGCTGGGGCGGCCCCATCCTCTTTCGCGATTCTTGGAAGCCGGTCTTCGACTGGCACCCGCAGAGCGTCGCAAGCGTAGCCACCCGGAGGGGTGGCGGGCCAGAGGAAGTGTCCCGCAACGCGGTAGTGCTAGGCGCGTACGCCGGGCACGGCGTAGCGCTTTCCTCGTACCTGGGAACCTGGGCCGCCGAAGTCCTCCTCGGTCGCCGCAATCTCCCGCAATGGAGCGCGCTCGACTCATGAGCCGCAGCGATTGCGGTAAGATGAAATCCTCAAGCGATTAACACCGTTAAACCGCCGGCAAGCTCATGCGCTGAGGCCAGCGGAGGAAAAGATGGCATTCATCTCCGTGACGCGTTTGCGAGTTCGATCCTTTCTCTACCTCCCGGAATTCCTGTGGGATACCGCGCAGTCCGTGCGCCAGGTCCAGCGCAGCTCTGGTTTTCTCGGCGGCAGGCTTTTAGTCAACGCGCCGTACGTCTTTTGGACCATGACTGTTT
>Ga0210407_10003465_pt1 | contig 12798 bp, 10 predicted proteins | sample IncBWC27MmetaG_FD_150860 | JGI IMG/M metagenome (GOLD analysis project Ga0210407, IMG submission 150860) | Forest soil microbial communities from Barre Woods Harvard Forest LTER site, Petersham, Massachusetts, United States - Inc-BW-C-27-M | ecosystem: Environmental > Terrestrial > Soil >... | reverse complement strand
CCAATGACAGGCCCAAGCCGTCCGCAATGGCCGGCAGATTTTTCTCCACCGCGGCCATGTCGTCGCGAAGCAGCAGGACGCTGAAGGAAGGATAGTTGTCAATAAGGACGCGGCCATCGCGATCGAGCATGCGTCCGCGCGGCGCGATGATCGGAATAGAGCGCACGCGATTGCGCTCCGCCATCACCCCATACTTGTCCGAATCAATGACCTGGAGCTTCCAGAAACCCAGCAGCAGAAGCGTGATCATGCCCACGATCACGTAGGAGGCGGCGGCCAGCCGTTCTTGCGGCAGTCGGTTATCGTTGCCAAACCAGTACGACACGCGAGACCTGCGCGCGAACCAATATGTTTGTCAGGGCTGAGCGGCGCCCGCTCGCGCAAATTCTTTTACTGAAGCGTTGAAGTGCGAACTCTCCGGTCGGCGAGGCCCACAAAAAACGCCCCGCTCCACTGCGGAAGCTCCCGAAATCGTCGCCCGGCCTCCGAAACCGTCTCCTTTCAGAAGCCTTTCTCAAAGTAGCACCCGACTGCAGGGCACGCAACTCGTCCTGAGGTACAGGTAGCGGGCTGATTACTGGGTTTTTAGACGCAAAGAGAGCCGGGAAATTCGTCGGAACGCGCCGCAAGGCGCAAAACCTCCCGGCACACGGAAGGGAATGGGAACACTAGAAGCCGTCGACAGGGCCGACGAGGTCACGCATCGGGCGAACGCTGTCGCGGTCGCACGTATTCACGAGGCAGCCGAGGTGCCAATTGTTCTCGATCGTCGCCATCATTGAATAGTGGTTGAATGCGTCGCCGGAACTCCGGGCAAAGCGAAGCGTTTTCGAAATGACCAGCGTCAAAACGTGCCCGCCGCCGGGATTCGCGTTGCAGCAACCGCTGGTGTCGCCGAACCCGCTGGGGCCGGTGCCGGTGAAGTCGCTCTCATCCCAGGTAATGAAAATCACGGAATTGCCGGTCCACGCCTTCGAAGTCATGATGGCGTTCACGGTGTTTAGAAGAAACGTGTCTCCGGTTGAAATCAGACCCGACACCTGCGAAAAGTCGCAAGCGTCACCAGGTAGGAAGCGCCCATGCATGTCGTGGCACTGGTCGGGACTGATCCAGACGTAGTTCGGAACGGTGTTGTTCGCCAGATCAGTTGCCAACTGGCTGAAGTCCACAATGTTGGCGACCCGCGCCGGGTTGCTCTGCACGTCCTTGTAGCTGATGAAAGGATTGTGCTTCCGCTCGTAGAGCTGGTTTCCGCAGGAATGGGCGAGCGGTGTAGTACAAAGTGAGTAGGACTGCATATAGCCCTTCCAGGATTTTCCGTGCGATTCCAGTTGGTCAACAATGTTGGGCACGTCAATCGTGGTGTCGTTATCATCGGCTACGCCGTTCGTGGAGCCCGAAGTTGCGGCGATATAATTCGGCTGGCTGGGATGGCTGACGCCAAAATAATTCGTGGCCAGGCCACTTGTGGCAGCGGCAAAATTGATGAACGGCGCATTTGGATTGCCGATCAGCGTGTCGTATCCAGTGTTCTCCATCATGATGATGAAGACGTGATCGAAATCTGCGTGGTCATGACCGTCGGCGCGGACCGGATTGGCGAGCGGTGTTGCGGAAACGATAAGTGCGAATATTACGGCGCCCCAAAGGGCCCAAGAAGCGCCGCACTTGATGCTTCGAGAGAGGTTGCGAATTTTCAAGATAGTCCTCCGCTTTCGATGTCGGATGGTTGGTTGAGTATTCCGGAATTCACTTCGCTGACCGTTAGAGGTCCCCTTGGAAGTGAGTGCAGTGATTCTAGAGCGAGCTGTATTCAAGTCAAGCGCATTCGACCGGAGCCTCGTGTCATTCAGATTTCGAAGGGGAGGTACTCTTAGTACAGGCCGAATCCCAGCGCGGCTCCCGACCGCAATCTTTGCCTGGATGAGTGAGCGGGAAAAATTCCGTGGAAATCACCGCTCCAAAAAAGTTTCCATCCGGCACTATATTCACGGGTCCAGATGACTTGCTTTCTGTGCGCCAAAAAAAATCACATCCGAGTAAATTTTAGCGAATTGCAGCGCGTCACCCGGCTTATCATACTCAGTGAACACAACTACACCGGAGGATATTGTGCAGGCCACTGGAAACCGATCTTTTTTTTGGACTCTGACGCTCCCGATACTTGCCCTGGTGGCCGGTGTGGGAGTCACATTTGGAGTCCTGCGGATGCGTTCCGACTCGCCGTCCGTGGAGCGCTCGGCGTTGCAACTTGTGAAGGTGCAGCGCGGGCCGATGGTGTGCCGGGTCCAGGGCTTGGGCAGCTTGGTACCCGAAGAAGTGCGGTGGATGACCGCCGGAACCGACGGGCATGTGGACCAGATTTTCCTCCGGGCGGGCGCGCATGTGAAACCCGGCACGATCATCATGCAAATGAGCAATCCGGATCTGGACCACCAGGCCGTGGATGCGGAACTTTCGATGAAAAGGTCAGAGGCGGAGCTCGCCAATCTTCGCGTCCAGCTGCAGGCGCAGCTTTTGAACGAAAAGTCGTTGCAGGCGCAATTAGAGTCGGACGCCACCGAAGCCAAGCTTCAAGCCGAGAAAGACGAAGCGCTTTACAACCTGCAGCTGGGAACCGCAATGAACGCGAAAATTTCGCACGCACGGGCCGATTCGCTTGCCACCCGGCTGGAGATTGAGCGGGAAAAAGTGGGGATTGCGGAAGAGGCTCGGCTGGCCCAGTTGACCGCGAAGCAGGCGGAAGTCGCGCAGATGCAGGCGCTCTACGAATTGCGCAGCCAGCAGAAGCAGGGGCTGCTGGTCCGCTCGGGGATGGAAGGAGTGCTGCAAGCTGTTTCCGTCGGAGCCGGGCAGCAGGTCGGCCCTGGCACCATTCTGGCGCAAGTGACCAATTCTTCGCGATTGATGGCGCGGGTGCACGTACCGGAAGCGCAGGCCGGCCGGATCGAATTGAACCAGCCGGCCACGATCACCCTGCAAGACCGCGCTTTCGCCGGTCGCGTGGTGCACATCGATCCCAACGTGCAGAACGGCACGGTGAGCATTGACCTGAAATTTGTCGGTGCGCAACCCCGCGAGGCACGCGCGGATCTTTCGGCAAGCGGCACGATTGACGTTGAGAAAATCCCCTTGGCCACGTATGTGAAGTGGCCTCTGAAAACACACGCGGAGGAGCCTCTCTCGCTGTTCCGGATTTCACCGGACGGCACGCAGTTGCAGCGCGTTCGCGTGGTGCTCGGCAAATCTTCCGACGACAGCGTGCAGATTGCCGAGGGATTGCAGCCCGGTGATCAGATCATCGTGTCGGATACCTCCGGCTGGAAGCGTTACGACCATCTGCAGTTGAAGTGATTTGCTTTTTTGTGGAAATCCCGGTGAGCGCTCTCCTTCGCGGCGCCCGCCTTGTCGTATAAATTAAACTCATCAAGACGGCGCGGTGCTTTTCATTTTCTTTGGTGGCGCGGAGTCCTTTACACTTTCTGTTTCCCTATGTGGCCTCATTCGAATAAGCCGTTGCGGCTCGCGCTCATCGGAATGTCCGGTGCCGGAAAGTCGTATTGGACCACGCGCATCGCCGCGGCGGGCTATCCCGCGATTTCCTGCGATGCCCAAATTGAAAATCGGCTGAAGCCCGTGCTCGAAACCGGCGACTACAGCGGCATTAATGGCGTGGCCGCTTGGATGGGCTGGCCGCATCTCCCCACCTACGCCGAGCGTGAATCTGCGTATCTGTCGGAGGAAATTGCGGTGCTCGACGAAGTTTTGACCGGCCTCGAAAAAAATCCAGAGCGCGACCTGGTTCTCGATACCACCGGCAGCGTGATCTACGTGGGAAATCATCTGCTGCATCGGTTGCGCAAACAGTTGCTGGTGGTGTATCTCGCGGCTTCGCGTGATGAGCAGCAACTTCTGATTAAACGTTACCTGGAGGACCCGAAGCCGGTTCTCTGGCGCGGGGCGTTCCAGGCCCGCTCGGGAGAGGACCCGAAGGAGACAGTGGCGCGCTGCTACCCGGTGCTGATCGGGGCGCGCCGCCAGAGTTACGAGGCGCTCGCGCATTGCTCGATACCCGTTTCTGATTTGCGCGAGCCGTTCTTGCGCGAAGAACCGGACGCCAAATTGGCGGGCGCCGGTTTTCTCGAAATGGTCCGGCAGCAGTTGGAAAGCGCAGGCAATACCGCGAAGGCGGAGCCCAGCGCATGAGATATCGAAGCACTGGTGGAAAAGCGCCACTGACGTCACTGCGCGGGGCGGTACTGCGGGGACTCGCGCCCGACGGCGGGCTGTACATGCCGGTTGAAATCGCGCGCCACACGCCCGAAGAATTGGAAGAGTTCCGCCGGTTGCCGTTCACGGAAGTCTGTTTCCGCGTGGTGCGGCCGTTCGCCACGCCGGACGTGCCGGAAGAAATGTTGTGGCAGATCGTGGCGGAGGCCATCAATTTCCCGGTGAAGCTGGTTTCGCTTTCGCCGGCGCTGCACGTTCTGGAGCTGTTTCACGGGCCCACGCTGGCTTTCAAGGATTTTGGCGCGCGGTTCCTGGCGCGGCTGATGGGCTTTTTCGTCCGCGGCGAATCGCGGACCCTGACCGTGCTGGTGGCGACCTCGGGAGACACGGGAAGCGCGGTGGCGCACGGATTTTTGCGCGTGCCAGGAATTCGCGTTGTGATTCTGTATCCCTCGAAGCGCATCAGCGAGGCCCAGGAGAAACAGTTCACGACCCTCGGCGAAAACATCACCGCGCTTGAAGTCTCCGGCACGTTCGATGATTGCCAGCGACTGGTGAAGCAGGCATTTGCGGACGAAGCGCTGAATCAGCGCGCATTTCTGACTTCGGCGAATTCCATCAATGTGGGACGCCTGCTGCCGCAGATGTTTTATCACTTGGCTGCGTACCGGCAGTTGCCGGTGGCCTCCGTGCCGCTCATCGTGTCCGTGCCCAGCGGGAATTTCGGAAATCTGACGGCGGGGCTTTTCGCCAAGCGCATCGGCTTGCCGGTGGCAAAATTCATCGCCGCTACGAATGCCAACGATGCGGTGCCGGAATACTTGAGAAGCGGGGAGTATCATCCGCGGCCGGCCGTCGCCACCTACTCGAACGCGATGGATGTGGGCGATCCGAACAATTTTCCCCGGTTGCTGGATTTATGCCGCAATCGCCTGGAAAACGTGCGCAAGGAAATCTGGGGACACCGCGCCACGGACGAGGAGACGTTGAATCAGATGAGCGTGGTCTGGGACCGGTACCGGTACATTTCTGACCCCCACACCGCCGTCGGACTGTTGGCCTGGGAAGCCTATCGCAAGGAGCATTCGGAGCCGTCGCAAGGCCTGGTCCTGGCAACGGCGCACCCGGCAAAATTCGCGGAAATTGTGCAGAAGGGAACTGGCGTGGCCCCGCCGCTGCCGTCGCGCCTGGCGGAATATCTGCAACGCCCGAAACTCTCTCTTCCCATCAGCAGCAAATACGACGACTTCAAGCAGTTCCTGTTGGCGCACTAGTCTGAGTGTTCAGGACAGTCTACGAGGAGCGGCGGAGGCGGTCGAGAAATGTGAAGAGGATAACGCCGAGGACAGCATTGACGAGCGAGGCGATGGCCAGGTGCAAGTTGAACCAGCCTTCCGCTTGGTTCAGAAGTAGGCGCCGCACCACCGTCAGGCTGGCCTGGTGCACCACATAGAAGACGGCCACGAGGGCAAACCGCGCGAGAGGATGCTCGGTATCCAGGCGTGAACCAATCGAGGATGCCAGGTAGCCAATCACGGTCTTGGCGATTCCATATTCGCCAAACGGAACCGTCGGGCCACTGAGGCTATCTTGCATCAGCCCCATCATCGTGCCCAGCAGCAATCCGGTTGAAGGATTGCGCCGACTGAGTCCGAAATAAATGGTAGCAAGCAGCGGAAGATCCAGGATTTCGAGCCTGGGAAGATAAACCGGAAGAATGCGTTGCAGCACCAGCGAGATAACAGCAATCCCGAACACAGCACCGGGAAAAAATTTGTGGACTTCGATGTGCGATTCGCTGCCGCGGAGTTCGAAGGTGTCGTTCACGGCTTCTTCACCGCCGGCTTCCCCGACGCGGGCGAAGCAGAACTCCCGGCCGCGGGCTGCGCGGTTTGCGCTTCGGCGTCGTTCTTGAAATTCACCGGCTCTTGTGTCAGCAGCACAATCACTTCTTCCAGGCGGTCAAGCCTCGCGGCCGGCTTCACGCGAATCTGTTTGAAGGGGTTGCCTTGCTTCACGTCCAGCACCGTGCCGATGGGAACGTCGCGCGGGAAAATTTTATCCATGCCGCTGGTGACGATTTTCTCGCCGGCGTTGACGGTATCCTCGGCAGCCACGTAGCTCATGGAAAGCATCGGCTCACCCGTGCCTTTGACGGGGCTTTGGATGCGCGAACTGACCAGCATCGCTCCGGCGCCGCCCTCTTTGTCGCTCAGGAGCAGAACCTGAGCCGTGTCGCGATAGCTTTCGATGATTTTGCCAACCGCGCCATCCGGCGTGATGACCGCCATGTTGCGGCGAACGCCGTCGCGCTCGCCCCGGTCGATCTCGACAGTGTGGCTGGCGGTGCCGGCGCTGGCGCCGATCACCCGGGCCATGACCATGGGCACTTTTTCATGCGATTGGCGGAAATTCAAAAGCACCGCGAGGCGATCGGCTTCGGACGCTTTGCTCTGCAATTGAGAGATGGTCAGCTTGAGCTCGTCGTTTTCTGTGCGGAGTTCCTCGTTCTGGCGGGTTGTACCCTGCAGCGCGAAGTAGTGGTCCCAGACGCCGCGAACCTTGCCAAATCCCCACGCGCCGCCTTTTTCGAATGGCGACACAGCGGTCATGCTCCAGACGCGGATCAGGCGGCCGCGGGAATCGCGCTTCACCTGCAACGCCAGCATCAACACTTGCGCCAGCAGGACGCCGGCCAGCAGCGCGAACGATCTGTGTCTGGAAGGCATTCCGATCATGGCAAAAGAATCTCAGTAAATCGTTCTTAGTTTTAGTAAAACTCAAACTCTTATCCAACATCGGCTTTCGCGGCTGGGAGAGTGCGAAACCCCAATGTTGGAACTTCCCACGGAAAACTAACGACTGAAAACTGACGACTAAAATCAGTCGATGCAAACCTGGCGCAGCAGTTTGAAATCGCTCAGCATCTTTCCGGTGCCGAGCACCACCGAGGCCAGCGGATCATCGGCGATGGAAACCGGCAGGCCGGTCTCTTCGCGAATGCGCTTGTCGAGATTCTTGAGTAACGCGCCACCGCCGGTCAGCACGATGCCGCGGTCGCTGATGTCTGCTGAAAGTTCGGGTGGCGTGCGCTCCAACGCGACGCGCACGGCGTTCAGAATCGTCGCTACGCACTCGCTTAGAGCTTCGCGGATTTCGCTGTCGTCGATGGTCACCGTGCGCGGCACGCCTTCGATCAAGTTGCGGCCCTTCACTTCCATCGTCAGCGGCTTTTCCAGCGGATACGCCGAGCCGATCTCCATCTTGATCTGTTCCGCGGTGCGCTCGCCGACCAGCAGGTTGTACTTGCGCTTCAGATACTGCATGACCGCTTCATCCATTTCGTTGCCGGCCACGCGAACCGAGCGCGAATAAACGATGCCGCTCATGGAAATCACGGCGATATCCGTGGTGCCGCCGCCGATATCAACGACCATGTTTCCGGACGGCTCTTCAATCGGCAGGCCGGCGCCGATGGCCGCCGCCATCGCCTGCTCAACCAGATAAACCTCGCTGGCGCGCGCTCGATACGCGGAGTCCTGCACGGCGCGCTTTTCCACCGGAGTAATTTCGCTGGGCACGCCAATGACAATGCGCGGGTGAACCAGGACGCGGCGGTTATGCGCCTTCTGGATGAAATACGTAAGCATCTTTTCGGTGACTTTGAAATCGGCGATGACGCCGTCTTTCATTGGCTTGATGGCCACGACGTTGCCTGGCGTGCGGCCCAGCATGTCTTTCGCTTCGCGGCCGACGGCGACAACTTCGCCGCTGGACTTGTTGATGGCCACGATGGATGGCTCGTTGACCACGATGCCTTTGCCGTGAGCGAACACCAGCGTATTTGCTGTCCCCAGATCAATTGCCAGGTCGGACGAAAAAAGACTGAACACCGACCTCAGGTTATAACCATTCTTGTTCATTACTGCTTTCCCCCTGCGGAGAGGATCCTGCCCGGTAGGATCTCCGCGTACGGACTCCCCACGGTCCAACTATCCATTGTCGCCGGATTTCGCGGCCCACGCAAAACCGCGAACCGGTCTCCCTTGCCTACTTTGGTATTACGATCGAAATCTGCTGCTTCGCCGTGCCGCCGCGCCGGTTCGATCCGATCACCACAATGTTGTGCTGGCCGGGCTCAAGCGGTTCGGTAAAATGCCGGAAAGTTCCATCCGGCGAAATGTTGGCCACGGCCTGCCCGTTGATGATCAGCGCGGCGCCGGGTTCGGTCTTCCCGATGAGCTCCGCGGAGTGGCCCTGGATTCTGGGCGCTTCGATTTCCAGCATCATTTCCTGGGCCTTGCCTTGGGCGACCAGGCTGAACTTGAATGTTTCGCTGAATTCGCTGGTTTCTTTTTTGGCGTCGGAAGCGCTGACGTTCCAGAAATAATCGCCGGCCTCGAGTCCCGTAACTTCCGTGCTGGTGCCCGAAACTTTCACTTCTTTCACCAGCCTGGTGAACATGGTGGTCGGGCTGATGCGCAGCGTGTAGCCGATTCCGCCATCCACGGCCTTCCATTCGAAATGGATGGAGGCGGTCCTTGGAGTTTCCGAAATTACCGGCGCCAGGTTCAGAGGAGCAATCAGGCCGGGAGGCGAAAGAACATTGGATTTCTGTGTCGGCCCGCCCGAGGGAAAGCTGACCTTTTCAAATTGCGTCAACTCGATCTTTTCCTGCCCGCGCTGCACTTGTGCCGAACCGCTTGCGACCACGATTTCATGTTCGTTTTCCTTCGGGTCGTTCTTCACGGTCGCGCGGCTGTTTTGTTTCAGGTACGCGGTCGCATCCTCGACGCTGACCGCCGCGCTGGAATCGGGAGAAGAGAATCGTGAGGTGGCCAAATCCACGGAACCCGTGTTGATGCGGACGGCGGTATTCGAGCGGTCGCGGGTGACGTTGTTTTCTTCCACGGTCACCAGCGTTTCCGACTTGATGGTGTACTCCGTGCCGTCGGCAAAGGTGATGCGCGCCGCTCCGTCGCTCGCGGTCTGAATCAGGTCGCCCTTGTCCAGTGTCGTGTGGTAGTCCGCTTCCACCCACTTCACCGAATTCACTTTTTTCACCTGGACGCGGCCATCCAGGTTCACAAACTTAGCTTGCGTCAGTGTGGCCGAGGAATTTCCGGTCTCCGGATTCCCCAGCGCGTTCGAAACTTTCCTGCTGATGGCGTTGGTCCATTCCGGCTTAACGGCAAACATCCCGGCAATGATGATGACCAGGATGAGCAGGCTGTAAATCACGACGGTTTTGTACGTGACCGCGTGCCAATACACTTCCACGCGGTGAATCTTCGGTCCCTGCGGGGGGGCCGAGATGGGGCGCCGTGGTTCGATGGGCGTTTGTGTAGTCACTTGAGTAAGTGCCTTGATTGCTCCAATTTCGAAATGTAGCACACCGGTTTGCTGGGGGCGGAAGTCCCGCGCGTCCCCGTAGTCAATCTACAAATAGCGGTTGCGATGCTTTTCTGAAATCTGTGCTTTTTGCGTTACTTTGTGGGGTTTAAAGGGCTGCCACGCTGGAAGAAGCGGGGCTTGTCGAGGCGGGAATCCACGGCCACATCGAAGAACCCGACCATCATTTCATCGTAAGTTTGCTCGCCCCAGCGCACCGCCGCACCCGGGTCCGGGTTGTGCGGATTGTCCTTGGAATTGTCGAACCAGGCGACGCCCTGCAGCTCCGTGCCGGCCTTGAGCGGCAGCGGCTCGGCAAGCCGATAGCTCATCTGCCAGTGAAAGTGGTAATGGACGCGGAGGAGCGGCTCGATCGATTTGTCTTTGTGGATGACGTTGTATTCGAACTGTTTTCCGCGGAGATGCATGTGCGGGAAGAAACCCAGCAGTAGTGCGTCGTTCGGAATCGTGCCGCGGGCCTCCACGCGATAATCGGGGGCGCCGGGCGGGATCACGAAGTGGTCGTTGGTTAGCTGCAGCGTAAGCACGCGCTTCTCCGGCGGCTCTTTCGCGAAAATCAGGCCGACGCGTGTGACGTCTCTTCCCGGTTTTCCGCTGGTCGTGTAGTGCATCTGAAAAACCAAGTCAGAGCCCGCGGGGATGAATTTCGCCATGCCGCGCGGCCAATTGTCCGGAGTGCTGCCTGGCGCGTAGACCAGCAGGATGTCGCTGTCGGTCCACATCGCGTCTTTTCTATCTTCGGGAGAATTGAGCGTTTCGGCGGTGAACGGTTTTCCCACCGGCCCGTGCCGCAGCCACGGTGAATCCGGGGGGCGCACGTAAACGACCGCGTGGTGCACATGCTCCGGCAGGCCGGGCAGAATTTCGGAAGCCTGCACCCAGCGCCCCTCCTTGAAATGCGTGGGCAGAATCTCGTAGGTGTAGCCCACGTCGCCATTCGCCGGAATGTTCACCGGCTCCGCCATTCTTATTTCCAGGTCCGGCGCGGGAATCGTCCAGCGATCCACCCACTTTCTTGACGACGGCGCATCAGCCGGGTTGCCAGCGGGAGCTTTGGCCGCCGCCCAAGCAGCAAGCAGAGCAATCTCCTCATCCGTCAGCGAGGGATCATTCGAAAACTTTCCGATCCCTCTTTCCGCAAACCACGGAGGCATCGAGCGATTCTGCACTGCGGCCCGAATTGCGGCCGCATAGCCTCGCGTACCCTCGTAGGTCTCGAATGCCATGGGAGCAATTCCGCCGCTGCGGTGACACACCTGGCAATGCTCCTGCACCAGCGGCAAAACATCCCTGTAAAACGTAGGAGTTGCCAGGCTGGATGTGCTCTGTTGCGCTCGCAGTGGTACGCAACACGGCAGAATCAAACCGAGAATCGCCACTCGAAAAAAGCCGCTGACTCGAATCATTCCGCGGAAATTCGATTCCCTCACCTGCTCGCGTCGCTGCACGGAGGTTGGCTGGCACTTCGCGGCTAACTTGAGAGACACTCGCGATAATCTCATATAATCTAGCCACATGATTCCCGCTTCCTACAAAGCGAAGAAAAAATTCATGGAACTGGCCATCGAGGAGGCCAAGCGCGCTGGCGACCGTGGCGACTATCCGATTGGCGCGGTCATTACGCGCGTGATCGGCAAGAGCGAGACGATCATCGCCAGCGCGGGCAACCGGGTAAAAACTTCGGGCTCCAGCATCAAGCACGTCGAACTGGAAATGCTCAAATATGTATGCAGCGGTTATGGCCGCTACTTGCCCGACTTTGTCCTCTACTCCACACATGAACCTTGCGCCATGTGTGCCGGGGCCTGTGTGTGGTCCAAAATTGGCGCGGTCGTTTACGGAGTTTCGCAGGAAGACATTGACGCCTACGGGCGCAAGCACGGCAACGAAGTTTATAAATGGCGAGCGTGCCTCATCTCCTGCCGGTTCGTCTTCGAAAAAGGCAATCACCACATCCCCGTGATCGGCAAGTTTTTGCGAAAAGAATGCCAAAAGTTGTTCAGTTACAGAAAGTCATAGAGCCTAACGCATAATTCGGAAATTGGCAGCCGCGCCCCGTTAACTTCATTTGGGGGTTTCGACCGCAATCCTCTATAATCTAAAGTTTATTCACCACCTCAGGAGACATCTGGAATGGCTGGCGTATTTGACAACCAGAAAACCGGCAAGCGAGTCCTTTTCGGCGTCGTGATTGCATTTATTGCGCTTAGCATGTTGCTCTACCTTGTGCCCCAGGGCTCCAACACCACCGAGGGGTCAACCGACGTCCTGGCCAAAGTGGGCGACCAGACCGTCACGATGGGAGAGGTGCGCCAGCAGCTCGACGAAATCCGCCGCCGGAACCCTATCCCGCAGCCGCTCGAAGGGCTTTACGCCAGGAACATCTTGAATCAGCTCGTCTTTCAAAAAGAGATTGAGTATGAGGCCAAACGCCTCGGCATCGCCGTCAGCGACCAGGAACGCGCCGACCGAATCAAGCAATACGTGCCAACCGCCTTCAAAGGCGACACCTTTGTGGGCATGGACGCCTATGCGCGCGAAGTTCAGTCGAGGTTCCAGTTAACCGTGCCGGTGTTCGAAGACCTCATCAAGCAGGGCCTGGTAGAGGAAAAGTTCCGCAAGCTGATTACCGACGGCATCAGCGCCAGCCCGGCAGGAATTCAGGAAGAGTTCAAGTACCAGAACGAAAAAGTGAAGCTGGATTACGTGCTCATCAAGCCCGAGGACCTCGAGTCCAAGATCAATCCGTCCGATAGCGACATTAAAGCCTATTACGAGCAGAACAAAGCCAAGTTCCAGATCCCGGAAAAGCGCGTAGTCCGCTACGCCTTGCTAGACCTGACGCAACTCCGCCAGAACACGGTTGTGACCGATGACGAGCTCAAAGAGGTCTACCGGCAGAATATCCAGCAGTTTCAGGTGCCCAATCGCGTTCATGCGGAGCACATCCTGCTGATGACCGTGGGCGGCAAGACCGACGCGGAAGTCGCCGAAATCAAGAAAAAGGCAGAGGATATCCTGGCGCAGGCAAAGAAGGGCGCGAACTTCGAAGATCTCGCCAAAAAGTATTCCGAGGACCCTGGCTCGAAAGCCAAGGGTGGCGACCTGGGTTGGCTGGTGCAGGGCCAGACGGTGCCGGAGTTCGAAAAGGCCGCC
>Ga0210407_10003463_pt1 | contig 12801 bp, 10 predicted proteins | sample IncBWC27MmetaG_FD_150860 | JGI IMG/M metagenome (GOLD analysis project Ga0210407, IMG submission 150860) | Forest soil microbial communities from Barre Woods Harvard Forest LTER site, Petersham, Massachusetts, United States - Inc-BW-C-27-M | ecosystem: Environmental > Terrestrial > Soil >... | reverse complement strand
CCCAGTTTCCGCTTGCTGGCCGAGCCACGCCCGCCTTATCGGAATCAAGAGTGTTGATTCCAAGGTTCGTCGAGTTAACGGCGGCACTTATGGCAATGGAACCGGCTGCCAATTTGTAATTCGAGTCAAGATTCGGGTTCACGGAAGTGCTCGTTGGGCTGTGCGTATCTCTTCCGCCTGAAATCCAACTCGAATACGAGTTTTGATTCCAACCTGAACCGCCAATATTGTAGAAAATGTTATAGTCCGACGAGATCGAAGAATTGCCTGCGCCACCGAGGTAGTAGGCCACTCCAAGATTCATATATAAGTTGTTCTCCACAACGTCCCCAGATGAGCCGTCCGTTTCATAGCCAACTGCGTACGTAGTATTTCCCGATGGCCCGAGAAACACGTTGTTAAAAGCATGGCAGTGCATCCCAGACGAGTTGCTGCTCTTGCAAAATATGGTTCCGTTATCGCCACTTTGATAACGAATGTCCCCAGATGTCATGTCGAAAATATTGTTGTAAAGCCAAACATCGCCACCGGTCTCTTCGGGATATACCCACGCAGTGATGTGTGTACCACCAGTCTTGCTAAAGTAGGTCGCGTCGTTCCCCCAGATCCCATGAATCCAATTGTTGTAAAAGCGAAGATTGACAATATGCGCGTTGCTAGCCTGCGCCCAATAATGACCTCCTCCGTCATGATGGAATGAGTTCCCTGCGGGGTCGTCCCAGGCATCATCGCCACCGGCAAAGTTATTGCCGTGGACCAAGACATTAGTGTAGGTGGTATTAGGCGAACCCGTTGCGAGAATCGTTGGCACCTCGGTGGACAGAAAGTAGCTGTTTCTCACCTCGTAGTTCGATCCGTTAGAACTGAATGCGATTCCGACGCCGGTCTTCACGTTCGTTATAGAAACAGTGTCCACCAGCAAGTTAGAAGAATTGACCCCATTGATTGCCGAAGAATTGAACCCCGTACCACCCGAAGTGTTTGCCACGCGCACATAGAAATTGTTGATTGCAAGATTCTTGATCGTAATATTGGACGTCGAGTTAACGACAATTCCAAGATTCCCATCGATCTGGTATTTCTTGGCCGTTCCGTTATCCGTAGACTGAAGAATACCGTTCGCGCCGCCGTCAATCGTGATGTACGAGGACCCACTCAGATTGATGGCCCCATTGGTAGTAGAGAAGTAGGGAGCCTGAATAATAGCCCCGGACTCAAAAAGAATGATGATCGGATTTCCGGAGGACCCGTTTCCCTGAACCGTCAACATCGTTGAGCCGGTTGCTCCTGTAAACACTCCGCAAAGGTGGACGGTTGTTCCCGGTCCGATCTGATTGCCTCCTGTACCCCAGTTGGCGGACGAATTAAACCAACTGACGGAATGGGCGTCGGCACAATCAGCTCCCGAGTTCGCCCCGGCAGCATTCTGTGCCACGTAGATGTCGCTAGCCCAAGCCGCGGCTGAAATCATCAAAGTCAGTGCTAACAAAAACCTTCGCATCGGGTCTCCCATGGTTCACAATTAAGAATTAGACGGCAACAGTGCCTTGTGATTGAAGCTTCCTTTAATTCTTATACGCTTGGGAGCGCGGAGTTAATAGGTCCCAGAAGTGCATCAGCGAGATTGGAAAAAGGGCATACCGTCGCCGATGTACATGAAAACAAGAGGTTTCGTTGGCAGCGGTGCCTTCCCTATTTGGGAAATTGCGCCCTCTTGAAAATCAGCCAAAACCTTATCCCTGTTAGCCGGGACGGCTTTCCTAACGTCCACCGTACGCCGGTTGAAGGACATCCGAGTTTACCTGGGCTTCTAGGATGTCCACGATGGCACTGCTCGCTCGACCCTGATTTGCAAAGCAGCGGTTCAAAACGTCTGTCTGCGACTTAAGCTGCCGGGTGCGCCGATCCGGGCTCGAAACCAGTGCTTTCAGTTCCCGACTGAACTCCTGCGGCGTACGCACGCGCAGAGCGCCAGGAATCTGCGGCAGTAGGTTGGGCTCGGTCATCCTTGGAGAGACAATGGGAACAATCACCGGACGCCCCATGATCATCGCCTCCATCCCCGAGGTGGAATAGAGTGTGGTGGCAACATCAGCCTCGCGCAGGCTGTCTTTCAGAGAGGTCGACGCGGGATAGAATTCCACTTTGGCAGCAATTTGAGGGTCAAGGTCATCGTAGAAGGACCGATTTTCTGAAGGGTGCAGTTTCACCTTCCATTGCACGAAAGGCGCGATAGAAATTAACTCGGATAGGAAACGCTTGTAGCTTGCATAAAGCTCGGGTTCCAAGTGCTGGGCGTGTGTGTGCGACAGAATCAGGCACACCGGTTTTTCACCATCGCTATGCTTACGGGCCGCCATCACGCTGCCAAACGACGTATCAGAAGCTGGCATTCCGCCGATTTTCAATCGCGCGGAGGGTGCTCCAAAAGCTATCATCTCGTTGAAAGACTGTTCACCCCACAGAACCATAAGGCTGGCCTTAAAAGGCCAGTAAAAATAGATCAGGTTCCCATGCTGCAGAACAATCGATGGTATTTGCCTGCCGGAAGCCTGGTGAACGAGTTGGTATTCCAGGGGCCACAAATCGCTGGTCGAGACTACGCAGGACGGAGACCAGGACTCCAGAACAACCTGAAATGCTCGCTCCATCCGGAGTGAGGCGATAATCTCCGCGATGATTGCGCCTGCGTTCGAGCGACAGCGCGCACCCAACTCCTGGTCATACTCCGATACCATCCGGACAACTTCTTGGAACGCGCGAAAAGCTTCATTTGCAATTTGAGACCCGCCAAATCCGAGCTGAGAACTCAATTCGGCTGCCGTTGCGATCGGGACTTGCCCGTCGAACTCCGCCAGTTCTCTCGAGAAATCTGAGGACGAGATTATTCCGCCCAGCAAACCTCTCCGATGCGCTTCGCGCGCTACTGGAAGCAAGTTCTGCATATTCGAAGCAGTGCGATGCGCAAAGCAAAACAAGACTTTCTTAGTTACCGCTTCGGGAATTGCTGTTTTCTGCTTTGGAATCAGAGAAAAGGCGCCTACCACTAGTTGACGAGCCTGGCGGAGAAAGGGAATATTCAAGGGCTCTTGTAGCAACATGAAGAGTGCGATCCGAAGAGAGCGAACACATTCCCGATTAGACGCGTTCAAGAGTTCTACAATGTCTTCCCAAAGCTCGCGACCGTTTCGTTTATTCATGGTAGGAGTCGACTCTTTGCCATGTCTGAGAGGCGGGATTGAATTGCTGCACAACCCTTGCAGGAATTCCAACTGCGACGCTGAAGTCGGGCACGTCGCTCAACACAACGGCGTTGGCCCCGACGACACGATGCTGCAAGAGAGAATCACCACATTTTCACCAATCCAACTCCCGGAGCCGATGCTGACACCTCTCTTTGATACAACGCCCTGGTGCATAATCGGGATACTCGTATCGCTGAAATTATGAGAGTGATCCGAAATGTATACACGGTCCGCGGTCAATACGTTTTCGCCGATCTTCACTTCCTGGGTGCACGTGATGTGATTCATATGGCCGATTACACATCCGTCTCCGATGGTTATCCGGGGAGTCAGCGCATTCTCTTTTGCTTCGTTCAAGGTCAACAAAAAGGCATACCTATTGATAAGAACGTTGTCTCCGATGTAAATATTGTGCACGTTCCGAAGCCGCATTGGCTGAATGAGTTTTGATCTTTTCCCAATGTGACCCCAGAAAAGTCGGTAATAAAGTCGAGTTTTCAAACTCCAGTAGAATTCTGAGATCCTTTGTGTCTTTTCCAACCAGGGTAGCGACAGAAGTTGTCGAAACTTGCTCATCGAAGACATTGGGCTCGCGGCGGCTCGCACCAAGTTTGCTGCAGGGAACGAACCTGCGGGCTCGGCCTTCACCTACTCCCCGCAGCCGCTTCAATGACTTCGGTATCGGGTTCGATAGGAGCTGCCACAATATCACTCGCCGACCGCTGTTTTCCCAACTGCCCGTACGTGGCGGCATAGGTAAAACCAAGGGACAGAATTGCGCCCAGAATATTCGCGAAAAGCACACCGTAAGCGACGCCATCCAGAGATGACGAAAACAATCGAACCCCCACAATTGGGCCGATCACGAGGAGAGCTGAATACGCCGCTTGATACGTAACCAGGTGAGACCATGCCTTAAGGCTGGAGAGCGCGTTCGCCCCCTGGCTCGCACCATAAGCCACGGCCGTGAAGAGGGCTATCTGGGCGGCGTGAGTTCCGGCAACATACTTGGGAAAGACGAACTTGACCCCGAACGGCAAGAGCCACCAACCCAACAGGGCGATCGGGAGCATCGACATGACCACGATCAGCGAGGTCTTCCACGCCATCCCCCAAAGAATATGCGGGTTATTGGTGCGCCCATAGTGATGGCTCATGCGGGGGTAGGCGTAGTGCGCGATTGATTGCGGAACAACTTGGAAGGCCGCGAATGTGCTCACCGCGAGTGCATAAAGGCCCACTTGTTCCACACCGCCAAATCTCAGCAGCACCATCTTGTCGACGGTCGCCGCACAATTGAAGACGTAGTCAGTTACAAAAATCGGGGTGCCCGTCTTGAGCAGCAACATGAATGAGTCTGTTCGCCATGACGGGGTGACCGACATTGGACGGCCCCGGTGCATTAGATAGAGCGAGACTCCCGCCACAACCACAAACCGCAGAAGCAGGCCGCCGTAACCCCAGAAGAGAAAGAGCAAGCCGCTAATCATTATCGCCGCTTGCCACATTTGAACCCGCGCCAGATCTACAAACGAGTTCTTGGATCGGAACGTGACGAATAGATAGTTCTGGTAAAACTTGAAAGCAACGAGTAGAGTGACGGCGGCAACGGCGGAAGTCAGCTTGAAATTGGAATGCTTCCAAATTAAGTACGCGACGGTGCAGATTCCGCCGAACAAGGCCAGAACGCAACCACCCAGAGTGTAAAACAATGTGGTCGAAGCCAGGCGCCGAGCCATGTCTTCGTTGTTTGCTCCAAGGTAGTAGGGCAGTTCGCGGCTGAGACCGTTTTGCACTCCGGCGAGAACAAAAAAAGCATAAGTTAAAGCTAAAGCTGCGGAGTACCACATGCCTACATCTTTTGGGTCGATGTAATGAACAATGACCACTCCCGACAGCAGTTGGGCCACGGAAAGTGCGAGGGACGAAACCGTGAATAATACCGGAGCATGGTGCTGCCGGCTCCGCCATTTTTCTTGCAGAGCACTGAAGACCCCTCGAAGGCCGCCCCGGCGAAAGGATCCGGACACGTTAGGCGAGCCCGTTCCGTCTTTTAAACCCAGTTGATCGAGTTCAGACATGATTTATGAATTAGGGGAGGTCAAAACTTCAAGGACGTACTGGATGTCATCTTCCGTAATACCGACCGATGAGGGCAGGCTCAAGGCCTCCGCATTGAGACGGTCGGCCACGGGGCAATCGAAAGAGCCACAGTCAACAAATGCTTTGCTCCGGTGGGTGGGCTGCCAGAGCGGACGGGTCTGGATGTTACATCGTTCCAGCTTCCGCAGCAATGTCCTACTGTCGATGCCGAACTTTTCACGGTCCACAAGAACTGTATACAGCCAGAATGTGCTGTTGGCCCAGGTGGCCTCGGACATCGGCGTAATTCCCGGTACTCCGTCTAGTACCTTCGAATACGTCGAAGCAATCCGGCGCTTCGTAGAGACGAATTCAGTAAGCTGTTCCATCTGTGCGCAACCCATCGCAGCGAGAAGATTAGTCAACCGATAGTTATATCCAATCTCGCTGTGGACATACTCCAAAGGATCGTCCTTGGCTTGCGTCGTTAGGTGCTTGGCGCGGCGAGCCCATTTTTCGTTGTTGGTGACTATCATCCCACCACCCCCGGTGGTGATAATCTTGTTGCCATTAAAACTGAAGCAAGCGATCTCCCCGAGGTTACCTACCATTTTCCCGCGGTAGCTCGCACCTAGACTCTCAGTCGCGTCTTCCACGACTGGCAACTCATACAGGCGAGCCAGTTCCTGGATCGGATCAAGGTCGACGGGATGCCCCAAGATGTGAACCGGCAGTATCGCCCTGACCCGGCGGCCGGTCTTCCGGTTGTACAACGCACCGTTTCGCCGCTGGCATTCTTTCTTCAGAAAATCCTGCACTCCCTGGGGATCCATCTGCCAGTAGCTGGGTTCCGCATCAATGAACACAGGAAAAGCGCCAATGTAGCGAATTGCGTTGACTGGAGCGATGAATGTGAGCGTAGAGACCAATACCTCGTCTCCTGGCTCGACACCTGCCACCTGAAGTGCGATGTGAAGGGCAGCGGTCCCATTCATCGTCGCGACTCCGAACCCGGCATTCACGAATTCGGCAACTTTCTTTTCAAACTGCTCAACGAAAGGACCTACGGAGGATACCCATCCCGTGTCCAGGCACTCCTTGATGTACTTCCACTCGTTGCCCCGAAGGGTCGGAATGGACAGAGGAATGAGTTCCCTCTCTATTAATGATTCCCGTCTAGACGCCATATTCATCGGGCCGATACCTTCCAATATTCTTCTCCATCCATTCGATGGTGCGCTTCAATCCCTCTTCCAACGTCACCGCGGGCTCCCAACCTAGCAAAGTACGGGCTAGAGTATTGTCAGCAAGCAGACATCCGACTTCACTCTTGTCAGGCCGGATGCGACGTTCATCGTGCTCGATCGTAATCGGACGATTGATCAGCGACGCGATGAGTTGCGCTAACGCTCCAATGCTGATTTTCCGGCCAGAACCCAGGTTGACCGTTTTTCCGACAACTGCATCGACTGACCCCGCACGTATGAAACCCTCGACAGTGTTTCCGACATAATTCAAGTCTCGAGTTGGAGCAGTATTGCCAAGACAAACTTTTTGTTGCGTCAGGCACTGCGCGATAATGGTCGGGATCACCGCACGAGCGGATTGGCGCGGTCCAAAGGTGTTAAAAGGACGCACGGTCACAAGCGGCAAATCAAAGGACAGGTGGAATGACTCGGCCAGCTTGTCGGCACCAATTTTCGTAGCAGAGTAAGGGGATTGCCCCTGCAGTGGATGGTCTTCGTCGATCGGCTCACGCCGCGCTGTGCCGTACACTTCGCTCGTCGACGTGTGAACAACTCTGCGGACGCGATTTTCCAGCCCGCACTTCAAGACATTCAGCGTACCCTCAATGTTTGTGCGGACGTAGGACGCGGGTGCGTTGTACGAGTAAGGAATTCCGATCAGCGCTGCTAAGTGAAAAACAACGTCCATGCCCTGAACCGCTTGGTGAACGCTGTCCCTATCCGCAATGTCCCCAGCGACAATCTCGACATTCACACGGGCCGGAGATTGATCCAGCCAGCCTGGCGTGCCTTGCGCGTTGTAGTGAACGAAACCCCTGACCTGAGCACCGAGCTCAACTAGACGCTCAGTCAAATGACTCCCAATGAAACCGCCAGCACCTGTGACCAGAACTCGCGTGCCTTTCCAGTTCATTAAGAAATTCTCCCACTTCGCACGTCTTCTTGTGCGGTTGCATAGTCGGCCGGCCGTCCAACGTCCAACCAGTATTCGAGAATCGGAAAGCTGACGACGGTACGCTTGTCGCTGATGAGGCTTTGTATCAGATCGGGCATATCAAAATTTTGGCCTTCGGGGATATAGTCGAGCGCGGACGGTTCTATTAAGTAGATTCCCGCATTGACCAGGAAGTTCAGTTGTGGTTTTTCGGAAACCTTACAGACTTTCGCACCGCTACATTCTAGAACACCATACGGCACCTGGAGTTCATACTGCCTGACTCCCACGGTCAGGCACGCATTGTGGGCGCGGTGGTAGTCAAGCATCGTCCGAAAATCAACATGGGTCAGGATGTCACCATTGATGACAAGGAGGGGCCCATCCACCCGCTCCAACAGACCCAACGCTCCCGCGGTGCCCAATGGAGTCTCTTCGTGTACATAATCAATCTCAACGCCGAAGCCATCGCCGTTGCCGAAATGCTCGGAGATGGCCTCTGGTTTGTAGTGGGTCGTCAGGCTGATATGATGAATCCCCGTCTTCTTCAACTGCTCGATAGTCCACTCCAATATCGGACGGTCACCAATCGGAAGCATCGGTTTCGGAACGCTATCGGTCAATGGTCGCAATCGCTTGCCGAAGCCACCTGCCATAACCACGGCATTGATGGGCAGTTCGTACTCGCGAACCAAGTCGCCCAGGAAGGCCACCCGCAGAATGTGATTTTCGGAATCTATGATCGGAATTTGGCGGATTTCGCGCTCATTCATCAATCTCAACAAGTCGGCGGGAGAGTCCTCAAGCCGCGCAGTGATAGCAGCGTGTCCCCCCGCCTTCATCCGCTCATCAAGCATTACCTGAACGGTAAGACCCAAGCTGACTCCGCTCAAGATCGCTCGACGTATATCACCATCACTGATCGACCCTAGCAATCGAAGTTCGGAGTCCACCACAAAGGTGATGCCCTTCGCGTTCTTGTCGATGCAAGCGATTGCATCGCGTAGGGTTGCACTAGAAGGAATCACATACGGTTCGATCTTGCTCATGGGATTCGTCTCGTGCTCAGGTATTCGTTTCATAAGGTAGGCGAAGAGATGACGTCGTAGCTCGTTCCGTTGATTGAATTGACCGGGCTTGTTGCCCCACTTAGAAGGGAACTATGAATTTCGCGTTTTTGCCGGAATACCCACCACCGTGCATCCAGCAGCAACATCCTTAACGACGACAGCTCCGGCGCCCACAGTCGCGCTGGCTCCAATGCGTAAGTATTGCAACACTTGTGCACCTGTCCCGATCAAAACGCCGTCTTGCACAATCACTCCACCGGAGATGTTGGCCCCGGGGTTCACTACACAACCTTTACCGATCTCGGCATCATGGCCAATCGTCGAACCAAAGTTGATTAGAGAAAATCGACCAAGCGTGACGTTGGTGGCGCAGATCGTTCCAGCACAGAGCAGAGCACCGGGATGCAAGATACATGTTTCACGATCTAGGATGCTCCGCGGATGAATTAAACCAGGCCACTCGATTTCCGGAAATTGCTGGGAGAGACTGGAGGCGACCTTAATCCGAACCGCAGGGGTTCCAATCCCAATGGCTAGGCAATCCACTTTGCCCCGATTTGCTTGCAGCCAAGACTCCCCGCCGAGAACGTTCTCGCGGGTATCGTACTTACCCAGCTTTGACACATTCTCGACGATGTAGCCGAGGAATTCGTAGGCCGGGTGTTCACGGTTAATATCGCGGATCAGCCATGAAACCTCGCGCGCCTGCCCGCCTGCACCGAGAATCGCAATTCGTTTCAACCTGCCGCCTCTCGCGATGCTGCGATTCCTACGACGCGCCAGCGCCCACCTGCGCTGTATCAATTCTTCCCCAGTCGCAAAATTTCTTTTTCAGTAACTTGTTGTCGAGTGGGGTCTTCTTCAAGGTTTGCAGAATTTTCACGCTGGCATCACCTTTTCCATAAGGACTCTCCATTTTCGCCAGACTGCTCTTAAATTCAGGCGAGAGCGCCTTCCTGGTGGCAGCCTGGATAGCCGTCGCCTCTTCCGGCGCATCGAGGATGTTGGGAGTGCGCAATCGCCCCTCCTGGCGGTCTCCGATGTTTACAACCGGAAGTCGGAAACTGGCCGCTTCAATAATCCCGCTGCTTGAGTTTCCGATCATCGCGCCTACGTAGCGCTGCAGGCTGTGGTACTTCTTCCGTCCGAGATTGACAAAAAGATGAGCACGGTCATGACGTGAAACAAAGGTCCGCAGTTGCTCTACGATGACTGCATTATTCGTGTCAGCATTCGGATACGTGAAGATCAGTTCATTCTCGAAGTGCTCGAGCGCGTCGAGGAGCATTGCGATTCTTTCCTCGATGTGTTCGGGCTCGAGTGTCACCGGATGATATGTGACGAGCAGAGCGCCGCGTACCGTCATGCCGAGTGTGACATTGAGTTCCTTTTCAGAAAGTGCTTTTTCAGAGAGGATGGCATCGATCACCGGTGACCCTGTGACGGTAATCCGATATGGCTCCTCACCCATCTGCTCGATTCGGCGTCCATATTCTGGAGCGGCCGCGAAGTGCAGATGCGAGAGCTTCGTAATCGAATGGCGCATGGCATCATCGATCGCACCTTGAGTTAGTTCGCCGCCGTGGATATGCGCCAATGGAATCTGCAAGGGCACTGCAGCTACAGCGGCCGCCAACATTTCGAAGCGGTCTCCCAGTAGAACGATAATGTCCGGATGAACCGATTCGTAAGCCGCGGCAAAATTCGTCACGCCCAGGCCAATGGACATGGATATCGATTGCGGAGAGTCGCCGGCCAGCAGCATCGGGACACGAGCCTTGATCTCGAAACCGTCCCGTTCAATTTCTGAAACCGTGTTGCCGTGGTAAGGAGAAAGATGAGATCCGCCCACGATAAGGCAAAGTTCGCAGTCTGGGTCATTCTCGATCGCGCGCAGTAGAGGGTAGTAGATTCCGTAATCTGAGCGACCAACGGTGACGACACCAATGCGGCGCTTCACGCCAAGTCCTCAAACTTGATGAGAGTGTCGGAGGCAATTGTTCGCGTCGCCTTGCGGCCAACAACCTTCTTGTACTCCGAAGGAGGAATCCCTGTTCCTGGCCGCTTGAACGCGAGCAGGTCCTGAGTAATCAGTGTTCCGCTCTCAATCGCCTTGCGCGCTACAATGCTACGCCGCGCCACGTCTTTCACATCCTGTTCGGCAGACGTCGCGCGCTTTAGACCATCGCCCAGAGTCGATTCAACGACACGAATTCCTCGAATCAGGGTTCCCAGCTCCGCCGGCTCAAGAGACGCTTGGTGGTCAGGACCTGGAAGCGACCGATCAAGAGTAAAGTGTTTTTCAATCACACACGCCCCGAGTGCGACAGCTGCCAAGGCTGCCTCCATACCTTGCGTGTGGTCAGAGAAACCTACAGGGACGTGGAAAGCGTCGGCCATCGACTGCATGGCGCGAAGGTTTACAGTTTCCGGCGGTGCCGGATAACTCGATGTGCAATGCAAGATCACTAGATCCGAACATCCGGCTTGGCGGAGAACGCTCACCGCTCGCTCGACTTCGGGCTGATTAGACATTCCAGTCGAAATAATAATCGGCTTCTTCTTGGATGCAACGTGTTCAAGAAAAAGCCAATTCGTGATCTCACCCGATGCAATCTTGTATGCGGGTACTCCAAGTGTCTCCAACAGGTCAGCACTTTCGAAGTCAAAAGGAGTTGAGAGGAACAGAATTCCGCGAGTGCGACAATGGTCGATCAGTTTACGATGATCCTCGGCCGAGAGCTCAAGCCGTTTGATCATCTCCAGTTGGGACTCTTGGTCTCCGGTGGCGCCAATCTGATATTTCGCTTTCGGAGCCGCGAAACTAACGACTTCTTCGGCTCGAAAAGTCTGAAACTTGACCGCATCGGCCCCGGCTTCCGCCGCTGCATCCACAAGTTGCAGCGCCCGACCAAGATCGCCGTTGTGGTTCACCCCGGCTTCTGCGATAAACAGGACTGGCGAACCACGGCCCACATTTCTGGAACCCAATCGGATTGTGTCTAAGCGAAGCATGTTTTCTGGGAGGCCTTAAACCGCATGGCTCTATTTCAAGCACCGCGAATCTGTGAATGAGCTGCACCCCGTTAACCACAAGATTGCCATCGCCTGATGGAAAAGTCCACGAACACATTGGTCTTGGTGAACCCGTGGATTTGCAGTCGGAAAACTCCAAGGAATGAAGCGATGAGGATATTTTCCAAACAGAGGTTTATGATCCTCGGCGAAAAGCGGCAAGAACTTATCAAAGTGCTTATTTTGCGTTTGCACGAGGCTGAGCATTGCGATTCAGCAGAAATTCCGCAAAAGCGATATCTAGTTCCGTATCAATGTCGACCGATCGTTCTGGCGGGACGATTGTGGCGCTCACCTTGCCATCGAGAAGCCTCGGCGTGCGTAGAACATATTCCGCGCGAGCAGCATAGGCAACCGGCACAATGTCGAACACCTTCGGTGCATCCTGACGACGAAAGATCGGATTGGGTGGATTAATTAGCATGCTTAACCATCCATCCTCCAGCGTAACCATCGTGAAATATGGATTGCTCTCCGCTGACTTCACTGTGAGCGACAGATCCGCTCCACTCGTGTAAAGGTTGGCAACGCAGGCTTCAACGTCTTCAACCATACGAAGGGGAGCGGTTGCCGGAACCGCGACCAGCACTTCCGGTGACTTACCCTCTTCTGCTATAAGAGTTCGGATACAGTGCTGCCAAGTTAGCAACTCTGGGGAATCGTCCCTTGCTAGTTCCGCTGGACGAAGAAAGGGTACTTCTGCTCCAAAGCAACGCGCTACATCCGCAATCTCCGCGTCATCTGTCGAAACAATGACTCGATCCAGAGATGGACAATTCCGGGCGACTTCAATGGCCCATCCAATCAGCGGTTTGCCACCCAGCGGCCGTATGTTCTTCCGCGGTACGCCCTTCGAACCACCGCGGGCGCTTATCAGTCCAACTGTATATGTGCGATCTGCTGCCATTCGCTTTGAGTGAGTGTCTATTTCCAAAGGCTCTCTTGCAGGAACAATCTTCGAAGTTGTTGTTTGCGAACGTAACGGATGAGTGCTCGATCGTCCACTTGTGGCTCCCCTTTGAGGTAGCCACTCACAAACCCGCAAAACAGCCCGAGTGCGGCCAAGAAATAGGGCCTCTGCGGAATTCGTTTCGCGCACTTTAAGGCCATAAATAATGGATGATAGCCAGTTATATAGTTGGCTCGTC
>Ga0210407_10003462_pt1 | contig 12802 bp, 11 predicted proteins | sample IncBWC27MmetaG_FD_150860 | JGI IMG/M metagenome (GOLD analysis project Ga0210407, IMG submission 150860) | Forest soil microbial communities from Barre Woods Harvard Forest LTER site, Petersham, Massachusetts, United States - Inc-BW-C-27-M | ecosystem: Environmental > Terrestrial > Soil >... | reverse complement strand
CGGCATGCCCAGCCCGACCAGGGTGCGAGCGAGCGTTCGCGTCCTCCGGTCGATGATGGCGACCGAACCGCGGATGGTCGTCGCCGCGACGCGCTCACCATTGCCGGATATCGCAAGGGAGAGTATCGGCGTGGGCGCCGCGTCGACCGCACCACGCGTTTCTCCGGCCGGCGAAAGGAAGTACACCTCGCCATCGGCTCCGGCGGTGACGATTTCGCCATCCGGCGCAACCGCCACGGCGTTGAGTGGAGAAGCCAGCGTAGCAACCGGCGGCGCGTCCGATCCCTGCAGCGGCCAGACGCGCACGGTTGCGTCATATCCGGCGCTGACCAGCCTTGTGCCATCGGGCGCGAAAGCAACACCGTTGACGTTCTGACTATGCCCCTCCAACACCTGCGGCACACCGCCTGCGAGCGGCCATAAACGGATCGTGCGATCCCACGACGCCGATGCGAGCGCCGTACTGTCGGGTGACACGGCGAGCGCCACGATCGGACCCTCGTGTCCCTCAAGGACCCTGTCCGGCTGCTGTTTTCCCGGCGTCCAGATGGCAATATGAGCGTCTTCACCAACGGTTATGGCGCGACCGTCCGCGAGGATCGCGACCGCATTTACGGCGCTCTGATGCAACCGCAGCACCTGTTCGGCGGTATTGCGCCGAAGCAACCAGCGGATCGCCGATGTATCGAAGCTACCCGAAAGCGCCGTGGCGCCGTCGGCAGAGATCGCCAGCGCACGTATCGGACCGCCATGCCCGCTCAATTGCGCTTGGGCTGGCGCAATAGCGAGCACCAACCCGATCAGCACCGCAACCGATCAAACGCATGAGAGGCGCTCCCTCAACCTCGTGCGGTAGGGCGCTATTGCTGCCGGAGCATAAGCCCCTCGCCGAACGGCAAACCAACATTCCGGTAATACGAACTTGGCGGCCCACCGCCCTTGCCGGTGGACCGCGCTTGTCCCGAAAGTTCCGATATCTTACTTTAGACAATGATCCCAGGCGGGCGGACCGCAATGCGCAGCTTCATTATCGCCTGTGTTGTCGCTGTTGTGATTGCCGCCATCGGGGCAATGATCCTGAATTTCGTCCAAGAACCTGTCGATGTCGCGTTCACGACCGAATCCGCGCGGATTTGATCGTGTGAAGATAGGCTGACTTACCGGCGCCAGCGGTCGGGAGTACCGCAGCGACCGAAACAGCTCCGACTTTAAGCCGCGGTTCCCCAACGCCTCGCATCTATCAAGCCGAGCCGACACGACGGCTCGTCCCCTCGCTCCGCACCCGCGGCACCTGACCCGCGATTTGAGATCGAGCACCTTGGCCTGAGGGCTGAGCCCGAGCCTCAGCAGAAAGGCCGGCGTCAACAGCGCTACGTGGTGGCAGGCCGCGCAATCGACCTGGACGAGATCGCGTTCAAACTCACACTCCCGGCGAAAGCCGGGCCCTTGCGCCTCTAGCCATGGAAGGCACTGGTGAGACAGACTCACCTATGGAGCAAAGAGGATTCGAACCGTCGGTCCCTCTCGGACAACCTGTTTTAAGGCGGGCTTAAAGCCCGAAGCCGTCGAATCTTGCGCAATCACAACCGTCCAGAATAGTTTTGGTTAGATTCCCAGACGCACGAGATGGTTCTCGGGGTAGCGCAGCCCGCTTGCCGCACCCGGCGCGAACACCTGCAGAAGTGCGTCTTCGGTATCGGCCGATCCCTCATCCCGAGAGCGGTCTTTGTTCTAGGCTCTTCAGTTCCCGACCGGGTGATTGCTAGGTGATTGCTGCGGCGGTTCGGCCGGTTTTGCGCGATCCCCATAAGCTATTGAAAATACTGGTGCCCCGGGTCGGATTCGAACCAACGGCCTACCGCTTACGAAGCGGTTGCTCTACCGCTGAGCTACCGGGGCGACGCAACCGACGGGTTTTTAGCCGGTTCGAGCGTCGCCGCCAAGCCGTTTGGCATACCGACCGGCCCCTCCCGCAGGGGCGGAGCGAGGTCGAGCGCGGCGCGGGGTTCGGTCGGGATCGGCAGCGCCGCGGCGGGAACCGCCCAGGCAGGTGTACGCCAGGAAAGGGTATCGAAGGCGCCGCAGCGCGGGCATAGCGAGCGCCATTCGAGGCTCTCACCGCCGCAGGCCGCACAGACGTAGCGCGGATCGGGCTTGGCGCCGACGGCGCGGTCGAGCCACTCCCGCATGGCACCGAGATCACCGTGCTCGGCCTCTTCGAGCCGAGCCCAAAGCAAACACAGACGCGCTGTCGGGTCGGTCGCGATCGCCGCTTCAAGGTGACGGCGCGCTTCGCCCCAGAGCTGCGCCTCGATCGCCGCCTCGGCCAGCGTCACATGGCTTTCGCGGGCCGTCGGGTTTTGCGCAGCAAGCCGCTCGAACGCCTTGACGCGCGCAAGAGGCCCCTCGGCCTCATAGATCGCAGTGTAGACCCGCACGAGTTCGGCATGGGGTGCGGTGCGCCAGGCGCGCTTAACAGCCTTGGCGGCGCGCCTCGCCCTGCGCTCCTGGAGCAGCAATCGGGCATGGTGGGCGGCCGGGCCTGCAAGGTCCTCGGCCAGTGCTTGGGCCTCGGCCGCCAGAGCAATCGCTCGAGGCCGATCGCCGTTTTCGAGGGCAGCGTGGCTCAGTTCGTGGAGGATCACCCCACGGTAATGGCGCGCCCGTTCGCGCGAGACGAGCTGGCGTCTGGTCAATTGCGCAAGCGTCTTGCGGGCCGCTTCCCAATGCCCCTCGCGCGTCTCGAGATCGAAGCGGCTCAGCGCGACCCAGCGCGTCCGCGGGCGCAGCGCCATAGCGCGCTCGGCGAGCCGCAGCGCGGCACCGCGGTCGCCCGCCCGCAGCTCCTGGTTCAGCAGGCCGCGCAAACCGAGAAACTCGGTCTCGCGGCGCTCGAGCATCGCTGTGAAGAACCGCTTGGCCGCCCCCTCGTCGCCGTCGAGCTGGGCCGCCTGCGCGGACAGGAGCAGGGTCAAGGGCGGGTCGGCGAGCAGCACATCCGCCCGCCTGGCAAGACGCTGTGCCTCGTGCGCATCGCCCGCTGCGACCGCCACCATGCCTTGGGCCAGCGCCCGGTAGCCCGCTCGGCGTTGGCGCGCCCGCCGGCTGCGAAGCATCCTGCGTGGACTGCTGATGATCAGCCATAGCATCGAGACCAGCAACCATATCACCAGCGCCGCAAGGACTGCGGCAGCGACCAGCACGCCGACGGAAGTCTCTATCTGCCAACCCTGCCAGACGATATCGACCCGACCGGGTCGATCGGCCAGGAAAACTGCCGCAGCGACCACCCCCGCGACGATAAAAATGCCGGCGATGCCGCGGATCACGGAAGCTTCTCTGGTTTCGCCGGTGCTTCGGCTGGAGCGCGTCCCGGGGCGTCCGGAGCATGGCCGAGACCGATCACCAAGAGCTCTTGCAGATGCGTCAGAGCCGCCTCGACCGCCAGCCGCTGTCGCGCCATTCTAAGCCACGGGACCGCGGCCTCGGCATTCGCGCCGGCGAGCTGATCGAGCTGCGCGACGGCGTCGCCCAGATCGCCTCGTCCGAGCGATACCTCGGCGGCGCGTACCGCGGCTTCCGGCTCGCTTTGCGGCGCACCTTCGATCCGGCGGATCGTCACCAGGGAACGCAGCCGGGCAAGCGCCTGGGACTCCCAATCAGCCTGCGGTGGAAGCGCCGTCGCGTTGGCGATGCGCCCGGCGACCTCGGCCAGACGCTCGACCAAGGCAAGACGCCCTGCTACCCCGTCGCGCGCGACTTCGGCGAGCGGCGCGGTCACCGCGAGAAGGTCGGGTCGGTCATGGGCGAGTGCCGTGAAGGCGCCGAGCTCCGCCGCAAAGGATCGTGCCTGCTCGACCGCCTCGCGCATCTGCAGCAGCGCCACCAGCAATGCGGCATCGGTCGACTGAGTCCTTTCCTCCGCTCGCGACCGCCGCTCTTGCGCTGCAAGTCGGTCGGCAAAATCGGCAGCGAGCGCGCTGAGCCGCGTCAGCTCCTGTTGAACTTTTCCTACCTCGGCGGCTTCCCGCGCCTCGCGCGAAGCCGCCTGCGCTTCGATCGCGCCAAGCTGTTGCTCGAGCCGCTGCAGCCCCGCCTTGAGCGAAGCAACGGCGGTTTCGCTCTGCCGATCTCCGTTGCGCGCGGCTTCTAGCTGATCGACCCGGCGCGCCAACGCGCTTTGCGCCGATCCGATTGCGCTCACGTCGATGGCGGGCACGGCAGGCCGCCGCTCGATCGCCTCCAGCCTTGCGGCAAGCGCAGCGTAATCCGGAATTGGTCCAGCCGGCGGCGCCGCACCCCAAGGCAGAAGTGGCGCAATAGCCGGCGCCCAGTATGGCGAGATCATGATCCCGGCGATGATTAGCCCCGCAACCACAACCGGCCATACCTCCCGTCGGCGCGGTGCGGGCGGCTGCGGTGCTGCGGCTGGGCTCAAGCTGTCCGGGCTTTGACCGGGCTGGGCCGCGACTACGGCCTCCTCAACATGTCCTGGACCATGACCCTCCGTCACGGCAGGGGGTGCCGCTCGCCGAGAATACGATCGAGCTGATCGAGCAGCGCCGCTTGGCTCGGCTTCTCGGCCACATGCCGGTCACGCCAAGACAGCGTAGCTAGCGCGGCGTCCGCGGCCGGGCTAATCGACAAGGCTGTGATTGTTCGGCAGCAGGCTGCAAGGCCGGCACCGTTCACGAGCTCGACGAATATGGCTGCGGTGCGCGGCGAAAAAAAAACTGCGAAGTCGATCTCGCCGGAGCACAATGCGCCGATCGCCGACTCGCTAAACGCACCAACCGGTCGGGCGTCGTAAAGGACAATTCGCTCTGAGCTGAAACCCTGTGCCCGCAATGCAGCGGAGAGGTCACCCGCGACGACCTCCCCGGCAATGTGCAACAGCCGCCCGCCTTGCGGGCGAAGACGCATCACAGCCAGCCGGACGAGATCGGTAATATCGCCGCCGGCGCTCGCCACATTGGTGAAGCCCTCAGCGCGGGCACGCGATGCTGTGGCATCGCCGACCGCCAGGAGCGGGCGATCGCGCTCCGGGGTGATTCGTGCCAAAGCCCGCACGCCATTGGCGCTGGTGCACAGAACTGCCTGCACATTGGCCGGGTCGAGCGCTACAGCAGTCCGATAATGGACCTCCATCATCGGCTCTATGACGGCATCGATACCGCGGCACGCCAGCGCCGCCGCCAGGCTCAAGGCCTCCTCTCGCGGCCGTGTGACGAGCGCGCGCAAAACTCTGCACCGCGTGATTTCCGCCGAGTTGGCCCTCTCGCCGTGACCCACTTTAGCCGGCGTCCCGCTTTTGTCGGTGCCAAAAGGGCGCGGCGCGGTTTAGCCGACGCAGCCGTTTGCGAAGCTTTCGCTCGCCCCTGGTGAGCCCCTTCTCGTGCCATTCGAGCACGCGAGCCCCGGCGCTCGCGACGACATTCCGAGCCATTGCACGCTCTGACAGCTCCGGCAACAAATCATGCGCGACATGCAAGTCGTTGGCATATCCAAGCTCGTCCTGTAGCCCTTTCAGGCGCGTCACGAATGCGTGCAGCTCGTCGCGATCGAACAGGCTCCCGAGCAGCTCGATTGTGTAGCGCAGCTTCTTGGCGGCAATCCGCAACTTGTGTCGCTGCCGCGCCGTCAGCCGGCGGAAGCCTTTGCCACGCTTGCGCAAGTTGCGCCACCGCCGATCGAGCAAGCGCGGGGCTATGTCGCCGATCGGCGCGGCGAGAAGAGCCGCTGTCTCGGCCGGTTCCTTGCGCCATGCGCGCGCTTCGAACCAATGTGACAGGCGCAGCATCTCGGCGGCGTGCCGCTCCGAGTGGATTGCCTGCGCGACCCGGTCGTAGGCGGCCCAACGCGCCCCATCGAGCGCGGCGGCGAGATCGGCAATACCGGCTTCGTCAGACAGCGCCACCCGTGCCGGCTGCAGCAACTCGATCGCAAAGACATCGAGGTTGCGCGCCGATCCGAGAACATCGACAAGCCACCCTAATTCGCTGGATATCCGCCGACGATCCGCCGCCGGAAGCATCTGCTTGAACGAGGAGATCGCCGAGCGCATGCGGCGCACGGCGACGCGCATCTGATGAACCCCTTCCGGCTGTTTCTCAAGGGCGGCGGCTTCGTTGTGGAGCAGATGGGCGAGGCAGGCCCGGCCGATCTCCTGCAGTGCCGCCTCGACGCTCATCATCGGATCGAGAACAACGGGCGCCGCGTGAACGACAGGTGGCGCAGCCGCGACGCCCTCCCCGAGCCGGTAGCCGCGCTCCGACTTGCTGCGCGGCTCAATCTGGATCGGTGCCACTTCGAGCAACCGCATGGCAACCTCATAAAGCGCGGCGCTGTCACCGCTGCCGAGTTCGAGCTCGATCTCGCTGATCGGCTCGGTCCTGCCGCGGCCAGCCGCACGGATTTCGCCCTCGTCGATTGCCGCCGCTATGCGGGTTGCCGGGGCCGGTTCGATCGCGACCGATGTGCGGGTGACATCGGTGGCAAAGAGCGGCCGCAGATTCTCAACAATCCCCTCCGGCAGATGCCCGCCGCTTTGCGACGCCTGAGGGTCGGGACTGCTTTCGGCAAGTTCATCCTCCCACTCGCCGCGGCTAAGGAGATCGCCGCCGCCGACGCCAGCCGTCTTGACGGTCTGGATGAACCGGCCGTCCTGCTCTCGGACGCGAAGGCTCACGCCGCGACGCTTCAGGGCCAAATCGGGAGTATCGTAATAGGTGCTGATCAGCCTGCTGCGCGAGCTGACCGATGGGGACGCCATCTCGACGAGCGCTCGCTTCAGCTCGGGCAGATAGACTGCCGGGGCGGCAAGCTTGAGTTCGACTTCCGTCGAGATGCGACGCCTCCGTTATTGCGATCGAGCGGTCGCTCCGGCAAACCGCAGAGCTCGTCACTCGATCCGTCTCCGCTTCCTTTCGTCTGCCGTGCGTTAATCTTGGCGCAAAATCGCTCGACCCGCGATGCTTCAATTTCGCACAGGCGCTCTCGTCTTTCCAGCCGGCCTGTGAAGGCATGGCAGGGTTGCGGTCGAGACCTCGCGCATAGCTGGCGGTCAGCACGTTAGATTTGCCCATTTGCCGAAGAAGTAGGCTTCTGAAGGAGAAATTAAAATTGCGCCGGCCTCCCGCCGCCAGATCGCCCGGACCTCCGCCGTGACGGTAACGGCCCTCTGGGGGACGCAGCGAAAATGGCTGCTCGCAGAACCCGATTTTCGCCGACTTTGGCTGATCGGGCTGGTGGTCTTCTCGGTGCGCTGGCTCGAGATGCTTGCCGTGGCAGTGTTCGCCTATCAGCAAACCGGCTCGCCGCTGATCGTCGCGCTGTTGACCATGTTGCGGATGCTGCCGATGGCGCTGTTCGGGGCTCCGATAGGCGCCGCGGCGGAGCGCATCGAACGGCGCACCGCGCTCGTCATTGTCATGTTCACAATGCTGCTGTGTTCGATCGCTCTGGCACTCCTCGCCTGGACTGGTTCACTCGAAGTCTGGCATCTAGCCCTCGCCAGCTTTTTCAGCGGCATCACCTGGACCACCGATAATCCGGTGCGCCGCACGATGATCGGCGAGGTCGTCGGTCCCGAGCGAATGAGCGCGGCAATGTCGATCGATGTCGGCGCCAACAACGCTAGTCGCATGCTCGGTCCGACGGTCGGCGGCATCCTGCTCGCGACCCTCGGAATCGGCGGTGCTTTTGTCGTCAGCGTCGCCGGCTACCTCGTCGCGGTCGCGGTTGCATTCCGGGTGCGCCATCGCAACACCGCGGCACCCTTAGGCGGCATGAGCGTGCTCGAACGCATGATCGAGGGGCTGATGCTCGTGTGGAGCGATCGGCGATTGAGCGGGATCATGGTCATTACCGTGATCTACAATACGTTCGGCTGGCCCTTCACCAGCATGATCCCGGTGATCGGCCAGGATGATCTGGGTCTCGGACCCGCCGGCATTGGGCTCCTCGCGAGCATGGACGGGGTCGGCGCTTTTTGCGGTGCGATGGTGATCGCGCTCTTTGCTAAGCCACGCCATTTTGCGCGGCTTTTTGTTGGCGGGGTCGCAATATATCTCGTAATGCTGCCGGTCTTTGCGCTGGCGCCTGGTCCGCTGCTTGCGGGATCCGTGCTGTTGCTGACGGGCCTTGCCAATGCCGGCTTCAGCATCATGCAGGCCACACTCGTCTATCTTTCGGCCCCGGCCGAAATGCGCGGCCGTATCTTTGGTGTTCTCTCCGTCTGCATCGGGATCGGCATGATCGGCTTCCTCCATCTCGGCTGGCTGGCCGGCCTGATCGGCGCGCCATGGGCGATCGTGACCACCGGGATCGAGGGTTTGCTCGCCTTGCTGCTGACCCGGCGCTGGTGGCGCGCGATCGGGCGGTGATCGCGGAAATCGTCGCCCTGAGAGCCCCACTCGATGTAACTTGAGCCCAAGAGACAAGAGCGCCCCCAACGGGAGAACATGATGTCCTCGACCTCGCTCGATCTGCGCCGCGCCGACCCGCCCGTCGATTACCTCGAACGGGCACGCGAAATCGCGCCGATGCTGGCGGCCGCTTCGGACGAGATCGAGGAGCGTCGCGAGCTTCCGCAAAGGGTCGTCGAGGCGCTGGTCGAGCGCGGCTTTTTCCGCATGCTGCTGCCGCGCTCGCTGGGCGGCGCCGAGCTCGACCCGCTGAGCTATGTCCAGGTGCTCGAGGAGATCGCCAAGGCCGACCCTAGCGCCGCCTGGTGTCTCGGCCAGAATTCGGGCTGCTCGATGACCGCTCCCTATCTCGACCCGGCGGTAGCGCGCGAGATTTTCGGGCCGCCTCGCGGCATCCTCGCCTGGGGGCCGGAATTGCCGGGCGCCGGCCGCGGCGTCGCCGTCGAAGGCGGCATCCGGGTCACCGGGCGCTGGGGCTTTGCCACCGGCAGCCGGCACGCCACCTGGCTCGGCGCGCATGTCCCGATCTTCGAGCCGGACGGCACGCCGCGGCTCAACCCGAACGGCCGCCCGTTCGTGCGCACGGTCCTGTTCCCGAAGACCAGCGCCGAGATCATCGACAACTGGCAGGTCATCGGGCTGCGTGGCACCGGCAGCGACAGCTACCGCCTCGACGACCTCTTCGTCCCGCAGAAATATACCGCCTCGCGCGACAACGAGGCCGAGCGCCGCGAGCCGGGCCTGCTCTACCGCTTTACCAGCGGCATGATCTACGCCGCGAGCTTTTCGAACGTCTCGCTCGGCATCGCCCGCGGTGCGCTCGACGCGTTTGTCGTTCTGGCCCGCGACAAGATTCCCCGCGGCGCCCGCGGCACCCTGCGCGAGAACAACGTGATCCAGTCGCAAGTCGCGCAATGCGAGGCGCGCCTGCGCTCCTCCCGCGCCTTGATCCACGAGACCCTGGCCGAGATGTGGGCGGAGGCCGAGCGCACCGGGGAGTTCCGCCCCGACCAGCACGCCCGGCTGCGCCTCTCCACGACCTGGGCGATCCACCAAGCCCGCGACGTCGTCGCCACCGTCTACGGTGCCGCCGGCTCGACCGCGGTCTTCAACGAAAACCCGTTCGAGCGCCGCCTGCGCGACATCCACGCCGGCACCCAGCAGGGCCAAGGGCGCCCGATCCATTTCGAGACGGTCGGCCAAATCCTTCTCGGACTGCCGCCGCAGGGCCGGATGTTCCGCTAACGCAGCGCGCGGCTGACCACAATCAGCAATTGTACAGGCAATCGCCCTTTTGCCATCTGCAGCTAATCTGCAGCGAGATTTCTCCTTCAGGTTGAAATGCCTGCTCACCTTGGCGCGGCGCAACAGCCGCGCGGCTAACTCCGTTTCCGTCGACTCGGGCACAAAAGCTCTTCATCGCTCATCAGCCGAACCACCTTCCAGTGTCATCTCTTCTGTCACGGGCTGATGTTTTGGAACCGCCCGAATCTGATCTCCTTCGGTTAGCGGGCTGCGCCGACCGCAGCTTTCTCGGCGAGGAAGTTTGTTCCGTCGGCCAACATGCGGTGCAGAACTACGGCAAGCTTGCGGGCGAGCGCGACCTTCGCCTTGCGCATGCCGGTGCGGGCGGCCAGGCGCATTCCCCAACTCTTTAAGGCAGAGCCCTTCACCGGCCGGGTCAGAATGACGTTGGCTGCCTCGTAGAGTGCGGTGCGCACGCCGCCGTCTCCGATCTTGGAAATCCGGCCGGTGACGTCGGTCTCGCCCGACTATACTTTTTGGGGGTCAACCCGAAATGGGCGCCTACGGTCTTGGAGGACCTAAAGCGGCCGGGATCGTCGATTGCTGCGGCATAGGTGAGCGCGACGATGGCGCCCACACCGGGAGCCGTCATCAGCCGCCGCACGCGGCCATCCTCGCGGGCCAGGGATCGAAGGCGCTTCTCCAGCTTCTGCCATTGCTCGAAAAGCGTATTGCGTGCAGCGAGCAGCGCCTCAACCAGGGTTGACAGCGTGGTATGGCCGGCGACCAGTTCGCGGATCCGGCCAGGGAAAGTTCGCGGTGTCGTCGGGCCGACCTTGAGCCCAAAGCCGCGTAGCACCCCGCGCAGGCTCATCTCGACGTCGTGGTTCTTCGTCTGTAGCAGCTTGCGTGCCGTCAGCAGCGCTCGCACTTCCTGGCCCCCGATCTGCGTGGACACGGCGACAGCCAATGGTCATCCGACGGCAACTACACGCTCGCCGCCTTGATCTATGACCTCGCCCAGCTGATCCATCAGCAGGAACTGGCGCCGGTCACCATCATCGGCCATTCGTTCGGCGGCAACATCGCGCTGCGTTATGCCGGCATCTATCCCGATAATGTGCGCCGCCTGGTGGCGATCGAAGGGGTGGCGGCCTCGCCGGAAAAGACCGCCGAGCGGGCACGGCTTCCGCGCGCCGAGCGGATGCACAAATGGATCGAGGAGACCCGCCGGCTGGCGGGACGGCTGCCGCGCCGCTATCCCTCGATCGACGACGCCTTAAAGCGCATGCAGGAGGCCAACCAACATCTCTCGCCCGAACAGGCGCGGCACCTGACCCAGTACGGCGTCAACCAGAACGAGGACGGCACCTACAGCTGGAAATTCGACAATTACACGCGCGCCAATTCGCCCTACGGCATGCCGCAAGCCGAGATCGAGCAGCTGTGGACGCGCATTTCCTGTCCCACCTTGCTGGTCTACGGCAAGGAAAGCTGGGCCGCAAACCCCGAGACCGACGGTCGCCTGCGGCACTTCCGGCATGCCCGTGTGGTCTCGTTCGACGGCGCCGGGCATTGGGTTCACCACGACCAGCTCGATGCCTTTCTCGACCTCGTCAGGGGTTTCCTCTGAGCTGGCTTCCCCAATCGACGACAGCATTACATCGACGGGACCGTAGCGGAATTAATGTAGCAAACACAGCTAACTACGGTTCCGTCGACTCGGGCACAAAGGCCCTCCATCGCTCATCAGCCGAACCACCTTCCAATGTCATCTCAAATTGGCAGACGGATGACATTTTGATCGGGCGCCTACACGATTTTTGTCGCGGAATCTACCTTCTGGAGAATCCTTTGATTGAGCTGGCCGGTTCGGATTAGCCTTCGAAAGCGCTTTCAAAACTACCACGAAAATTTCACGGGAGGAGCGGTTACATGCGTATGGTCGTCCTAGCAACAATCGCGGTCAGTGCCGGCCTGTTCGCTGCGACCTCTTCGGCCAACGCAGCTGCCTATACCTTCACCACGATCGACGTACCTGGCGCACTCGGTTCGTCAGGCGCGGCAGGAATCAACAATGCGGGACAGATCGTCGGGGGTTTCGCAGATCACGCCGGCCCCCATGGCTACCTCGATACTGGTGGAAGCTTTACCACAATTGATGTACCGGGCGCGTCTAGTACCGAGGCGCTTGGCATCAGCAACGCCGGACAGATCGTTGGGGACACCCAAAATCGGGGGGGTCGCCCTTTGCTTCTCCCTTTGGGCCACGGCTTCTTTTACTCGGGAGGCGGCTTTACGGCCATCGACGTGCCCGGTGCACTTGGCACGTCCGCCCTAGGTATCAACGACGCAGGACAGATCGTCGGGATTTTTCGCACCAGCAACAGTAGTACGGGCGACCATAGCTTCCTTTATGCGAATGGCAGTTTCACTATGCTCGAGGTGCCAGGTGCAGCCAACACGCGGGCCTCTGGAATAAACGATGCAGGGCAGATTGTAGGGAGGGTCGACAGCGCCTGCCCTCCGCCATTTCCTCCTGGCACTTGCATTGATGGTATCCATGGCTTCCTGGACGCAGGAGGTACATTCACTACAATCGACGTACCGGGCGCTGAAGCTACCGAGGCGCTTGGCATCAACAACGCCGGACAGATCGTTGGGGATTTTAGTACCAGCATGGGCCTCTCCGCCTTTGTGGATACCGATGGTAGCTTCACCACGTTCGAAGTGCCCGGCTCAGTCGAAGGCAGCACGATTCCCTTTGGCATCAACGACGCAGGACAGATCGTAGGTGTTTTTGAAGTGCAAACAGGTACCGGAATCGGTTCAATAATTACCGGGCACGGCTTCCTAGCAACACCTATCTCAGAGGTCCCCGAACCGTCCAGCTTCGCGCTCCTCGGCGTCGGGGTAATCGGATTGGGCATCTTGCGCCGTCGAAAGCGCGCGTCTCCGCGCTAATCAACATTTTGTGTTTCTGCGCCTTCGCCGGGGCGCTGTCATGTTTCTCACTGATAGAAAAGTCGTAATTTGTCACTGATAGAAATGTCACAGTGAGGGCTCGGGAGGGGTCGAGCTGGACGAGATTAATTCATCGACCTCTTGGTGTAATGGGCTGCGGCGGGCGA
>Ga0210407_10003460_pt1 | contig 12808 bp, 10 predicted proteins | sample IncBWC27MmetaG_FD_150860 | JGI IMG/M metagenome (GOLD analysis project Ga0210407, IMG submission 150860) | Forest soil microbial communities from Barre Woods Harvard Forest LTER site, Petersham, Massachusetts, United States - Inc-BW-C-27-M | ecosystem: Environmental > Terrestrial > Soil >... | reverse complement strand
AGCTCTCGGCCAGCAAATTCGTGGCGATTACCTCGAGACCCGCAGCGCCGACGTCTACACCGGACAGTGTTTCGCCAACGGCGAAGTCAATCTCGTGGGCGACGAGGCCATTCTGGCATGGCACGTCCAGAGCGGAAGTTGGGGCGGCGTACCGCTCGACGGCTTGACGGTCGCTGCCGCAGTCCACGCCCGCGCCACCCTGGGTGATCCTTACGCCAATCCCTACCCAGCGCAGGCCGTGCTCTTAGTCGATGACCAGGCGAACCCGCAGCAGCGCGCAGCACTGATCGCGCTTGCCCATCAGTTGGGAGGCGAACTTCTGCGCCAGGCGCAGCAGGTAATTGCTGTACCTACGGAACTCGCCGTCAGCCCGGAGCATCACGGAGTCGCGCTCCTGCGAGCCGGGCGCTTCGCCACCGTGCATACCCGCCCGGTCAACGACAAAGACCATCTGTGCGGCAATGAAGTAACTTTCTATCCACCGCTCACCCAGCTTACCCACTCCATGCCGGCTGTGGCTTTGACCGATTCCTATCGCGGTCCCGGCCTGGACGTACGCTGGGAGTCTCACGGCAGGCGCAGCGCGTTTGTAGGCACCTTCGTGCGCTAGCAATTTGATTTCAGCCTCGGGAACGCGTGGACATGGGCCATTCTCCGTCGAAAGGAGGCTTCCCGCGCCGCCCCTCAGACCAAAGTAACGCTGCGAATTACGAAAGCGCATGCACGTGGGACATCTGTTCGTCTGCGGTCGCGGATGAGATGTTGAGGTTGTATTTTCTCCATCGAGGAAGCCGGCGACCATGGAAAAAGGCGATTTTCTGGACGAGGTTCATGTCCGAATCCTGCGGGTAACGGAAGACCTGCGCGCGATTCAGCAGACGCTGAATTGCGCAGCCATGCAAGCGCCCAGCGATCCCGAATTAATGGAAGCGCTTTGCCAGTTGCCCGAGATCGACTCCCTCCAGGTATTGAAATCAGCCCTCGACCAGATGCGCCACTTCCTCTGGTTCTACATGCAGGTGATGACCAACGAATCCGAAGAAGGCGACCGGCTGCGGCAGAGCCTCGGCCAGAAAGCTCTCGCGGATGGGATGATCAGCCCCAGAGTAGCGGCGGCGGAGAAGTTCAAGCGGGCCGCCGACACCGCGCTGCTCCAGTATCTATCCGACGGCAAGGTTCGCAAGCCGAACTAGGCGGTTCCGCAGCAGAGCCCGAGGCTATTCCGCCCTCCAATCACGATGATTTCCCATTGGCTTTTGATTTCCTCGGCGGAATGACGCTGTTCTGCTTCTTGTCCCGGCGACGGAGGGCCTTGGCGCGTCTGGTTAGTTCTTCTTCTGAATACATGCTGCCGCGGCAGGTGGAGGCGCCGCAGAAGCACGGCGACGGATCATCGAGGTCGCCGTCGTACAAGCTATAGTCGTAAGTTAGTTCCTCGCCCGCCTCAATGTCGCGGCTGGCCACAATCCACACTCGGCCCTTAATCTCATCCGCCTCGCAATTGGGATCGCAAGAGTGATTGATGAAGGCGGCCACGCCTTCCCCATCGATGACGTGTTTCCCGTCGGTGAGCCCGAACAAGTAGGTTCGAGGATGGTCGTCGTAGAGCGCGTCGGCTTGTTTATTGGTGATGCGCGGGCCGGTGTACTCGATGATGAAGGTTCCTTTCCTGATGGGAGCGGTGGTGTGGCAACCTTCGGAATCAATCCGGGAATGGCGGATCACCAGGTGTGGCGGACCGTTTTGCTTTCTTCGCGCGTCACGGTCGAACTTTTGCGGCGCTGGTCGAGGCATGAGTAAGGAGTGTGGAAGGTGATTGTGGTGTCTGTTGGATTTTAGAACAACAGCATAGCTTCTATCGGGAAGCGGTGGCAAGGGCTGCTGTGAAAGAACAGCAGTCCCCGCGTCTACTGCAAAATCTTACATCGCAGAGGTCGCAGGGAAGGTCCGCGGAGAGCGCGGAGAAATCCGGCTGAGAGTGGACTGCGACGTGATCTACCAACAAGGTCCGGCGAAAATTTACACGTTATTCATCTTGCCGTCACCTCAACGTAACAAAGCACGTTCTAAACTGCGACACCGGACCGGATAAGCCGCTAACGGTCTGGGTTCAGATATGCGGTATTCCGGCAGCTTGTCGTGATTCCTTAATTCCTGGTGCAGATCTTCTGGTGAAGCGTGTGCGCAGAGTAGCGCGCCCGAAAGAGGTGTAATGGGAGCGCGTGCATGAAGCAGTTGATCTTTGTGGTGGAAGACGAGCGCGACGTTTGCGAACTGGCACGGCAGTGCCTCGAGGAGGCCGGCTATGCGGTGCGCACATTTTCGACCGCCAATGTGATTGAGGAGGCCGAAGACAGTCGTCCATCCTTAATGCTGATCACGATGGTGATGCCGGACAGCAACGGATTGGAACTGTGCCGGCGTATCCGCGAGAATCACGCGTTGGCGAGAACGCCGCTGGTTTTTCTCATTCCAAAGGCTGCCGAGGAGCACCGGGCGCTGGTGCTGGAGTCGGGTGGCGATGACTGCATTGTGAAGCCGTTCAGTCCCCGTGAATTGGTGGCGCGGGTGCAGGCTGTCCTTCGGCGGTTCGCCCTCCCGGCGGGACGGTCGCGAATGGAGTCGGCGGACCTGGTCATCGATAGTCTGGCCATGAAGCTTTCGGTCCGAGGCAGCGAAGTGCCAACCACGAGTTTGGAGTTTCGCCTGATCGAATACCTGGCCCGCCATCAGGGGCAGGTGTTCACGCGAGATCTGCTTCTGGACGCGGTTTGGGGGGACATGCAATTCGTGACCCCGCGCAGCGTGGATGCCTGCATTCGGCGCATCCGTGAGAAGATTGAACCGGACCGGACGAGTCCGACTTATCTGAAAACCATTCGCGGCGTTGGCTATCGCCTGGACGCGGTTGCCGCCTGGCAACTCACCCCCAACGAGGGCTGTACCTGTTTGGCATGCACCACCGCGTTGGGGCCGTCGAGAGTGGTTCCTTCCATTGAGCGCCGGAGAAGGACCGCATCCCAACATTGAACCAAGGAATTAATGGGAATTTAATCCGTTGGTCGTTTTCTCGCAACACGCTTCGAGCATAGTTGTTCAACCCACTTCACAAAATTGTTGGCAGCTTCATACAAGGCCGAAGTGTTGCAGCTTGCCGGTTAGGAAGCAGATGAAGTTCATTGTTGAGATTCCAGATGGTGAAGTGTTCGAGGCGGCTGAGCAACCCGAAGACCTGGCATGCGAGATCGCAGAGGTTATCGCGAATGAGATTTTTGGCTTCAGTAGCGTAACTGTAATTCCTCAGCACGCCGTTCGGTCTTGAAACTCCCGGATCATTTTCCCGAAAGAAGATTGTCCAGGATCTTTCGAAGATTCGTGCCCGCTAACCCTTTCCGATTGGCGGAGTCTAATATCCCAGGAAAAGTCTGCACTCTAGTGCCGAGAACTCATCCTCTTAGTTACTACGTGTTGAGAAACCTGGCATTGCAGACAGTACGATGCGACGGCTGCCTTTAGAATGGGCTTTATCCGTCGCTCGTTCTAACTGTCGCGGGGCCCGGGTGCAGCAAATTCAAGGCGAGGACAAGATGAAACACTTCTTGCGGCTGTCTACGGCTGTTTTGTTGCTGGCTTGTGCGGCGGGAGCGCAGCGGCTTCCCCAGGTCGCCGTCCCTGAGAATTACCGGCTGACCTTTGTCCCAGACCTGGACAAAAGCAAATTTGCGGGCGAAGAAACAATCAAGGTGAAGTTGTTGACGCCGGCATCGCAGATTGTGCTGAACGCTGCGGACCTCGAGATTCAAGAGGCGTCGATTACCGGCGCCGGGGCAACCCAGAAGGCTGCGGTGAGCTTTGACAAAGAGAAGGAAACGGTGACGCTGGCGGTGAAAAAGCGCCTGGCGGCCGGCCTTGCGACCGTCTATATCCAGTATACCGGAATCCTGAATAGCGAAATGCGCGGTTTCTACACGGGCAAAGATGACCAGGGGCGAAGGTACGCCGCCACACAGTTCGAGTCGACGGATGCGCGCCGCGCCTTCCCGTCGTTTGACGAACCGGCATACAAAGCGACTTTCGACGTCACCGTGGTCGCGGACAAGGGCCACACGGTGATCGGCAACACCAAAGTCGTTTCTGACACGCCGGGACCGGGCGACATGAAGCATACCGTGACCTTCTCGACCTCGCCCAAGATGTCGTCTTACTTGATGGCATTCGTGCTCGGCGATTTCGAATACATCGAGGGCTCGGCGGACGGCATTCCAATCCGGGTTTACAGCACCCCTGGCAAAAAACAGCTCAGCACGTTCGCCCTGGACGCAACCGAGAACTTCCTGCGATATTTCGATCACTATTTCGGAATCAAGTATCCCTATGGAAAGCTCGACTTGATCGGCCTGCCGGATTTCTCGGCGGGGGCGATGGAGAACATCGCTCTGATTACATCTCGCGAAGCCTTATTGCAGATCGATGATCAGCATGCGTCTCTCGGGCTGCGCAAGGCAGTGGCAATCGTGATTTCGCACGAAATCGCTCACCAGTGGTTCGGCGATCTGGTGACCATGCAGTGGTGGGACGACGTCTGGCTGAACGAAGGTTTCGCCAACTGGATGGAAAGTAAACCGGTGGAGGCCTGGAGGCCGGAGTGGAACCCGGTCCTCGACGAGGTCAACGGCGACCCGATCAATTCGACGCTGGGTGCTCTCAACGTGGATTCTCTGGCGAGTACGCGCGCAATTCAGCAACCGGCGGAGACTCCGGCCCAGATCCAGGAACTGTTTGATGGCATCGCCTATGGCAAGACCGGCGCCGTGCTGCGCATGCTGGAAGCATATCTCGGGCCGGAAACTTTCCGCGCCGGAGTGAACGAGTACCTGAAGGAGCACGCATACGGCAATTCGACAGCCGATGATTTTTGGAGCACGCTGGCCAAGGTTTCGAAGAAGCCCGTGGACACGATTATGCCCACTTTTGTGAAGCAGCCGGGCGTGCCCATGCTTAGCGTCAACGAGCAATGTACCGGCAATTCCACCAAAGTCTCGGTATCCCAGCGGCGATATTTCTACGATCGAACCGCCTTCAGCGCCGGCGGCGACCAATTGTGGCAGGTTCCAGTCTGCATGCGGACGCCGCAGGCGACTGCGGCAAAATGCGAGCTGTTGACTAAGAAAGAGGATACTTTCACGATTCCGGGCTGCCCGGCGTGGGTGCTGGTGAACGCGGGAGGCACCGGCTACTACCGCAGCGGTTACCAGCCCGCCGCGGTCCGGGCTCTGGCGCAGGATGCGGAAAGTGGAATGACGCCTCTGGAGCGCATCATTTTGCTCACCGACACCTGGGCGGCCGTGCGCGTGGGACTTCAGCCCGTTGGAGACTATCTCGCCCTCGGCGAAGGTCTGCAATCCGAGCGCACCGATGCTGTCCTGGGACTTCTATTCAACCAATTGAATTTCATTGGCAGGGACCTGGTCACTGAAAACGACCGCGAAAGCTATCAGGCTTGGGTACGCAGCCTGCTTGCGCCCATTGCCAAGGAAGTTGGCTGGGAGGCTAAACCTGGCGAAAGTGATAGCCAGAAGAATCTGCGAGCCAATCTCCTGCAGGTGCTGGGCAGTGTGGGACGCGATCCCGAAGCGCTGGCCGAGGCGCGCAAGTTGACCGAGCGGGCGTTGCAGACTCCAGCCTCGGTTGAAAGCAGTTTGGCCGCGTCGGCTTTCGGCCTCGCAGCTCAGAATGGAGATTCTGCCTTCTACGACAGAGTCATGGCGAATGTGAAGAGTGCCCCGACACCCGAGCTGTACTACCTCAATTTTTTTACTTTATCCAGTTTCCGGGATCCCCAACTGCTGCAGCGCACACTGGATTACGCAATCTCGCCGGAGGTGCGCTCGCAGGATACTCTGAACCTGCTCGGCGCGGTGATGGGGAATCCCGCTGGCGAAAAACTGGCGTGGAACTTTGTGCGTTCGCACTGGGCGGAGGTCGAGAAGGCCGGGGGTCCCTTCGCCAGCGCGCAGGTCGTGACCAGCACGGGCGCGTTCTGCGACGCTGGGTTGCGGGATGAGGTAACCGACTTCTTCTCGGTCCATAGAGTCGCCGCCGCCGAGCGCAGTTTCAGGCAAGCCATCGAGAGCATCAAGAACTGCGTGGATTTGAAGGCCCAACAGTCCAACCAACTGGCGTCCTGGCTGGATAGCCACAGCGGTGGCTCCGCTGCGGGGAGTGGTGTTCGGTAGGCTTCTGGGCAGCTCCGCCGTTGACGCGTGAAACCAAAATCACGCTTGTCATCCCGAGCAGCAATCACGCAGTTCGTATTGAATACAGCGAACTGAAACTGATCTAGCTGGCGACGGTCTTGATCTTGAGAATCGGATTCACGTCGCTGTGGATTCGCGAGGATTGCAACTGCACGCATTTCTGGCAGGAGCATCGGAAATTCGGATCTCTTTCAAGAGCCACATGGCCGCACTTCTCACAAAGGAAGCGCCCATCCAGATGGGGCACCATTGGCCTGAACTGAACCCCGAGGACGCAATAGGGACATCGGATAACTGAAAGGGTCATGGGAATCTTGCATCGGACGGCGAGAGCAAAAGACTTTGTTCAGTCAAGAACTTTGTCACCGCTGCTCTCACCGCCCGTTGGAAACCAATTTATCTTCAAATGGGGTTGCCACGAAATGGCCCAGCGGTGCTGGGCGGTGGCACGGGAGTGCCAGCAGTCGGTTCGGCAAGAGGAAGGATGGGCGAAAGGCTTAGGTTTTCTTAGAGAGACCAGCAGTTCCGATCTACGGTCCCTATTTTTTCTTGGCAGCCACGTCCAGGCGAGTGTCGGCGCGTTTCAGGTCGCCCGCTGTGCGGTTGAAGTCTTCTTCGGTATTGCATTTGGCGAGGCCTGATTCTGCCCGCTGTTTGGCTTCCTGGGCGCGCGTTGCGTCAATCTCTTCGGCGCGCTCGGCGGTCTCGGCTAGAATCGTTACTTTGTTGGGCAAGACCTCCGCGAATCCCCACGCCACCGAAAGGTGATGAGTAGAGTTGTCCTTGCGATAGGTGATCTCGCCGACCGCGAGTTCGGTGATCAGCGGAGCGTGTCCCGGCAGAATGCCCAGATACCCGTCCTTGCCGGGAATCTGCATCTCTTCCGCTTGGTCGCGAACGACCATCTTCTCCGGAGTGACAATCTCGAGTTGGAAAGTGTCGGCCAATTGTTCCGTTCGTTGTAGAAACGTAGCTTGCTACGTTTCAGTTTGTGGCCTGGAGACGTTGCAAGCAACGTCTCTGCAGTCGTCTTACGCTACCGCCTTGAGTTTCTCCGCCGCTTCCAGCACTTCGGCGATCTCGCCCTTCATGTAGAACGCTTGCTCTGGAATGTCGTCGTACTTGCCTTCGTTGATTTCCTTAAAGCCCTTTACCGTGTCGGCGACTTTTACGTAACGGCCGGGTGCGCCGGTAAACTGTTCAGCCACGTGGAACGGCTGCGAGAGGAATCGCTGAATCTTGCGGGCGCGCGCCACCGTTACCTTCTGATCTTCGCTCAGTTCGTCGATGCCCAGAATTGCGATGATGTCCTGCAGGTCTTTGTAGCTCTGCAGCGTCTTCTTCACCGCTTGCGCCACGTCGTAGTGCTCCTGGCCGACGATGCGTGGATCAAGAATGCGCGAGGTCGATGCCAGCGGATCGACGGCGGGATAAATTCCGATCTCGGTCAACGCACGTGAAAGCACCGTGGTCGCATCGAGGTGGGCAAATGTCGTTGCCGGCGCGGGATCGGTCAAGTCGTCCGCGGGGACGTAAATCGCCTGCACCGACGTCACGGATCCCTTCTTCGTCGAAGTGATTCGCTCTTGCAGTTCACCCATCTCGGTCGCAAGATTTGGCTGGTAGCCCACGGCGCTGGGCATACGGCCGAGCAAAGCTGACACTTCGGAGCCCGCTTGCGTGAAGCGGAAGATGTTGTCGATGAACAACAGCGTATCCGCACCTTCGACGTCGCGGAAATATTCGGCCACCGTAAGTCCGGTAAGAGCTACGCGCAGGCGCGCGCCTGGCGGCTCGGTCATCTGGCCATAGATCAGCGCGGCTTTCGACTTCGATGGATCGCCCGGTTTGATGACGCCGGACTCGGTCATTTCCAGCCAAAGGTCGTTGCCTTCGCGCGTGCGTTCGCCTACTCCAGCAAACACGGAAAACCCGCCGTGCTGCTTGGCAACGTTGTTGATCAGTTCCATGATGACAACGGTCTTGCCCACGCCCGCGCCGCCAAACAGTCCGATTTTGCCGCCTTTCAAGAATGGCTGAATGAGGTCGATAACTTTTACACCGGTCTCGAACATCTCGGCGCTAGTGGCTTGCTCGTCGAATAGCGGGGCCGGACGGTGAATCGGCATGGTCTGCGTGTGCACGATTGGGCCAAGTTGGTCGACTGGTTGGCCAATCACATTCATCACGCGCCCGAGCGTGCCGCGGCCCACGGGAACGGAGATCGGCCCGCCCTGATCGATGGCTTTCATGCCGCGCACCATGCCTTCGGTGGCTTCCATGGCGACGCAGCGCACGCGGCCTTCGCCGAGGTGTTGCTGCACTTCGACAATCACATCGATCGGCGTGGGAACGGTGAAACCGTCGCTCACAATACGAAGCGCTTCATAAATCGGCGGCATGGTAGCGGCGGAGAACTGCACGTCCACGGCGGGGCCGGCGATTTGAATCACGTGTCCAACATTTTCTGGCATAGGTTCCATTCTCTCTGTAGAAACGTAACTTGTTACGTTTCGGCGCCACAAACAAAAGACGTAGCGAGCTACGTCTCTACAGCTAGCCTGCTGCGGCGGCGCCACTTACGATTTCGATAATCTCTTTCGTAATTTTCGCCTGACGGGCGCGGTTCATGGCCAGGGTCAGCGAATCAATCATGTCGGTTGCATTGATGGTCGCCGCGTCCATCGCAGTCATGCGGGCGGCGTGTTCTGCCGCCACCGATTCGAGCAACGCGCGAAATACTTGTATCACTACGAATTTTGGCAACAACGATCGAAATAATTCTTCGGGCGGCTGCTCATAAATGTAGTCCACGGGAGCCGTGGCAAACCTCGCGGCGGCAGCGTCTATTTCCCGCGTATCCGGCCGTCGAACGCCGACGCCCGCCTCTTTTGCCGCTTCAACCGCGCGCTCCTTCTCTTTCTGGCTCATTTCCTCAGCCTGCGCCACGCTGATCTCCCCAACCTGCTCAATAGGCAATATCTTTTCTACGATCAGCCGCTGCGAAATCACCGACTTGAATTCGTTAAAGAGAACGTAGACCGAATCAATTTCGCCTGTGGCGTAGCGGTCAATCGCACGTCCAGCCATCTCCGAGACCATCGCATACTCAACTTTGCCTAGCACTCCAACGTGCTCACCCACGAGCGTGGTCCGCGGCGGTTGCTGCGAATCGGCTATTCGCGGAGAAGCAACCGGGTATCGGCGGCGCAGGAAGTCGCGTCCCTTTCGCCCGATGGCTTCGATTTCGATGTTCTTGCCCGCCTTTGATTCCAGGAAACGCGTTGCCGCTTTCAGGATGTTCGTATTGAAAGCACCCGCAAGACCCTTGTCTCCCGTGACCACAATCAGCAGCACGTTTTTCTCAGGACGCCGCGCCAACAGTGGATGCTTCGGCTCTCCGGTATCCGGGTCGTAGATTTCCGCTCGCGACACCAGCGACTTTAGAACATTTGTCAACATCTGCGCATAAGGACGGGCAGCCAGTGCGCGCTCTTGCGCGCGCCGCAGCTTTGCCGCCGAGACCATTTTCATGGCCTTGGTGATCTGCCGCGTGTTGGTCACGCTGCGGATACGCCGCCGGATGTCGAGAATGTTTGCCATTTTTTCGGTCGTACGTCGTTGGTTGTTCGCTTCTGGCTGCTAGCTTCTAGCTAGAAGCCAGTAGCTTATTTCGCCACTGCTTGTCTTTCTGCAACGAATGTTTCTTTGCATTCTTTGATTGTCTTGCTCATCTCGGCTTTCAGGTTGTCGTCGAGAATCTTTTTCTCCATAATGGTGCGCAACAGCCCGGGATTGGTCGCATCAACATACTTGTACAGCTCGGCTTCGAAGTCGCGCACCTGATCTACCGGGAGGTCATCGAGAAAACCGTTAGTGCCGGCATAGATGATCAGAATCTGTTTGGAAAACGGCAGCGGTGAGAATTGCTTTTGTTTAAGGACTTCGACCAGGCGCTGCCCGCGATTGAGCTGGTTCTGCGTGGCTTTGTCGAGGTCGCTGCCAAACTGCGCGAAAGCGGCGAGTTCGCGATACTGCGCGAGATCGAGCTTCATGCTTCCTGCGACCTGCCGCATGGCTTTGATCTGAGCGCTGCCGCCTACGCGGCTCACCGAAATGCCCACGTTCACAGCCGGCCGCACGCCGCTGTTGAAGAGATCGGTTTCCAAGAAGATCTGGCCATCGGTAATCGAAATGACGTTGGTCGGAATGTACGCCGAAACATCGCCCGCCTGGGTTTCGATAATCGGCAGCGCGGTCAGCGAGCCTCCGCCGTTTTTGTCACTCACTTTTGCCGCGCGCTCCAGCAACCGCGAGTGAAGATAGAAAACGTCTCCGGGGTACGCTTCGCGGCCCGGCGGACGCCGCAACAGCAGGGAGATTTCGCGATACGACGCCGCGTGCTTGGAAAGATCATCGTAGATAACCAGGGCATGCTTTCCGTTATCGCGGAAAAATTCGCCCATTGCGCATGCTGCATAAGGCGAGATGTACTGCATGGGCGCGGGTTCGGATGCGGAGGCCGCCACCACGATGGTGTAATCCATGGCGCCGTAGTCGGTGAGAATTTTTACCACCTGCGCAATCGACGACCGCTTCTGACCGACGGCGTTGTAAATGCAAATTAAATTGTTGCCTTTGTTGTTGATGATGGTGTCGAGGGCCACGGCGGTCTTGCCGGTTTGACGGTCGCCGATGATCAACTCGCGCTGGCCGCGGCCAATCGGAATCATGCTGTCGATGGCCTTCAGTCCCGTCGCCATCGGTTCGCGAACCGGTTGCCGGTCAATGACTCCGGGCGCCAGGCGCTCCAAGGCGATGAACTTGTCGGTCGCGATGGGTCCTTTGTCGTCGATGGGTTGCCCCAACGAATTCACTACGCGTCCGATCAATGCGTCGCCGACGGGCACGCTCATGATGCGCCCCGTACGCTTGACCTCGTCGCCTTCCTTGATCTCGGTATATTCCCCAAGGAGCACGACGCCGACCTGGTCTTCTTCCAGGTTCATGGCGATGCCGGCCACGTCATGCGGGAAGGCAAGAAGTTCTCCGGCCATGACCTTGTCGAGGCCGTGGACGCGGGCAATGCCGTCGCCCAGGGTGACGACGGTGCCGACTTCATCCACCGCAATCTTGGATTCGTAGTTCTCGATTTGTTGCCGGATCAGCTGTGTGATCTCGTTTGCTTTAATTTGTGCCATAAGTTCAGCTTCTAGCTCCTGGCTTCCAGCTCTTAGCCTTTCCTTGCGCTCTGTGTGCCCCTTCTCTACGATCTCTGCGGCTGCGGCTCCAAGCCAGAAGCCAACAGCTAGGAGCTAATAGCTTGTTTTATCCTCTCCAACTGTCCCGCCACCGAGCCATCGTAAATCGTACTGCCGACCCTGACGACGGCGCCGCCGAGCAAGGACTCATCGAGTGAATAGTGCGCCCGAACTTTCTTGCCCGTCAACTTTTGCATCTGGGTTTCGAGCGTGCTCCGGTCGGATTGATTCAGTTCGTGCGCGCTGGTGATTTCTGCCTCGGTGAATCCCAGCCGCTGATTCAGTTCCAACTCAAACTGTTTCACGATCGGTCCCAGGAAATTTATGCGCCGATGATCGATCAATACGGCCACGAAATTCCGCACGATGGTCGAGATTCCCTGGCGGGCAACGATGGCATCGAGCACCGCCCGCTTCTGCTCCGCGGTGATCGAGGGAGTCTCCCAAACCGCCCGCAGTTCCTTGCTTTCAGCCACCAATTCGGCAACGGCCTGCGCCTCTTGCAGGGTTTTGTCGGGATCGTGACGGCCGCTAAACACCGCATCCGCAAAAGCGCGCGCGTAGGTGTTGGTCACTGAGGCCATGCTCTATCGACCGCCTTTCCGCGTCTCGCCGCCGTTGGCCGCGAGTTGTTGGGCAAAGTCACGCAACAGTGATTGATCGGTAGCGGCATCCACATGGATCTGCTTCTTCGCGAGCGAAACCGCGAGATCGGCCGCGTACGCAGTCAGTTCCCGACGCGCCGACTTGGCGGCCGCCGCGATTTCCTGCTCGGCGGACTCCACGATTTTGCGTGCGTCTTCCTCGGCGGCAGCTTTAATTCTTTGTTCTTCTGCGGCGGCCTCTTTCCCCGCAGCGGCGCGCATTCCACCGATTTCCACATCAAGCTTCGACAGCCTCGCTTCAATTTCCGCCAGGCGCCGGTTTGCATCTTCGCTGGCTTTTCGCGCGTCTTCCATCGCCTTCTGGATCGCTGCCGTACGATTACGAAACAATCCCGGGAGATTTTTCTTCGAAAGCCAGAAAAGCGCGGCGGCGATCACCACAAAATTCAACAGCACACAGACCCAATAGGCGTGCTCCAAATCCAACCCGGTGAGTTTGGCGACAAACTGGACCGAGGGCGAGTGTTTGAACTGATCGTCCTCACCGGCGGCTTCTCGCGTTTCTTTTACCAATTGCTGAGCCGTCGATCTCGGTTCCGAAGGGTTATCCGACCGCTGAGGGGGCGTTGCTGAGCGTGACGGCGCCTGCGCAGCGGCACATCCCGCAAGGGCAATCCAAGTCAGC
>Ga0210407_10003459_pt1 | contig 12809 bp, 12 predicted proteins | sample IncBWC27MmetaG_FD_150860 | JGI IMG/M metagenome (GOLD analysis project Ga0210407, IMG submission 150860) | Forest soil microbial communities from Barre Woods Harvard Forest LTER site, Petersham, Massachusetts, United States - Inc-BW-C-27-M | ecosystem: Environmental > Terrestrial > Soil >... | reverse complement strand
GGACTCCCGCCGAGACGGTAAACCAGATGCGGCTCACAGACGAATAGGCGGTGCCGATCGCGTCCTTCGCGCTGCGGGTCCATCGCGGCGAGATTCCAGGCGCGCCGGTAGCTAGCGGAGATTTCAGGATTATCGCCATGGCCTTCGATCCCTTTCATCAAGACGTCTCGGTGGATTTGGAAACGGCTGGCGCGGATTCATTCTCCGGCTTCAGACGAAAAGTCCACGCAACCCCAACGCTTAGCGCATAGAGCAGCAGCAGTGGAATCGCGAGCAGGAACTGCGAAATCATGTCAGGCGGAGTCAGCGCGGCGGCGACGATAAAGATCGCGAGGATCGCATAGCGGACGTAGCTGATCATCATCTTGTAGTCGATCATGCCGAGCTTGGTGAAGAAGAACGCAAAGATCGGCATCTCGAACGTCAGCGCGAAAGCGAGCAGCAGCTTGGAAGAGAACGACAGGTACTCGCTGATTCGAATCGTCGGCGTCACCCCGATGCTTGCGTATTGAGACAGAAAAAAAGCGTAGCCAATCTTGAAAACGACCGCCCAACAGAAGTATCCGCCGAGCGCGAAAAAGGCCGTCGCGAAAAACACGAACGGCTTCGCCATCCTGCGCTCTTTCTCGTAGAGCCCGGGTGCGATGAATTTCCAGATTTCGTAAAAGACCGCGGGACTCGCGACGAACAGCCCCGCGATCAACGCCACCTTGATCTTGGTGTAGAACGCCTCGCCCACTCCCGTGCCGATCAGGATCATCTTGCCGCCGGACACCTCGCGAATCGGCCACGTCAGCGCCTGGAACAGCTGGTCGGCGAATGTGTACGCGACTGCGAACCCGACGCCGATGGCGATAGCCGCCCGAATCAGCCGCGTCCGGAGTTCCTTCAGATGCTCCATCAACGACATCCGCGCCTGCTCCGGCGTCTCCTCGATAGGCGCTGGCGGTGTGATATCCTCGCTAGTCACTGTGTGGAACGACCGGTTATGTTTTCGGTGGCGGATCGGCGGGCGGCCCGGACGTTTCCGTCGTCGGCGCGGGCGGCTGAACTTTTGCCGGCGGCTCTTCGAGCACTTCGGTCAACTCGTGGAGAACGGTATTGCTGGCCAGCCGCAACTCTCGCAGCACTTTCCCCGCCGCGCGCATGACTTCTGGCATTCGCTCCGGCCCGATCACGATCAACGCGACCGCAAGGATCAGTATTATTTCAAGCGGGTTCAAGCTTCGGTGACCGTGCGATCCACTCGCGACTCAGTTGACATGACTTCTCCGCGTGACAGAAAATTCCGCGCGCCTTCGCCATGCCAGTTAATCATCATAAGGGTCCGGAGTGTCAACGATGCTTAAGACCGCGATCGTCAGCGACCGCCGCTACTTGAAACATTTCGCCGGTCGCGCGCATCCCGAACGCCCGCAGCGAATCGAGGCGATGATCGAGATGGCGGAATCGCTGCGGCGCCCGAATCTCAAATTCCTGACGCCGCGCGAGGCGACCGTCGATGAAATCGCGATGTGCCATCGACCCGATTATATCGCAACAGTCGAGCACACTGAGTCATTGGACCGCTTCGACTTCGATCCCGACACGCACTCTTCGCGCGAGTCGTATCAAACCGCGATGCTCGCGGCGGGCGGTGTGCTCACCGCCGTCGAGGCGGTCATGGACGGTGACGCCGACAACGCGTTCGCGATCGTTCGTCCGCCCGGCCATCATGCGCTGCCCAACCGCGCGATGGGGTTTTGCTTTTTCAACAACCTGGCGATCGCAGCCGAGTGGCTGATCAAGGTGCGCGGCCTGAAGCGAGTGATGATCGTCGATTGGGACGTGCATCACGGCAATGGCTCGCAGGAAATGTTCTACGAATCGCCCGATGTGCTCTACACTTCAACCCATCAGTTTCCGCACTACCCCGGCACCGGCTCGCTCCACGAGATCGGTTACGGCCCGGGCACCGGGTTCACGATCAATGCGCCGATGCCCGCGGAGTTTGGCGACGCCGAATATCTCCGCGTCTTCGATCGGTTGATCATGCCAATCGGAAGGCATTTCAAGCCGGAATTTATCCTCGTCTCAGCCGGTTTCGATTGCCATTTTCGCGATCCCCTCGCGCAGATGCGCGTGACCGAGTCGGGTTTTGCTGCGATGGCTCGCCGAGTGAAGCGGCTTGCCGCCGAGTGCTGCGGTGGAAAAATGGTCGCCGCGCTTGAAGGCGGCTACGACCTCGGAGCGATCGCGGATTCGGGGCGTGCGGTGATTGAGGAATTCGGGCACGACGCCGACGAGACGATTCGTGCAGAGCAAGGCGGCGACCGCGTTATGCCGATGATCGAGCGGGCGTCGCAAAACGTCGGCCGCTTCTGGAATCTCGGCTGATGCCGCCGGGGCAGAACGCGCCGCGCAGCAACTCAAGCGATGCAGGCCCTGCAAAAGCTCGCCTCATTTCAACAGCCACTTCCGATCGACGCGAATACCAACTCAACAAGCAGACCATTACTATCGGGAGCCATCGATCAAACGACGTAGTCATTGACGACACTACCGTTTCGCGCCGTCACGCGACCGTTACTCACAACCGTGGACGGTTCGAACTGACGGATCTCGGCTCGACCAACGGAACCTCCGTCAACGGCGCCCGAGTGCGAGCTCCGATCGCGTTGCGCCGCGGTGACGAGATCAAATTCGGCTCTGCCCGCTATGCATTCGTAGCCGTGGCCAATCCGGCCACGTCCGCGTTGCGCGCGAAGGGTTCCTCGTCGCGTCTCGGGCGCGTGCTGATTCTCCTGACCGCTATGTTCCTCGCGGGATTCGTGGCGGTTCGCTATCGGAGCGATATCGGACCAGCAGCGTCGGCTATGGTCGCATGGATTTCTACTCGCCAGCCAAACCCGGTTCCCTCGCCAGCCAATACTCAGGCCCTCTCGGCAAACTCCGAGGCAACGGAGATTTCAACACCGGCGCCAGCAGCCATTCCTCCGCCGGATGAGCCCGGATGGCTCAAGCGAGTGAACTATTACCGCGCGATGGCGAAGTTGCCACCCGTGGTTGAAGATCCGACGCTCAGCAAGGGCGATCTCACGCACGCAACCTACCTCGTCAAAAATTTCCGCGACAAAATCGAGCATGGTGGTCTCGGCGCGGAGATGCACACCGAGGACCCTGCGGTTCCCGGCTTCACGCCGGAGGGACTCGCGGCCGGCAAGGGCAGCGTCATGGTTGAATGGTACATGCCGGGCGGCGCATCGGAAGATTCCGGCGGCGCCTCGGACCCCGACGAATGGACTGCGTCGCGCGCGCCGGGATCGCCCGAGTGGTCGATCGACGGATGGATGTCGCTACCGTTCCATCGGATGCCGTTACTCAATCCACGGCTCGCGAGCGCCGGCTTCGGAATGTTCTGCGAAGAGGGTGCGTGCGCCGCAGGCCTCAACTTGTTGAACGGCTCGCGCCGGAGAAGTTCCCCTGATGATACGATCGCGCCGATCGAGTTCCCTCCCGATGTCGCCACGATTGCAATGAGATCGTTCGCCGAAGAATGGCCCGATCCGCGCACTAGTTGTCCCGGCTACGAGCCTCCCAGCGGACTGGCTATTACTCTCCAACTCGGCGCGGATATGGATACCCATCTAAGTGAGTACTCAATTACTCGTGAAAATACAGATGGCAGCGCAACTCCGCTCGACGCATGCGGGTTCGATTCGACTAGCTATTCCAATCCCGATGCCTATTCGCAGCATCTCGGGCGCGACGTCTTGAGGAACTACGCCACGGTGGTCGTAGTCCCGCGCGCGCCGCTCGCCAGGGGCGCGAAATACGCCGTTTCAATCACTGCCAACGGCAAGCAATACGACTGGACTTTTTCCACCCGTCCATGATTTACTGCGCACGCTAAACTGAAAGTTAGCGGGGGGCGGTTGTCTTGAAACGCGCGGTATTGGTTGCGATTTGTTGCTGTGCGCTCGCCGGGTGTTTTACATGGACCGAGGATACCCACGGCAATCTGCAATCGGTGGGCATGCCGGGGCTGCCAATCTGGCAATCCAAAACCCCTCCTGCTCCGATGACTCCGAGCGAAATGGGTTTCACGCCCGAGGAAGCATCGCGGATCAGCGGGCCGGTTCTGGTCGAGCCGCCGAATTCGCCGAACAGGAACTACCGGTATCGCTATTACCAAACGGGACACAACAACTGTCAGGAAGATCTCCAAAAGATGCTCGCCGATCGCGCTGAGAGCAATGCAACCGGGCCGCCGCCTTACTGTACGGACGCTCCTTCAGCGCCGCTCGTCAAAGGGAGTGGGCTCGTGCTCTGACCCATCTGACGATGGATTTTTTTGAGCGATGAAAGATGAGATGCCGGCTCGGAGATAACCGCCAGTGCTGAGAAGAGCTCAGGCCGCGCGTTTGCTGGCAGTGGATCGCGCGCCGTCGGGCACTCGGCTGCTGTTGCTCGGGCGGGGTGAGGCGGTGATCGGTAGCACCGCGGGTTCGGGATTGCGCGTCGCCGATGCGAGCGTCGCCGATCGCCATGCGATCATCAGATACTCGCGCGGTCGCTACTACGTGCGCGATCTCAAATCGGCGGGCGGCACGTTTCTCAACGGCCGGCGGATTCGCCGGACACAGGCGCTAAAGCACGGCGACAGTCTCCGTTTTGGCAGCGCGGTACCTTATCGATTTATCGATCCAGATGCGCACAGGCGGCGCCGCGAGCGACGGATCCTGCGCGCCGCTGAGGTCATCGCGGCACTTGTCGTCGTCGGATTGGCAGATCATTTCTCGAGATTGAATCTGGTTTCACTCGATACGATCGCGGGGATTGCGGCATGGGCGCGCCCGCACATCGAGGCGAAGCGCGTCGATGCGATGGTTGCCGCGCCGGCTCGCCCGGCCGCTCCTGTTGCGGGCGCGTTGCCCAGGCCGCCCGCGATTCACGTCGCCGATGCTGCGTCGAATTTACGGTCGTCTTCGCCCGCACCATGGCTCGCCCGGATCAACTTTTATCGCTCGGGCGCGGGGCTCGCCGAGATCTCCGGAAATTCGGAAGAGTGTGCCGGCGTCGAAGCTCATGCGCGCTACCTGATGCTCAATTTCGCCGACGAGATACGCGCTTCAAGGCCGCTGAGTCCGGCTGCATACGAGGAGGATCAGAGCAAGAGCGGTTACAGCGACGACGGCGCGGTCGTAGCGCAAAACCTCCGCCTGGCGTGGGGATGCAGTTCGTACGATGCCGCGGCGCAAATCGATCGCTGGATCGCGGGACCGTTTCAGCGCCTCACGATGCTCAATCCATTTCTTGTCGACGCTGCTTTCGGCGCGGCTTCGCACGACGGATGCTGGGTGGCCGCGCTGCGATTGCCGCCGCCCTCCGGTGAGGAAGTGAAGCCGTACCCGCATGCGATCGAATTTCCCCCTGACGGTGCAAACGTGTCGCTGGATTGGGTTGCGATCGAGTCCCCCGATCCGCTAGCTAGCTGTCCGGGCTACGCGCGGCCGGCGGGCCTTCCTATCACTTTGCAACTCGGGCGGCTGGTGGAGACCAAACTTTCCGCCCATTCGTTGATTGAAGATGGTAAGCCGATCGAGCATTGTGCGTTTGACGCGCAAAGCTACATGAACCAGGATCCACATGCGCAGGAATACGGCCGCTGGAATCTCCGCAGCTCGAGCGCGGTAGTGATAGTGCCTCGCGCACCGCTTCGCCCCGGCTCTCGCTACTCTGTATCGATCATCGCGAACGGCGCGACCTATGCCTGGAGCTTCATGGCCGCAGGCACTGGTGCAACTACTTTCGCCGCTCTCGCAAAGGTTCCAACGGCCGCGTCGCCGTGATCATCAATATCTGACCGCCATCAGCCAACGGCGCGATTGGACTTTCTACATCCTTCCTTGATTTAGTCGCTGTTCGACCGGACACTCGACGACTCTCAGGGAGAGTGATGCATTACGACGAACCCGCTGAACTTGCGTCGCGACTCGATCCATTTCGCGATCCTTATCTCGCCGATCCCTATCCCTTCTTCGCGGAGGCGCGCGCCGCGAGCCCGGTCTTTTTCAGTCCCGAGCTTGCCTACTGGATCGTCACCCGTTACGCGGACGCGCGGCGCGTCTTCCAGACTCCCCGCTTGTTCTCAGCCTCCAATGCACTTTCGCCGATCAAGCCGATCTGTCCCGCGGCGCAAACAATCCTGAACGATGGCCGCTTCAACGCGGATCCGGTGCTCACCAATGCCGATCCCCCTGCGCACACCCGCGTCCGTCGTCTGGCGAATATCGCGTTTACGCCGCGCAGGGTTGCGACGATGGAATCTTTCATTCGCGAACTCGCAGCTCGATTCTTTCGCGAGCGCTTCACCAGCGGCTGTGTCGATCTGATCCAGGATTTCGCGTGGGAACTGCCCGCTCTCGTTATATTCAGAGTCCTCGGCGTTCCAGACCATGACGTGCCCCGCATCAAGGCAGGCGCGCAGAGCCGGCTGCTCTTCATGTTTGGACACCCGAGCGACGAAAGTCAGATCGATCTCGCACGCGGGATGGCGACGTTCTGGAACTACGCGCAGGAGATGGTCGCCGCGCGCGCCGTCGAGCCGCGCGACGACTTCACCAGCGACCTCCTCCTCGCCCGCGACGGAGACCTGCCCGCGCTGAGCCGGCACGAAGTAACCACTGTCATTTTCGGACTGCTGCTCGCCGGCCACGAGACCACAACCAGCCTGCTCGGAAATGCATTGCGACGAATCCTCAGCGACCGCGTCGCATGGAATGAGATCTGTCGTGACCCGCAGCTGATCCCGAACGCCGTCGAGGAAGTTCTGCGTTTCGACTCCTCGGTGATCGCATGGCGTCGCAAAACGACCGAGCCGGTCGAGATCGGAGGCGTCGCAATCCCCGCCGCCGCCAACCTGCTCATACTGATCGGATCCGCAAATCGCGATCCCGAGGTCTTTAACGATCCCGAATGCTTCGACATTCACCGTGCAAACGCGGACGAGCATCTCGCGTTTGGACACGGCGCTCATTTCTGTCTCGGCGCGCCATTGGCACGGCTAGAGGCGCGCATCGTGCTAGAGGAAATCAGCGCTCGCTACCCAACGATGCGCCTGGTGCCCAACCAGGCTATACGCTTCCTCCCGAACGTTTCGTTCCGCGGTCCGCTGGACCTGCTCGCCGAGTGGGACACTTGAAACGCTTGATGTTCGCGGCTGCGGCGATCTGTTGTTGCACGCTTGCCGGATGTATTGAGTGGACCATGAATCCGCAGGGCGGCCTGCACTCGATCGGCTTGCCCTTCATCCCAATCTGGACAGCAAAGGACCCTCCCGCGCCGGCGACTCCGGGCGAGATGGGCATTTCGCCGCAAGACGCAGCGAAGATGGGCGGCCCGGTTCTTGTCTGGCCGCCGGTCCCGCCGGTCACGGCCTTCCGCTATCGCTACTATCAAGCCGGTCACAACAACTGCCAAAACGATCTCGAAAAGATGCTGGCCGACCGCGCGGCGAACGCATCCGGCCCGGCCCCGTATTGCACGGAAAATCCTCCGGAGCCCCTCGTTAAAGGCAGCGCGCTGTTATTCTGAAAGTATTTGAATTGAGCATTACTCCCGGAAATCGACGGCGATCACTGTTGCCATAGAATCGAGCGCGCTGTCCGGAGTCTCGATTATCAGCTCGCCGATCGGATCCTGGTTGAACAACGTATCGGCCGCCGCGATTCGACGCCGCACCTTGAGCGCAATCGTGCTCGATAGCGGACGCACCTCGCCGACCTGCCGAACTTTGACCCCGCGCACCGAAATCGATTCGTACGGCTTCATCACAGCGTGAAGATAGACGCGATTCCCGTGCCGCGTCGACGGTCCGTAGAACTGCCACGGCTCCAATCCCGGCTCTGTACCGACGATCGCTTCGCTGTGGCGACCCATCCATTCGCCGATCGCATCGAGCCGCTCGACCTGCTCGGGCGGCAGCGCGCCGTCGCCCATCGGACTGACGTTCAGGAGCAGGTTGCCGCCCTTGCCGGCGACTTCGCACAGCGTATGAATCAGTGACCGCGTCGATTTCAGATTCTTGTCCGACGGATTGTAGCCCCAGCTATTGTTGATCGTGAGGCAGGTTTCCCACGGCCCTCCCGGCGGCTTAGGCGGCACCGCCTGTTCAGGCGTTTGATAGTCGCCGTAACCGGGGATGCGATCATTGATTACTAGTTCGGGCTGTAGCGAATGAATCATCTTGACGAATTCGCGCGCCTTCCATTCCTCCGGCGCGCGCTCCCATCCCCCGTCGAACCACAGCAGATCGATCTTTCCGTAGTTGGTCAGCAGCTCGCGCATCTGCGCGAACATGAACTTGATAAAGCGGTCCCAGCTCTCCGGCGTCGAGCGCCGCCAGTTCCCCCACTTGTACGGCTTGTCCGACTCGAGAAACGTCGGATAGTCAGGATGATGCCAATCGATAAGTGAGTAATAGAGACCGACCTTCAATCCCTCAGCGCGAAACGCATCTGAGTATTCGCGGACTATATCTCGCTTGAAAGGCGAATACTCAATCGAATAGTCAGAGTGCGCAGTGTGAAACATCGAGAAGCCGTCATGATGCTTGCTGGTCAGAACTGCGTATTGCATCCCCGCCCGCTTCGCCATCCGCGCGAGCCCCCGCGCGTCCCATTTCTCCGGATTAAACGTCTTCGCCGTCGAATGATATTCATCAACCGAAACACTCTGCCCATCCGGCAACGCGCCGACACCTCCGACCAGCGGCCACGACAACTCGAGCCCGCGCTGGCTGCAATGCCCCCAATGAATAAACATCCCGAACCTTGCCTTGTTGAACCATGATTCCATAGCCGCGCATTCTCGCCACGATTCGATGCGCTTGTCCAACCGAACCCGCACGAGGGGTGCCGAATCACCGTGCGACGCCACGACTAGGCGCGGCACTATTGCAGACTAAAGGTTCCCGTGGCGGGACTATAAAATTCCGGCATCATCACCGCCTGGATGAACCCTGGATGGACCATGCCTTTCCCGTACAGGCGGTGGTAAGCACCATCGTTGATTCTTACCCTTCCGTCCGGAAGGAGGGTTGCACTTGCACTCAGTCGAGATGCTCTCATGCTGCCAGTGGGGGCGAACGTTCCCGCTGACGGATCGTAGATTTCCGCGCTGTTGAGAACGTCGCCGTCTGTGTTGATGCCACCCGCGATCAGAACACGCCCGTCCTGCAGAATGCTTGCCGCCGGTTGGCATCCCATGCAGTACATCGACCGCACCGTGCTCATATTGCCAGTCGGCCGGAACGCCCCCGATGCCGGATCATAAATTTCGGCCGTCACCAACCCCCCTAGCCGCAGACCCTTGGCGTCCATATGGTAACCGCCTGCAACCAAGACCTGGCCGGTTTTCAGCAAAACCGCTGTTGCGTATTCGCGCGGTTCCAACATTTCTCCGGTCGGCGCAAATCTACCGCTCAATGGGTCGTAGATTTCTGCCGAAGTATAGCTTTCTGGAGTGTAAACCCAGTTCTCGCCGCCCGCGATCAGGACCTTGCCATCGGGGAGGAGTGTAGCCATCGCGCCGGCGCGGGGAACTGACAGAGCCCCAGTCATCGTCATCCTGTCGGTAGCTGGATCATAGAGTTCGGCCGTCACTAGATAGGCAACGTGTCCGTTGAAGGCGCCCTCATTCGATGGGTACAGAAAACCACCTTCGAAACTCCCGGGATTCCCGCCTGCAATCAGGACCTTGCCGTTGAGGAGAGGAGCAACCATGCACGCGACCCGGTCCTTTATCGCTCTCGCGACTACGGCCAGTTCCGCGGGGCTTGGATGGAACGGATCGGAGAAGACGACGGTCGGCTTCTTCCCATCTTCCGTCTGCGCCGTGGAAAGGCCATAGGAGGTTGAGCATTGGTTAGCGGCACCAACAAAAAAAATGATCGCTATGATTTTAACGCATCTTCGCATCTAGCTAATCATTGATTGTCTACATCGTCGGATGCGCTTGTCCATCTCGCGCCGCCCGTTGGGGATTTTCGCTTGCCGTGGTATTTGAAAAATGAACGCCGACGCGTGTCCGGAGGCCGACGATGAAGATCTCAATGTTCCATCTGATGCCGTATCGCGATCTGCCCGCGGACTTCGAGCAGAAGTATCATTCGGTTTGGGTCGATCCTCCGTACCATGAGATCGCCGATTCAAGGAAAGTCGGACAGTACTACAACTGGACTCTCGATGAACTGATCCACGCCGCCGACAAGGGAATCGACGGCATCTGCGTCAACGAGCATCATCAGAACGCATACGGCTTCATGCCCAATCCCGACTTGATGGGCTCGATTCTCGCCCGCGCGACCAATGGCACCGACGTCGCGATCGTGCAGATGGGCTCGACGCTGCCGACCTCCAACCCGCCGATTCGTGTCGCTGAGGAATACGGCATGATCGATTGCATCAGCGGCGGCCGCCTGGTCGCCGGGATGCCGCTCGGCACCTCGCAGGACGTGAACCTGTGCTACGGAATCTCGCCGATTGAGCAGCGCGAGCGTTACTACGAGGCGCACGATCTCATTCTCAAGGCGTGGTCATCGCGCGAGACCTTTGCGTGGAACGGCAAGTACTTCAAACTCCCGATGGTGAATTTGTGGCCGCGCCCGATTCAGCAGCCGCATCCGCCGGTCTGGATTCCGGGCAGCGGCAGTCTCAGCACCTGGGACTTCTCCGCCAAGCACAATCACTGTTACTGCTTCCTCTCTTATTGGGGAAATAATTTCGGCAAGCGCGTGATGGACGGATTCTGGGATTTCGTCGCCAAGGGCAATCACGATCCAAATCCTTACCGCGCCGGATTTCTGCAACTTGTTGCAGTTTCCGAAACCGATGCGCAGGCGGAGAAGGACTACTATCAGCACATCCGATATTTTTACGACAAATGCCTGCACATCGCGCCCGAGTTTTTCCCGGTCGCCGGCAACCAAGACTACAAGAGCCTGGTCAACAGCGTCACCAAGCTGAATCCGCAGTTGTTCGACATGATGAACAAGATTCCAACCTGGAAGTACAAAGACTTCGTCGACAATCAGTTCGTGATCGCGGGCTCGCCAGCGACGGTCCGACAACAGTTGATGGAAGCAGTCAAGAAACTTCGCGTCGGCAACCTGATGGTCCTACTGCACATCGGCTCGATGCCGCACGATCTCACGATCAAAAACATCAACCTCTTCTGCGACGAAGTAATGCCGCACTTCAAAGGCGTCTGGGACGGTGAATGGGAAAACAAATGGTGGCCCGAGACTTTGCGCGGCCCGCGCAAGTTGATGACCTCGAATGGGGCGCACGCGGCGGCGCGCTAGGAAACTGATATGGCGGCTGCAAAGGAAAAGACGGTCAGCGTTTGGGGCGACAAGGTACATCCCAAGGTCCGGATATTGGGCAGCGGCGACCCGCTGGTTTACCTGCACGGTGGTTACGGGCCGATCGAAAGCGAACTGCTCGACGAACTCGGCAAAGCTTTCACCGTCTACGCCCCCGAGCATCCCGGAATCACCGCGGGCGACGAGGACGCCTACAAAGCGCTCGACGACATCTGGGATCTGGTCCTCTACTACTACGACTTGTTCGACAAGCTCGGGCTCAAAGCGCCCGCGCTGGTCGGTCACTCGTTCGGCGGGATGATTGCGGCGGAAGTTGCCGCGACCGATCCGACCCGCGTTGGCAAGCTCGCGCTGATAAGTCCGCTCGGGCTGTGGCGCGACGATTCGCCGATTCGCAATTACATCGTGGCGCCACAGGTCGATCTGCCGGCGCTGCTGTTCAAGGATGAGCATCATCCGTCGCTGACGAGGATCACGCTCAACCCCGAAGATCAGGAAGGATTCATTCGCATCACCTGGGCGCTCGGATGCACCGGCGAGTTCATGTGGCCGATCCCGGACAAGGGACTGCGCAAACGGTTGCATCGAATCGCGGCGCCGACGCTGATCGTGTGGGGCAAGGACGACAAGTTGCTGCCGGCGGTTTACGCGGACGAATTCAGGAAGGGTATTCCGAACGCAAAGATCGATCTGATCGCGGGCGGTGCGCATATGATGCCTCTCGAAGAACCCGCCAAGCTCGCCGCGACCATCGCGAAGTTTGTAAAAGGATAGCGCTTGCGGATCGGCGACGCCTCCGATACTTCCATGAAGTACCTTTGACTAAACTTCCCGCATGGACTCTGCTTGCTCCAGCGAAATGAGAGTGGGTGAATGAAACGCAACTATCTTAAACTATCGTGCCTTGTGGTGTTCGTGGCGGTGCTCGCGCTTGCCTCGGCCTGCAAAGGCTCGAGCCAGATGGATGGATTACCCGTGAGAAACACCGGCCATTACGCAATCATCGAAACGGAACGCGGCACCATCGTAGTCGAGCTTTACGACAAGGTCGCGCCGAAGACCGTCGCCAACTTTGAAACGCTGGTCAACAAGGGCTTCTACAACGGCCTCACCTGGCATCGCGTCGTTCCCGACTTCGTCGTGCAGGGCGGCGATCCCGATGGAACCGGGATGGGCGGTCCCGGCTACACAGTGCCCGCCGAGATCGACAAGAACGAGCATCATCTGCGCGGCAGCCTCGCGACCGCGCGCACCGGCGACCAGGTCAATCCGCAGCGCGAGTCGAGCGGCAGCCAATTCTACATCTGCCTCAAGCCGCAGCCCGGGCTGGACGGCGACTACACGCTCTTCGGCGGCGTGATTAACGGTATGAATGTGGTCGATCAGATTCAGAAAGGCGACCACATGAAGAAAGTCACGCTCGCGAAGGAGCCGCCCAAGTAGC
>Ga0210407_10003458_pt1 | contig 12810 bp, 5 predicted proteins | sample IncBWC27MmetaG_FD_150860 | JGI IMG/M metagenome (GOLD analysis project Ga0210407, IMG submission 150860) | Forest soil microbial communities from Barre Woods Harvard Forest LTER site, Petersham, Massachusetts, United States - Inc-BW-C-27-M | ecosystem: Environmental > Terrestrial > Soil >... | reverse complement strand
TGATTGATCATTGGCTGGTGCTAGTCGAAAAACGAGTCTTCGAAGGTGGATGCTTCTTCACCGCCGCTTCGTTCGAATTCGATGGCCGCCGCGGCGTCGTGCGCGACCGCATTGCCGCGATCATGCGCGAATGGATCGGCGCCATCACCCGCGCGGTCGAGGGAGCCCAAAAGGCCGGCCATCTCGATCCGAAACTCGACGCCACACGTCTGGCCTTCGAGTTCCACGCCATCGCCATCGGGGCGCACTGGGCGCATCAATTGCTTGAGGACCGTCAGGCGTATTCACGCGCGCGCCTGATGGCGCTCGAGAAGATGCGCAGCGTGGCCACCCCCCAATCGCCCCGATTGCCGTAGTGTCGGACCAGGGTCTCAGGTGCTTCTGAACACACCTGCTCACTCGACTCGTCTCAATTTCGTTTTAACGGCTCGGATCAGCCTCTGGCTGGAACTGCTTCTGCGACCTTGCGGGGATATTTTTTCGCGATGTAATTATCGACCAGGGCTTGAAACGCCACCGCCAGTTCGTCGTAGTTTCCTTCGAGCGTCACGTCTTTCTTCCCGTCTATATAGATAGGGCAGCGCGGCGCTTCGCCGGTCCCCGGCAAGCTGATGCCGATATTCGCGGCCTTCGATTCGCCCGGGCCGTTTACGATGCAGCCCATCACCGCGAGGGTCATGGTCTCCACGCCCTCGTACTGCGTTTTCCAAATCGGCATGCTGTCTCGGATGTAGTCCTGAATGCGTTCCGCCAACTCCTGGAAAGTTGTGCTGGTGGTGCGCCCGCAGCCAGGGCAAGCCGTCACGCTGGGCGAAAACGAACGCAGCCCCAGGGCTTGCAGCAGCTCACACGCGGCATACACTTCGTCGCACCGGGCGCCGCCCGGCTTCGGCGTCAGCGAAATGCGAATGGTGTCGCCAATCCCTTGGTAAAGCAAAACTCCGAGCGACGCCGCTGACCAGATCTGGCCTTTCATGCCCATCCCCGCCTCGGTCAAGCCAAGATGCAGGGGCTGCTCCGTCTTGCCGGACAAATCGCGATACACCGTAATCAGGTCCCGCGGCCGCGAAGTCTTGCACGAAATAATAATTTGATCGTGCCGCAGCCCGCACTCCAGCGCTAATTCCGTTGACTGCAGCGCCGACAGCACCATGCAGTCGTTAATGATCTCTTCGGACTCTTTGCCCAGGTTCTTGTCGGTGTTCTCCTGCATCTTGTCGATCACCAGCTCTTGATTCAGCGAGCCGCCGTTTACGCCGATGCGCACGGGCTTGCCGTTGTCGCGCGCGATTTTGCAAATGGTGGAAAATTGTTCGTCGCGTCGCTGGCCCGCGCCCACGTTGCCCGGATTGATGCGGTACTTGTCCAGCGCTTTGGCGCACTCCGGATACTTCGTCAGCAGAACGTGTCCGTTGTAATGAAAATCGCCGATGATCGGCGCGCTGCACCCGGCATCCAGCAAGCGTTTCTTGATTTCCGGCACGGCCGCGGCAGCCTCGGGCACGTTGACCGTCCAGCGGACAATTTCCGAGCCCGCTTCGGCAAGCTCCATGGTCTGCTGGAAGGTGGTGGCCACGTCGGCGGTGTCCGTGTTGGTCATGGACTGCACGACAATCGGTGCGTCGCCGCCCACGAGCACGTGGCCAACGCGCACGCCGTAGGTCTTGCGCCGAGGGCGCCCGCTAGCCGCTGCGTCCGTTCCTTTGATCTGTGTAAGCATCCTCTATGATTCTAACGTGATTTCGCGAATTCCGTGAATCAGGACTAGCGCCCTTTGAATGAGCGGAGCACTCCCAAGTTTAACTCTTGCATCTGGCCTGGTCCACTTGGGCTGCGAGACTGGTTTCTGCCAAGCTTCCAATTCTCGTATGAGCTGCTACACAAACCGGTAGTTTCCGCGGGGCTTTAGAACCGATTTATCTCTCCGTGTGCCATAACTCCTTGTTTCTAAAACGACCGCGCTAACTCCGGCCAAAACTTGTTCTTGAGCGATGTGGCGTGCCTCGTGCTCTCCGAAGCCCGCAAGCTTCAGTTCCGCGTCGAATCGTTCAATCTTGCAAATCGGCCAAACTTCGATATTCCCAACAACACCTTCACTGGCGCGACGTTCTCACAAATCGCCACCGCCGACGCGTTTGGCGGGAAGCCGCCGCGCCAGATTCAGCTCGGCTTGAAGTTCCTCTTTTGAATCTGGAAACTAGCCTGCGCCTGGCGCCACGTTTCTGTTGCCCCCGGCGCAGTTTTCTTTGGCCCACAACTTTGGGCCAGCGGATGGATTGTTGAGTCTCCGCGGTTCTTCCTGCCTGTTCGGCGTTGGCCATCACTCGGCTTGCCACATATGTTTCACTATCTTCACTTCCTCCTTAATGCGTTTGCCTAAGCGGCCCGTACGACTGGATATCACGATGTCCTTCTTCCTTTCTTGTAAATCTCTTGAGCAACAATTAGGCACGTCCCCCGGGAACTAACAGGCGTTTCATTTTTTGCTTGTTTGAATCAGTCGTTGACACCTCTAGACTTTTTAGAGTAAACACTGCCTCATCTTTAGTGGTGGGGGCCCTGCGAGTGGTCAACCATCGTTTTTTCATCTCGGTCGTTTGTCTATTTTTGTCTCTCCAGACGGGTTTGCCCTTCGTTCGACAGAAAGCGGGGCATTCGTGCCGCCGGGCGGGAAATCGTTTACCGCCGGCGGCCTGAGATGGCTTACGAAGGCGCACTCCGCGGTTGTTCAGCCAGCTAAAGCGGGGGGGAATATGAAACTGCTGGTTCGTTTTCTTTTTGCTGCTTTCCAGGTTCTCGGAGTTTTGTCACTCGGCATCGCCGCCGGGGCGCAATCCTCGAACTCCGGTATCGTTCTCGGCACGGTCACCGATAAGGGTGGCGCGGTCGTCCCGGATGCCACCGTCGAGTTGCTGAATACCGCGACCAACGACACAAAGACCACAACTACGGAGGCGTCCGGCCAGTATATTTTTCCGAGTGTGCCCGCCGGTACTTATACCCTCAAGATCTCCAAAGCCGGTTTTGCCACCAGCACCTTCGCGAATATCAAAGTCGATGTAACCAAGAGCTACACCTATGACGCGACTCTCGAAATAAGCTCGGGAAAAGAGATCGTGGAGGTCTCGGCAGCAGCGCGCGCCGAATTGCAGACCACCGACGCGGTCATGGGAAATGTCGTGGGCGGCACGATGATGACGCGGCTGCCCACTCTCGGCCGCGACGCCAGTGAACTGTTAACACTCCAGCCCGGTTCTACACCTTATGACAGCAACCAGACTGGATTTGGAAACGGCGGCGGCACGATCGCCGGTGCGCGCAGCGACCAGAACAGCACCGTCGTCGACGGCATCGACATCACCGACAACGTCATCTCCGGAGGCGCCACGGAGAAGCCCATCATCCCGATTGGCGTCGAGAGCGTGGATGAATTCCGCGTCGAGATCACCAACGAAAATGCTTCGTTCGCCCGCTCGTCCGGTGGCCAGGTGGTCATCAACAGCAAGAGCGGGACAAACACCTTCCACGGCTCCGTGTATTGGTTCCACCAGAACTCTGCGCTCAACGCTAACTCCTGGGACAACAACCGCAACAAGATTACCAAGCCACCGACGCACGACAATCGTGTGGGCACGAGTTTTGGAGGGCCCATCTTCAAGAATAAGACCTTCTTTTTCGCCAACTACGAAATTCGCCGCTTTCCGCAATCGCTCCAGGACACGCGCATCCTGCCGAGCGCTCTGCTGCGTCAAGGAATTCTGCAGTTCAAGGATGCTGCTGGAAACGTGAATCAATACAACCTGAAGAGTCTTGATCCGCGCGGTATCGGTATCAGTCCAACGATCGCCAAGCTCTGGGGCATGATGCCCCAAGGCACGGACCCGAGCATTGGGGATGGTCTCAATACGCTCGGTGTCCATTTGAACCTTGCAGCTCCCTTGAAGACGGACTTCGTAACTTTCCGCTTGGATCACAAGTTCACCGACAAGATTCAATTCTTCGGCCGCTATATCTATTCTCGCAATCTCGCGCCCAACGATTTCCAGGTTGATTTGCGCGGATCGACTCCGATTACGCCCAGCGATACCAATCTGCGAGGAGACGGCGAATATGGCGGCCTCGATTGGCAAATCCACCCCAACCTGACCAATAGCTTCCGCGGCGGCTTTATCCGTGCACGGCAGGATTTCACCGTTGTTCGGCCCCGCGATTCGGCAGCCCAGCTGGCATTACCGGGAACTAGCACAGCAGATGGAGCCATCGCCTTGGCCCCAGGATTGGCGGCCACCGGCCTCATTGACACCATAGTGGACGTGGACACCCAGCGGGCCCGCCACCAAGCCATCTACGACAGCAACAAGCAGTACGATGACAACCTAACTTGGATCAAGGGCCGTCACAACGTCACCTTCGGCACGGACTTTCGTTGGCTTCCCACCATTCACGATCGCGACGACAAGGTCGTCGGATCGTTGAATTCTCTCGTCGTTGCCATGGACGCGGACGTAAATTTCCTGGGCAGTTCGCCTGCTTCTCGTCCGCCCACATGCACCACGACGCTGCTTACCAATTGCCTTCAGTCCGGTGACGTTCAGACCTGGGATCGGCTTTTTGCTGCTTCCCTTGGCTTGGTCGACAACGTTGGCATTCTTTCCGCGCGTGACGGCAATCTCAATCCGAAACCGCTTGGTGCTTCGCTGATTGCGAAAACCAGTTACCGCATCCAAGAGTTTTTTGTTCAGGATTCCTGGCGATTGACCCCGTCGCTCACACTGACCTATGGACTTGGCTATGGCTGGCAGACCACACCACATGAACTCAGTGGTCAGCAAACTCTCATCGCCAACCACGATGCCGGCGATCAAATTCTCAATACCACGCAGTATCTCTCAGCCAAAGAGGCTGCGGCAAAGGCCGGTCAATTCTACAATCCCACCTTGTCTTACATTCCGATCAAGAACTCTGGCAGGAGCGACGTTTTCAACGTCGACTTTGGCGATTTCGCGCCTCGCTTGTCGATTGCTTGGAACCCTGGTAGCAAGAGCGGCCCTCTCGGCCGTCTCTTTGGTGACAAAAAGACGGTCATCCGCGCGGGTTATGGCATCGCTTACGACCGCGTGAATTCTGTCCAAAGCGTCATCATTCCCATGCTCGGAGTGGGCTTCGCTCAGACCATCAACGTGGTCACGCCTCTGTGCAACGCGACAGGCGCGGGAGGCCCCGGTTGCAACGCAGCGGTAGGTGTCAGCGGTCAGACTGCGAACCCCGCCTTGGCGAGCTTCCGCGTGGGCGTGGATGGCACCATTCCTGTTCCAGCAACCCCGACGGCAGTCGCATCTCCCATCGTTCCCAGCATTCCCTACAGTGAGACGCTGAGCTTCCAGAACGATCCGGATTTCAAGGTCGGCAAGAGCCACGAAATCGACTTTACCCTGCAGCGCGAACTTCCGGGTCAAAACATCCTGGAAATCGGCTATGTCGGCCGTTTGGGGCGCAACCTCGCGGGAAGCTTCAACCTCAACTCTGCACCCTATTTCTTCAAGGACAACACTAGCGGCCAAACCTTTGCACAGGCATTTGATGCTGTGGCAACAGCAATCCGGGCAGGCGGAGCGGTGACGACCCAGCCGTGGTTCGAGAATCTCCTTCCTAACTTTGGTGTCGGGTGCGGACCCGTTGACCCGGTAACCATGAAAGCCACGAATATCACCTCGACTGCGTGTCTTGCAGCAGGAAACGCGGCGTCGTTCCAAAACGGGAACGTCACCAATCTGTTCCTTGGCATGGATGGTTTCCGGGCGAGCAAAGGGTTGCCAACCTTCAACAATCTCCAGGTGTTTGACCTGTTCATGCGCTCGCACAAGGACTACTCGAACTATCATGCCTTGGTCGTCACCCTGCGAAACCGCCCATGGCATGGGATCCTCTACGACGCGAACTACACCTTCTCCAAGTCGCTGGACACCGTAGGCGCCGTACAGAACTCGGCCAGCTACTACGCAACCAGTTATGACCCGAGTATCGAATACGGTCCATCGTTCTTTGACCACACCCACATTATCAATGCGGTGTTCAATTACGACTTGCCCTTCGGTCACGGCCACAAGTTCGGCAGCAGCAATCACGAATTCATCAACAAGTTCATCGGGGGTTGGTACACCGCTGGCGTTGTTCGCTTCAGCAGCGGCGCTCCTGTTCTTGTGAACGAAAGCAACCAGGTCTTCGGCGGCGGTGCAATTTTTGCTTTTTCGACAGGCGAAATGCCGCTGGTCAATCCCGGCTCACTCGGCGGTGGCGTTCACAATGGCGTCGCCGGCTCAAACGGAGTGGGCACCGCGGGCGATCCCGCCTCCGGCGGCTCGGGAATCAATTACTTCAGCAATCCGTCGGCAGCGCTGAAGGAGTTCCGTCCAATCCTTTTGGCCAGCGACACTTCAACAGGCCGCGACAACCCGCTGCGTGGTTTCTGGTTCAAGAACCTCGACATGCGGCTCGGGAAAGTCACCACCATCCGCGAAAGAGCGAAGCTCGAGTTTTCGTTTGACTTCTTCAACGCCTTTAATCACCCAACGTTCCTGGACCCGACCCTTAACATTACCAACCTCGCAAACTTCGGCGTGGTCAACACCCAACTGATTCCCGCGAACCGCAATGCTGGCTCTCGCTGGATTCAATTTGGCTTGCGTATCGATTTCTAACGCACCTCCAGAACAAAATGGGAGAGGCTTTTGGCTTCTCCCATTTTTGTTTCCGCCATTTCCGGTCAGGTCGCCTGCCGCGCGGAAACACCGAATCATTACAAAGGCTTTGCTCGGCCTCGGCACTCTGAACCCAAGCCATCTGAGACGGTGTGGCTTGGATGCCTTGCCAGCGGAGCGAAATTGATCCCACGATCTCCCGTTTGGAGGGTCCCATCGCCTGAGTAACAGCCATGCCTTTGTGAACAAGTGCATCGGCGGCTGGTATGCCTCGGGCATCTTGCGCATCAGCAGCGGCGTTCCGAATGTTGTCACCGTCAGCGGCCAGTCCATCGGTGGTGGTGCTATCTTCGGTATCTCCCGAGGCTTTGTTGCCCGCTGTACCGATCGGTTCCATGGGGACGGCAGCGTCCACTCTGGTGTTTCGAGCGCGGGCTCGTCTGTCTGCCCCAAAGCAAATAGCTGGCCCAGACTCCTGTTAAAAGGTCAGCTTCAAGGCCAGCTGAATGATTCGGGGGTTGCCGTAGGTATTTGTAATTTGTCCAAATGTTGGGTCACCAAAATTCGTGTCCGGGTCCTGAAACAACGGATGGTTGAAAATGTTGAAGAACTCGGAACGAAACTCAAGGTTGGCGCTATCTCTGAGCTTGTGAAGCGGAAAAAGTTTAATCAGGGAGAAATCGAAATTGAGTTCGCCCGGTCCTTGAAGTATGCCAACACCGGAATTGCCGAATCCGGTGGCCACGGCGTCCGCGCCGACAACGAGCGGCGCTTCAAAACAGGTTGCGTTAATGTAGTCGCTCAGTTTGGAGGTGATCGACCCGCTGGTCACGTATTGGCTTGGTGTGCATTTCCCGGTGAGCTGAGCACGGTCCGTGGCGATTCCATAGACGCTGGCTCCGTTGGTATTTGTAATGCTCAGGTAATGTCCAGTCTGAAACGTAGTGACGCCCTGGACCGACCAGCCTCCAAGCGCTTGCTGGAGGAAAGAATTGTCGCCGCGGGGTTTTGGTAACTGGTATGAGTAATTGATGATCAGCCGGTGAGGACGAATAAAGTTGTCCAAGCCATATCGCGAAGCGGGTACGTTCTGATTACCGTAAACGGAGCCACCGTTCGGGCCCGTGGTAGGGCCGAAGGTGGTGGCCATGTCTCGAGAGAAAGTGTAGGAGACTTGCGCCTGCAATCCGTGACTAAAGCGTTTGTTGAGGCTCACCAGCAGTGCGTTGTACCAGGACGCCCCAGAGGATTCGATTTGCGTCATCGAACTGCTCGAGAAACCCTCAAAGGGTACGCGCAGGGGGAGATTGGCTAGCGTGTTGGTGGTCTCACCGCGAATGGGATTGGTGGCGCTGGCAAGACCGGCCTGGTTGATCGATCGAATATTGATGAGGTGCGATCCCCGGGCTCCGGAATAACCGACCTCGAGAACCACGCTCGGGGTTAGCTGCGTCTGAGTGCCCAGGCTGTACTCCTGCACCATCGGGGGACGATAGTTGGGCTCAAACGTGGTGATGGCGTTCGATGTGGTCGGCGAGTAGGGGATGAATGTCGGAAACGCCGGAGAATCGAGTGGCAGCGGCTGCTGGAGCGAAAAGCTGGCTGCTGACGTGGCCTGGAATATGCGGAAGTCTCCATAGGGCGGCGCGGATATCAACTGGAGGAAAGGCTGGCCGGTGGAGCGCGAGTGATAGACTCCATACCCACCGCGAATTACGACTCGATCGTGCGTCCGAGGCATCTGATAAGCGAAACCCAAACGGGGATTCCAAGTGTTCTGGTCGATGCCGTTCAGACCGAAGTCATTGTTAAGTTTTTTGACTCCGGGGGATACCGTGCCAATGTAATTGTTGGGGACGGTTGTACCGGCGAGTGTGCCGCCTGCGGGAGGATTGGTATTGGCCAAGGAGCTGTCAAACCCGGAGTTGCGCCCCAAGTCGTCGCCGAAGTCACCGATACGGTCATAGCGAATACCCAAGTTGACCGTGAGGTGCTTAGTCACCTTGAAGTCGTCTTGAACGTAGTTCCAGATCTCCCAGTCTCGGTAGGCGCGGTCAAACTGTCCAAGCAAATCGAGAGAGAGAAAAACGTTACTAAAGGGCGTGCCATTTCCGCCGGCCCCGCCCGGCAGACCGAGCATGAAATCCGCCCAAGTGAGGAACAGCGCACCGGACAGATAATGAAAGCCGATCTGATTGTTCTGCTCGCGCGAAAGCCCGGCGCCAAAGCGGAAGTTGTGCTTGCCGCGGGTCCAGGAAACAGAATCCTGAAACGTGTAAGTATTCTCGGCAATTAAAACGTTCTGGCCGTTTCCTCCAAGTGATAGCCCTGTAGGTCCCCCGCCGTCGATGGCGATCGCGGGGATATTGTCGTCGAACGGTACAACAGTCGCTCCTACCTGCGACCAACTAAAGCTTTTCGCCTGGGCAAAGGTTGCAAAGATTCGATGGAAAGCTAACTCGGCCTCGTTCAGAAGTGTCGGGCTGATGATATAGGTATGCGTTAGCGAGAAATTTCGGAAGTTCTGCGTAAGGTTTACAGGGGCGCCCGGAGGCGAGCCGCCGGCCGTGAGATTTGTCTGGGGCAAAGTGTAGGTAATCTCGCTATTTGCAAAGAAAAAGCGGCCGCTCAGTTTGCTCTTGGAGGACATTTCGTAGTCGGCGTTGGTCATGAATTGGTCTTCGGTGAAGGGACAGGCCTCGCTAAACGACAAAGATCCCTGCGAATCGAAGGGAAGGCTGGTATTCACCGTCTGCGGAGTGGGCATCAAGTATTGCCCATTCGGCAGCTTCAGATTTAACAAACTGAGAGCCACGGGATTGATGTTCGAGCCATCCGCAGCGATCGCCGTCCCGCCGAATAAGCCAGTCTGCCCTGCGAAGAGAGCACCCAACGCGGCCTTCGAGCGATCATTGGTCAAGGGCGCTTCCTGAATGGTGGACGAACAGTTCAAATCCAGACCATTCCGCTGACGGGTACCCTGATACGAGGTAAAGAATTGCAGCTTGTCTCTTTTGATGGGGCCGCCAAAATCGCCGCCGAATTGGTTCTGCTTTAGCACCGCTCTCGGCTGCTTATGTGAATTTTCGAAAAACGTGTTGGCATTCATGTCGTCGTTGCGGAAATATTCCCAGGCGGCACCATGATATACGTTTGTGCCGCCTTTGGTGACGACGTCGACGCTAGCGCCTGCGTTCCGGCCGTACGATGCATCGTACTGGCCGGTCTGCACCTTGAATTCCTGGATCGTGTCGGGGTTGGGAATGGCGACGCCCGCGCTGAAGTAGCCGCTCTGTTGAATGTCGTTGACTCCGACTCCGTTCATTTGAAAATTGTTGTCGGAGGCCCAGTTTCCGGCCGAGACGGTGGGATCCTGGTTGTTGCCGCCGCCACCACGGCCCAGCTCGCCGGCGTTAGCGATTTCCGCCGAAACTCCGGGGTTGAGGCCGATGATCTGCGTAAAATTGCGCATGGCCAGAGGCAATGTCTCGACCTGCTCGCTGCTGGTAACGCGGCCGAGAGTGCTGGATTCGGTTTGGAGTTGCGCGACTTGCGCTTCGACGAAAACTTTCTCCGAAACCTGGCCGACTTCGAGCCGGATATTTAGAGCGTTGGTTTCCGTGACGGTGATTTGCGCGTGGGGAACTGTTGCCGTGCGGAAGCCGTCCTTGGTGACGTCGACGCGGTAGGTGCCCGGCAACAGCAGGGGAACGACGAACGAGCCTGGGGCGCCGGTGCTGACCGTGCGTACTTCGCCGGAGCTTTCACTGGTGACTCTTACCTGCGCACCAGCGATGACGGAGCCGGAGGCATCCGTGACCGTGCCGGAAAGAGCGCCCGTGCCCGCGGTTTGCGCGGCGGATCTTGCGGGCATCACGCCGAGAATCAGTCCAACAAGCGTGGTGCACAGAAAGCCCTTCCATTTGTGCGAGTTACAGTCCCACAGCTTATCCATGCCACGAAGAAAATACTGAATTGCGGCCATTAGCCTATCCTCCACTCGATGTTGCCTAAGAAAGAGTTCCCCTCGACGGGAGCCGCAAATGATCCTCTGGCGGCTTTCGCAACATATGTTGCTGTCCGAATGGTGGGAGGCTACTCGTAAGATATTTTGCTGTCAAGAGGCTGAGTTTCTATTAAGAGTATCGGTTTTTTGGCACATCCCTGGCTAGTAACATTTGTTGCATGTAAGTATCGGCCTTCCGAGGCCGAGCGCTCCTCGTGCCCGCGAGATCCCTTGCTTAGCATTTCCGAGCAAGGTCGCCTGCGACTCTAAAATGCCGTATGATTACTCTGATTCCAGGCCATCTGAGACGGTGCGGCTTAGATACCGTGCCCCAAGGGAGCGAAATTGATCCCACGTTACACCCGTAAGGAGATGGGCCAAGTCTGGAATGATGCGAATCGATTCCAGAAGTGGCTCGAGGTCGAGCTGGCCGCCACGGAAACGCTGGCCGAAGCCGGCCTGGTGCCCAAAGATGCCGCTCTGACGATTCGCGAGCGCGCCAAAGTCGATGTTGCGCGAATTCACGAACTTGAACAGCGTGTGAAGCACGACGTCATTGCGTTTACCATGAACGTCGGCGAATCGATCGGCGATCCCGCCGCCGCGCGCTGGCTGCACTATGGCTTGACCTCGAACGATGTCGTGGACACCGCGCAAGCGCTGCAGATTCGCGATGCTTCCCACATCCTCGAGCGCGGTCTTGTTCTGTTCGGCGAAGTGCTCGATCTGCGCGCGCACCAGTTTCGCAAGACGCCGCAGATTGGCCGTACTCACGGCGTTCATGCTGAACCGATTACTTTTGGCTTAAAAATAGCGAACTGGTTTTCGGAAAACCAGCGCAACATCGGCCGGTTGCGCGCCGCTGCGGCGCAGATGGCCGTCGGAAAGATTTCCGGCGCGGTCGGCAATGCTTCCCATCTCGGCCCGGAAATGGAAGAGCGCATCTGCCGGAAACTCGGGCTCGGCGCTGCGCCCGTTGCTTCGCAAGTCATTCAGCGCGATCGCCACGCGCAGTATCTCAGCGCGCTAGCACTCATCGCCGCCATGCTGGAAACAATCGCGCTGGAAATTCGGCATTTGCAGCGCACCGAAGTTCGCGAAGCCGAAGAGCCCTTCAGCGGAGAGCAGCGAGGCAGCTCTGCGATGCCGCACAAACGCAACCCCGTTACATGCGAGCAGATCTGCGGCCTGGCGCGCCTGGTGCGCTCCAACATGCTCGCGGCATTCGAAAACGTGGCCCTCTGGCACGAGCGCGATATTTCGCACAGCTCCGTCGAACGCATCATTCTTCCCGACTCCACGATTCTCGTGGATTACATGCTCGGGAAAATGACCACCATCATCGCGGACATGCGCGTCTTTCCGGAGCGCATGCTGCGCAACCTCGAATCCACGCACGGCCTGGTGTATTCCGGACAACTCCTGCAAGACCTGGTGGAGCGAGGTATGCCGCACGACGACGCGTACAAAGCAGTGCAGGAAAACGCCATGGCCGCGTGGGAAACGGACTCAAACTTCCAGGAGCGCGTGGCCGCTGACGCTCGAATCACCAAGTTCCTTGATTCGAGCGCCCTGGCGCACACCTTTGATCTCGACCGCCAGCTGCGCTACGTCGATCGGATCTTCGACCGCGTGTTCGGCGCGCATCCTGCCGGCGAAAAATCCGCCGCCAACAACGCGTAGGGATGGTAGGCGCGGAGGGACTCGGAAGTCTGCCTGACCTGCCGAACGGCGGGCCTGTTTCGAGAAAAAAGAAGAGCCCCGGTTGCCCGGGGCCCTTTCGCCTCTTCTAATTTTCGCTGGCGCGGAAATTAGCTGCGGAGGCGGAAAACCAAATCATCAAAAACCCAGAGTCAGAAACTACTCTACGCGCTGCACGTAGCGCGCTTCAGTAGTATCCACTTTCACCCGGTCGCCGGAATTCACGAACGGCGGCACCTGAATGACCAGGCCCGTTTCAAGCGTTGCCGGCTTCATCACTGCGCTGGCGGTCGCTTTTTGCAGCGTCGGCTCGGTGTCCAGCACCTTTAACTCCATGGTGTCCGGCAGGTCGACACCGATCGGCTTTTCCTCGAAGAATTCGATCTTCACGGTGGTGTTGGGAAC
>Ga0210407_10003457_pt1 | contig 12812 bp, 10 predicted proteins | sample IncBWC27MmetaG_FD_150860 | JGI IMG/M metagenome (GOLD analysis project Ga0210407, IMG submission 150860) | Forest soil microbial communities from Barre Woods Harvard Forest LTER site, Petersham, Massachusetts, United States - Inc-BW-C-27-M | ecosystem: Environmental > Terrestrial > Soil >... | reverse complement strand
CAATTTGCTACAAACACGATTTTGGCGGCGCTGGCAGCGTGGTTGCGATGATCCGTCTCGTGGGTCGCCAGGCCGCCAATTCCAACACTTGTGGAAGAACCATATTTCCTACCATTGCCTTGTGCGGGGATTTTCGCGGGAGTGGCCAACCGAGATGTCCCAGCTTCATTGCAGCTTCGCGTACTCTGCCTTGGCTTCTTTCAGGATGGGAACATCGGGGTCGGCGTCGCTCCAGAGCGTGAGGAAATCTTGATAGGCGGCAAGGGCCCGGACGCGGGCAGCATCGGCATCCGCTCCCCGCGAGATTCTCGACTTCAGAGCGTTCGCCCGCGCCACTCCCAGATGCGCCAACGCCCCCGTCCAGCAGTTCCAGACAATCCCGCTGTGGTCGAGAATCTTCTGAAACTCAGCGGCAGCAGCGCTACCCTGTCCGGCTGCCAGGTATGCCTCTGCGCGCACATACACCGGATAGAGGCAGGAATCATTGTTGACGAACTGAATATTCCCCAGCTCCATGGCTGAAGCAGACTGCAGGACTTGCAAGGCGGGAGCCGGATTCTTCCTCTCCAGCGCTAATTGTGCTTTGATCGCCGGCAGCCAGAGCGACTGCATCTGCGTGTCCAGGGGAAAGCGTTCCCCTAAGTCTCGTGCCAGGGATGCAGCTCGCACGGCATCGCCAGCCATGGCAAACGCCAATGCTGCCTCGCTTTCGACGCCCTGACTGCTGGGAGCCAGCTTCAAAGCCGCTGCCGCTATCTGCCGCGCTTTCCCGGCATTGCCATAAACCGCTTCCCACTGAGCAGCAATGGCTTGCCATATTGCTCCTTTTTCCTTGCTGTCAGCCCGGATGGCGGAGTCCACGGCCCGCCTGGTCAATTCCCGCGCATGCCCAAGATGACCAGTGTATGCGTCGCTGTCAGAGGCTAATGCAAGTCCGGCATTCTCATACGCGGGCTTTCCCGCAAACCACTGTTGCTGTTCCGCGATCGCCCTGGAGTCCGCCCCGAGAAAGGCAAGAGCGTAGAGAGTAAAGTGGAATTCCGCGTCATCCATTTTTCGCGCCTGCGCCTCGTGGATGATCTGTCGCGCCTCGTCGAAGCGCTGTAGTTCAAGGGCGTAGTTGGCGAGATTGGTGTAGCAAAACGATAGATTGGGTGCGAGGCGCACGGCTTGGCGCGTGATCTCCGCGGCCTTCTCATATTGCCCCTTTAAGGCGTATAACGTGCCTAAATCGACGTACGCTCCAACTTCCCGTGGATAATTCTCGATCCTTTCCTGATAGGTCTCGGCCGCTTTGTCGAGCTCCCCGGTGACAACGAAATAGTACTCGTTGGCAATGATCAGCCTTTCGTGCTCGCTGGCATGTTCTCGCAACTGGAATGCCTTTGTCTGGTACACGCTGGCTCGCTCTGTCTGGCCCAGATTGTAGTATTGATTGGCGATCGCCGCGTAGCCCACGGCAAACTTCGGATCAATCTCGATGGCGCGTTGAAAGTAAGGCAGGGCGGCGGCGGGGCCTTTCGCGCCGCGCGTATTTGCGCCACCGCTGTACGCTTGCAAAGCCTCGAGCGAAGAGGTGGTGGCCTCCACCAGTGGAACATCAAACTTCTGCACCGTAGCCAGCGATTCGCCCAGTTCCCCGCGCAGGTTGGACGCCGCTTCGCCGAGCGCGTCCAGCACCTTCTCCTTGGACAAAGCCGTGACCTGCTCCTCGGCCAGCGTGTCTCCGCTTTGGCAACTTACTGCCTTCAATCCCAGCACAAATTCGCTGCCCAGACTGCCAATCGATCCGGCAATATAGGCCTTGCTGCCCGTACGCAGGCAAAGCTCGCGCGCCACCTCGGGCGTGAGTTTCGTGCTGGCCGGACGCGTCATCAGCTGCAAGGTCTTCGCAACTTCGGTGTCGGAGAGCACATTCAGGAAGGGCGATTGCCGCAGGGAAACATTGAGCGCCGTCTTTAGCGTGTCGTCGAATACCCCATCGCCTGTGCTATTGGCAAAATCGGCGAGAACGATGGCGTCCTTATCCGTGAGCCGCTTGCTTTGCCGCGAACGATAGTAAAGGCTGCTCGCTACCAGCAACGCGACGAGCAGTGCGGGAACCACAACTCTCCCGAGCTTCGCAACCCGGGCCGCAGCCGCTCCGGGCACGGCCGCCGTGCCCGAAGCTTCTGCCGGACTTCGCCCACTCTCCGAGTCCCGTTTCAGTCGTTGCAGGTCGGCACGCATTTCCAGGGCGTGCTGGTAACGCAGATTGCAGTCCTTCTCGAGAGCCTTGTTAATGATCCGTTCCAGTTCCGGCGGTACTTCGGGATTCAGCCGTACCGGAGCGATCGGAGCTCGGTTCAGGATCGCCTCGAAGATGGTTGCTGCACTGTCTCCGCGGAACGGCAGCTGCCCGGTTGCCACCTCATAGAGAACAGCTCCAAACGAAAACAGATCGCTCCGCGCATCCAGTTCTTTCGCGCGCGCCTGCTCCGGCGACATATAAGCGACGGTGCCGAGCGCAGAACCAGGGCTGGTGAGATGCGGCTCGTCGATCGTGGCCGTCGTGCTCGCCGATGCAATCTGGCTCGACGAACTGCGGGTGGGCGCGACCTTCGCTAGCCCGAAATCCAAAATCTTGGCATGGCCCCGCTTGGTGATGAAGATGTTGGCCGGCTTGATGTCGCGGTGGATAATGCCTTCGGCATGCGCGGCGTCCAGCGCATCGGCAATCTCAATTGCCAGGCCGAGTAACACTTCGGTCTCGACCGGCTTTCGGTCGATGCGATGCTTTAGCGTCCCACCGTCTAGGAACTCCATGGCGATGAACGCCTGCCCGTTCTGCTCGCCAATGTCGTAAATCGTGCAGATGTTCGGATGATTCAGTGCGGACGCGGCCTGGGCTTCACGTTGAAAGCGGGCGAGAGCCTGCGCATCGCGGGCCACTTCCTCCGGCAAGAACTTGAGCGCGACGAAGCGATGCAGCCGCGTGTCCTCAGCCTTATAGACCACACCCATCCCGCCGCCACCCAGCTTCTCCACAATGCGGTAGTGCGAGATGGTCTGGCCAATCATGGTAAAGCTTCAAAGTTTCAAGGTTTCAGAGTCTCGAGGCTGCGCCTTCCCGGGCGCAAACATTCTCGGGGCGCCTTGAAACATTGGGATTCTGAAACCTTGAAACCTTTTCGTTCAGGATTTCTCCTGCTTCTGGGCGGCGGCGCGGTCCTGCAGCACAATCGTGACCGCGCGCAGCATATCGCCGGCTGGCGCCGGCTTGCCCGTCCAGATTTCAAACTGCCGGGCGGCCTGTTGCACAAACATCTCAACTCCGGGGATGACGGCAATCCCCTTGGCGCGCGCTACCTGCAGCAGGTGCGTCTCGACCGGGTCGTACACCATGTCGAAGACGACGCGGGACTGAATTTCCTCGTCTTTCAGCGGACAGTCGCGCGTGTTCCCCATTCCAACCGGAGTGGCGTTAATGATGACGTCGAAGGCGATCTTGCGGAGATCCGCTCGTTTAATCGTCCGCGCTTTGGCCTGGCGGGCGAGTTTCTGACCCTTGACGGAAGTGCGATTCAGGATCCAGATTTCAGCGCCGCGCTCTTTGAGGCCGAAGACGGCGGCACGGGCCGCGCCCCCGGCGCCGAGCACGAGAACTTTCGCGTGCTCGATGGAGAGGCGTTGCTCGAGGGGACGAACCACGCCGGCGGCATCGGTATTGAAGCCGTAAAGCTTGCCGTCCTGTCCGCGGACGACGGTATTGCAAGCGCCGATCTTCGTTGTGTGGGCATCGGTGTTATCGAGATGCGCAAGGATCGACTGCTTGTACGGCATCGTAACGCTGAGGCCGTGGAGAGGAATCTCGCGCACGCAGCGCATCAGATCCTTCAGCGTTTTGGCGTGAAGAGGAAGATAAACGCCGTTCACGTTCTCACGGCGCAGCGCAGTGTTCATGATGACGGGCGAGAGCGAATGCTCGATGGGATCGCCGGCGACTCCGTAGACGCGAGTGGCAGCGTCGACTTGATCAATGCGGTAGATGCTGCGCAGCTCCCCCGCACTGATCTGACCGGGTGCGGTTTTAAGATCGGCGCTGACGGCGCCAAAGGTGAAAACGCTTCCGGCGCGCACGCTGAGCACGCGGCTGATGATGCCCTGCTCTCCCATGCACAACCCGATCAACGCATGCTTGTCGCTCTGCGTCTGCAAAAACTTCATCATGGTGACGTTGTCGGAGAGCGTGGTAGCGGTCGAGACGATTTTGTAAAAATCGGCTGGGACCTTCAGCATCTTCTCCAGCGTCTCATCCAGGTTGCGCGTCGCGCGGAAATCATGGAATGACACAATGAGTCCAGCGCGGCTGCGCAGGCGCGCAATCGCTTCGCGCTTCGCTTTCAGAGCGCTCTGAATTTCCAGGTCGACAATCTGACAGCCCGCGGCGTGGGCCTTGGTGAGTACTTCCAACTGCGAAGCCAGCGATCCCTTGAACCTCCCGCCATTCTCGACACGGCGGCAGGTGCCGACGGCGTTGACGTACTGATGGGTTTCAAGAAAACGATGGATCTTCGGAAGCGCGGCCAGAGGCTGCTTCAGGTAGTCCAAACGAAACTCGAGGAAAGGGTTCTCCCGGGCCATGGACTCTGCGGCAGCGAGCATGTCGTCGATCGTGTCCCCGCTCAGCGCCAGGCAGACCTTGGGCAGGCGCATGGGCAGAAAACGGGGCGCGAGAGTGGAAGAAGAAGCCAAGGCCATTTGTTTTCAATGACGGCGCGATATTACAGGGGCGTAAGCAGAGATGCAACATCAAGGTTGCCGGGCGCCTCAGGAAGCACTTTGGGAGCAATAGGGCTAAACACCCTCGTAACCTTGACCCCCAGCCAAGCGCTTGTTACTTTTCGGCTGTAACCCTTGTCTTCCTAGAGAGATAGCTGGAACTGCACCAAGGCGGATTGGAGTCGGAGGTAACATGAAGAAAACAGGTATGTTATTGCTACTGATGGTGACGGCGACCCTCGCGGTGGCCCAGCAATCGACGACGGCGATCACGCCGGATGCGTCTGGCATCGTCAATACGTCGGTCAACGTGCCATTCGTGCGTTTCCAGACGCCCACCGCCGCAGATATTTACTGCGCAGGATTTCTTACCAAGGACCGGGTTCCCGACGCGAACTACGTGAATGGGGGCCTGCAGACACCGACCTCAACCAAATTCGAGACCGGGGAACTGGTCTACCTGGCGGGTACCGGCTACCAGGCGGGACAACTGTATTCGATCATCCGCGAAATGCGGGACGTGAACGAGTACGAAATCTATCCGGGCGAGAGAAAAGTGCTGGCTGCCGCAGGACGCCCTTACGGAGAAATTGGGAGGGTGCGGGTAGTCGACACGCGCAGTCACAGCGCCATCGCCCAGGTGGAATTCAGTTGTGATCCCATCAACCCCGGGGATGTCGCCGTGCCTTTCGTGGAAAAACCGCCACTTGCGTTCCATGTGCCCGGCCATTTCGACCGCTTCGCGCCGGCGAATGGAAAGCTGAGCGGAAGGATTGTGCTCGGTAAAGACTTCGACAGCGTGCTCGGCACGGGCATGAAACTTTATATGAACATGGGTTCGAACCAGGGCGTAAAGGTGGGGGACTATTTCCGCGTCGTGCGATCCTACACGGCGACTTTGCGCGATCCGGTCGACTCGCTCTCCTTCAAAGCCCGGACTTCCGAAGACACGCAGATGCGCCCGCCGACTTTTGAGGCCGATCGCTTCACAAAAACCAAAGGGCCGAACATTCATGTGGGCGATCTGCCGCGGCGCGCCGTGGGTGAAGTGGTGGTTCTGAACGTAACCCCGACCTCATCGTCAGCCATGGTCGTCTTCGCGCTGGAAGATGTCTACGCGGGCGACTCGGTGGAACTGGACGAGCAGCAATAACAGACTGCAACAGTCTAATCGGAGCTCTTGATCAGAAGGGGAGAGCGGATCTCCCCTTTTTCTATTGGTGGGGACTTCCCGTAGAGACCGGGATTGCCGCGTCTCTGTCCACGGCGGAAACGGGGCAAGCCCCCGTCTCCAACTGCGGCTTTCAGCGGAAGAAACGGATTTTCGGATTCCCGGGAATCATCGCGCCAGCGACGACCAATACGACGATCACAATCACAAGTTCCATCCTGCCCTCACCATGCTCGCAAGCAAACAGCCAGCGCTCAGCTTACGTCCTCCCGCCGAGAAGGCAAGTTACAGAAGTGCAGGCGGGCGTTTCAAGGAGTGGAATCCGGAATTCGCGAAGAGATTTTCGGAAGCAGATTCAGAGGGGAAGTTCGACATCAGCGTCGGAAAACACGTCGGCGGTGAAAGCCTCGACGGTAGCGGCCTTGCGCCAGGCATCCAGCGGCAGACCAGCCTTGCGGCAGGTCTGCTCCAGAAAAGTTTCCCGGTCCCAACCATGTTCGACGGCAACCTGGGGCAGCAGCAGGCCGCGGCGAGCGCCCCGCGAGATGACCAAACCGTGGCGCCCGACTCGCACTGCCTCGGGATGAATCGGGAACAGGCGGGAGAGGACGCTCAGAGAAACCTCCAGCTCGGGAGCCTCTTCGTTCGTAACCGGCAAGAAACGGGAATCTTCGAAAGCGGCGGCGCGGGCCGTTTCGGCCACCGCACGATACAGAGGCGCGATGGGCACGGCATACCCGACGCATCCCCGAAGGCGGCGCCAGAGATCGCCGGCTCGATCGCCGGGAAGACCGCAGCGCAGATAAAGAGTCGTGAATACGCCTCGTGGATCCGACAGCCCGGGTGGTAAAGGAGGCACTTCCGGAGAGGGCCGGCGCTCGAGGACAGAAAGAATTGCCTGGTGCGCAATGAGGAGCAGAGTCCGGCGTTGATCGAGAGAAAACTCCGGGGCTAGCCTGGCGGGGTCGCTAGCCATTTCGCGCGCGGACAGATTCTCGGACGCCTTTTCGGAAGGCGTTTCAAACAGCCTGGACATCGCGTTTTCTCCGCCGGGCGAGGACGAAGGCCCGGCGACGCCGCTTTTCCGATTTGTGGTCAATCCGCGCCCAGAAGGCAACGAAGTAGTCGAGCGCGGAAACGAGCGAGAGCAGAACCATAAACCAGATGGCGAGCCGCGCAACCCAGTAGACCGGAAAAAAGTAAATGCGGAATACCGGCCACTCGTGCCAGCGGCGAGCGAGTATCACGGCCACGACAGAAATGATCTGCACCAGCATCTTGAACTTGCCGAGTTCGCTAGCTTGAATCGTAAAGCCCTCGGATGCGGCAATGCCGCGCAGTCCGCTTACCAGAAACTCGCGGCCGATGATGACCACAGCCATCCAGGCCGGCACCAGCGCGGGATTGAACTGAACCAGCGTGATGAAGGCGGCGGCGATCAGCAACTTGTCAGCCAGCGGATCCAGCAGCATGCCCATGGTCGTGATCTGGCCGCGCTTGCGCGCGAGATAGCCGTCAATTCCGTCAGTGATCGATGCCAGGATGAAAACGGCCGACGCCAGGACTTCTCTTTCCCCGGTCTGCTCGTTCGAGAAACGGGGCGTGCAAAGAATCCATATGAGAACAGGAATCGCGGCGATGCGGGTGAGCGTGATGTAGTTGGGAAGATTCACGCGATGACTGAGCCAGGGCCTCGGAGGCGGTCAATGTGATTATCCTCTACATCAGAACACAAGGCAACGGACCGTGAGGCGACGGGAGGCCACGGTCCACAGAAGTCAGGGGGGAGTGCCAAGACGGGCGCGATGTAGGACCCGCGCGATGATGAAAAGACGAGGCGTCGCGTTCAGAAAAACCGCGCGCCGCCGCGGCACAGATTTCTTATTTCTGTCTCGCGATGATCTTGTCTTTGATCTTGTTGTAGGTGGCTTGGGGAACGACTTTTTTTCTCAACAGGTCGGTCTTCTTCGTGTACGGACGGCCGTCGATGATTTTCTGCGAGTAGGCGGCTCCGATGCCCGGCAGAGCTTCCAACTGCTCTTTGGTCGCCGAGTTGATGTCGAGCAGGTCGGCGTTCGAAGAGGCAGCCGTCGGGGCCTGGGCTGGCGTCTTGGCGGCTTGCGCCCCAGCCATTGCGCTGATCAGGCTCAGCCCGAAAAGCGCGACAAGAATTCGGGTTACAAACTTATTGGTCATCGTCGTATCTCCTCATTCCTTCTGAGCTGCTTTGTAGCCGGCTGCCTTTGCTTCGGATTCAGTCATGAACCGTCCGGCCTTGGTCTTGCCATACCAGCGTCCGCCCTTGTGGTAGACGCCGCTCTCGGTATTCACCCAGACCTTACCGCTGGCCTGAGCGGCGGCAATCTCAGGACTCGAAGCGGTAGCGGCAGTTGCCTTGCTCGCCGTTCTCTTGCTCGACGCCAGGCTTCCGGATGAGGCGGGGGCGGCCGGAGCTGCACTAGCCGGAGTTGCGCTGGAACTAGCCGGAGCTGCGGCAGTTGCCGCGGCGGGCGCACTGGCGGGAGCTGCATCGGCTGCGGCTGCTTGGGATTTCTTACGGCTCTTCTTGGCGGTCGACGCGGCGGGGGCAGCCGTGTCAGCCGGAGCTGTCTTCGAGGCGCTATCTGCCGCTGCTGCCTTCTTGCTCTTCCGCGACTTCTTCGTGGTCGCGGCCGTCGTATCGTTGGCTGTGGGCTTGTCCGCCGCGGCGGCAGCTTTTTTTTCGGCAGCGGCCTTTTCCTTCTTTGCTTGCTTCTTGGACTTCTTCGTGGTGGAGGTATCCGAGCTCGTGTCGGTCGAACTCGCTTGCCCCTTGGCCAAAGCCGGCGAAATTGCGGCCGCGAGCAGCAGACAAAAGGCGAGCATCCATAGAGTGGCTTTGTTTTGGAAGCGCATATTTACTCGCACCTTTCATGAATTGTCATCCTGGCGCTGATTGTCGAAGGGCAAGGACCTGCAGTCCCCGCAAAACGCAAGTCCGTCTCTACGCATAAATCCCGCGTTGGCGGATGGTGTATGCCACGCGGTCGATCGCCAGCATGTAGGCGGCGATCCGGTTGTTCACGCCGTGAGTTTCTGCGTACCGGACAACATCATCGAACGCGGTATCCATGATGTCCTCCAGATGCTCATTGACCACCGATTCCTTCCAGAAGTAGCCCTGGCGATCCTGCACCCACTCGAAGTAGGAAGTAGTGACGCCGCCGGCGTTCGCCAGGATGTCGGGAATGACAAAGACTTTTTTCTCGGAGAGGATATCGTCGGCGGTCGCGGTAGTCGGACCATTCGCGCCCTCGGCCAGAATCTTGCATTTCACCCGGTCCGCATTCTGGCTCGTGATCTGGTTTTCAGTCGCTGCCGGAATTAGAATCTCGCAATCGACCAGCAGCAGTTCCGCTGGATCATACTTCTCCGCGCCCGGGAAGCCGTGAATGGTGCCATTGCGCTGACGGAACTCCCATAGCGCTTCGACGTCGATACCGTCCTTTTTATACAGGCCGCCGCCCACCTCAATGATGCCGATCACCTTGTATCCGGCTTCCGCCATGAGACGGGCAGCGTTCGAACCGACGTTGCCAAAGCCCTGCACGATGACGCGGGTGGTATCGCGATTCAGGCGCAGTTTCTGGATCGCCTTTTCGCAGACCATCAGAACGCCGCGCCCGGTAGCTTCGCGGCGCCCGCGCGATCCGCCAATATTGATCGGCTTGCCGGTGACGACCGCGGTGCAGGTCTGCCGCATGTGCATCGAATAGGTATCCATGATCCAGGCCATGGTCTGCTCATTGGTATTCACGTCGGGAGCGGGGACGTCTTTTTCCGGGCCGATGAATTCGAACAGTTCCGCCGTGTAGCGGCGAGTCATGCGCTCCAACTCGCCCTGCGACATTTTATGCGGATCGCAAATGATGCCGCCCTTGGCGCCGCCAAATGGAATGTTGACCACCGCGCACTTCCACGTCATCCAGCTTGCCAGCGCGCGGACTTCGTCGAGGTTCACGTCGGGCGCGTAGCGCAGTCCGCCCTTGGCCGGGCCCCGCGCAATGGAGTGTTGCACGCGGAATCCGGTGAAGACTTCGAGGTGCCCGTCGTCCATCATCACCGGGATGTGAACAATAATTTCGCGGCTCGGACTCCGCAGAACCTTCCACAGCCCCTCATCAAGATTCAATTTTTGCGCGGCCAGGTCGAAGCGGGCGGCTTGCGCCTGCCAGGGATTCGTTTCCTGTTCAAGGTCCAATGTCTTCATAAAAGTCTCCGCATGATTGCCATAACGATTGCTGCCCAGGGTGGGAGGGCAGGCCTCGCAAAGTATATTGCCGCCTCGCAGCCTAAGCAAGCAGCTGTACTCGTCGGGCTCGTCGGTAGTGGGTCAGTTTGATTTCCACAGTTTGCCGTACTGCTTGCGATATGTACGAAACAACCACGCCGTCATGCAAGCGCCGACCAAAAATAAAGTCATACACCAATGAAACCAGAACGATCCTTGCGGACTTGGGTGCTTCCGCAATGCCTCGGAAAATGCACTGTCTAGGGAATACCCGGGAAACACATAGATCAGCCCCACTAAACGTACCGCTGATACGGTTGCCCAGATTAAAAGTAGCAACCTGACCGCTGCTCTCATTTAACTTGCCTGCTCTCCGAGTGCAATCAGGATAAGCCCCTTGTCAATCCGCTTTAGCAGCAGACGCGACCCCTGGCAGCATCCCGCACATTTCCTCAATTGTCCAAACATGACTGCTGATCCCGGCTTGCATTGCTGGCGTCACTCGCAACGTCTGATGCACACGGCAGTAGAGACCCACTCCCTACTCGTCTTAGTAACACTTTCACCAACTATCCCGTATGACCACCGATACGATACCTTCTAGTTAAGGAAGGGGCTTCATAGCCGCGAGGCAGTCGTTCGTGAATTCTGGTTCCAGAAAAGCGCCCACGCGCGCAAGCGTCGAAGCGCAGCGTCGTCTTGCCTATTTCGACGAGCGCCGCGACGAGATTGTCTCGACCATCCGCGAGCTGGTCGCGATTGAATCTCCCAGCGACAACAAAGCCGCCGTGGACGAAGTTGCGGAGGCCATTGCGCATAAATTTTCCCGGCTCGGCGGTGAAGTACACTTCCACAGCGCAAAGGATTTCGGCAGTCACCTGCAGGTCAACTTCGGTGGCAAATCCGCGGAGCCGGTGCTGCTGCTCGGCCACTACGATACCGTCTATCCACTGGGCACGCTGGCTACCATGCCCTGCCGCGCGGTGCACAACCGGCTGACCGGACCCGGTGTCCTCGACATGAAGTCCGGCATCGCCCTGATGCTGCACGCGCTCGCCGCTCTTCAAGCATGGCACAGCAAGGAGCAGAGTGGCGGGTTGCCACGCCCTGTGACGGTGCTTCTCGTTTCCGACGAGGAAGTAGGCAGCAACTCATCGCGAGCGATCACCGAGTCGCTGGCAAAAAAAGCTGCTGCTGTGCTCGTGCTCGAGCCTTCCTTTGGACGGCGGGGCCGTGCGAAAACTGCGCGCAAAGGAGTGGGCGAATACCTCGTCAAAATTATCGGCAAGGCTTCTCATGCCGGACTCGATTTCCAGAAGGGTGTGAACGCAATTCTTGAGTTGGCGCGTCAGATCGAGAAAATTTCCAGTTTCACCGATGTGAAAAAGGGCTTGACGGTCAACGTCGGAATCGTAAGCGGCGGATCGCGAACCAACGTGGTTCCGGCGGAAGCCGCGGCGCAGGTCGATGTTCGCATCGCGCGCATCAAAGACGCGGCCGGAATCGACAAGAAGATGCACAGCCTTCGCCCCTTCAACCGCAAATGCAAAATCGCGATCACGGGAGGTATCAATCGTCCCCCGATGGAACGTACGGCCGGAGTGGCAGCGCTGTACGGGCAAGCCGCTGCCATCGCGCGCGAGTTGGGATGGAAGCTTGGAGAAGCCGCGGTAGGCGGCGGCTCCGATGGAAATTTCACCGCGGGTCTCGGAATTCCAACCCTGGACGGTCTCGGCGGCGTGGGCGACGGAGCGCACGCCACGCACGAGCACATTCTGATCTCGGAGTTGCCGCGCCGCGCCGCGCTCATTGCTGGACTGATCGAGGCCGTGTGATCAAAGCAACTCGACCGGGGGGCCGAATACGGACAGTCGACACTCTTTGACCTGTGGGTCTAACTGACCTAGAATTCAAGCGGGGACCTGGGAGTGCTGCTTCGTCCGCGCCGGGCAACCCCGCGGGAGGTTTCTATGCCGGGAAAACTGGGATTGCCTGAGATTCTGCTGATTCTTGCCGTTGCGCTCCTCATCTTCGGACCGAGCAAACTAGCCGATCTGGGCAAAGGTTTGGGCGAAGGCATCAAGAACTTCAAGTCATCGATAAAAGAGGGCGAAGAACCCGGCGAGAAGAAGCCGTAGCCGATCGTGTGCGCGGACACTTCTGTCCGCGTGCCGGCACCATCACGACCTGCGTCACATAACTCCTGCCTGCCGCAGCATGCCACAGACCAGCGCTACCGGCAGTCCCACCACATTGTTGTAATCCCCTTCGATGCGAGGAATCCAGCGGGAAGCGATGCCTTGAATCGCATAGGCTCCCGCTTTGTCCATCGGCTCGCCGCCGGCGACGTAGTTGGCGATTTCTTTGTCGGTGACTTCACTCACGGTAACGAGCGTCGTTTCACTGGCCACCGACGAATGTCCCTTCACCACTAAGCACACTCCCGTGACCACTTGATGCTCGCGTCCTGAAAGCAGGCGCAGCATGCGCGCGGCATCCGCGGCATCGGAGGGCTTGCCGAGAAGTTGGCCATCGACGACAACCACGGTGTCGGCGCCGAGCACGATATCGTGCGGACGCTGACGTGCAACCGCGAGCGCCTTCTCGCGC
>Ga0210407_10003456_pt1 | contig 12814 bp, 15 predicted proteins | sample IncBWC27MmetaG_FD_150860 | JGI IMG/M metagenome (GOLD analysis project Ga0210407, IMG submission 150860) | Forest soil microbial communities from Barre Woods Harvard Forest LTER site, Petersham, Massachusetts, United States - Inc-BW-C-27-M | ecosystem: Environmental > Terrestrial > Soil >... | reverse complement strand
CGGCGACGGCCGAAGGAAGTTCGGGATTTGAAAGCGAGGCTAGTTCGATCAGCAGCCGGTCGGCCGTGAAGCCGGCCGGCGGCGCTCTGGCTGCCTGCAGTGCAAGCGCTGTCTTGCCGATCCCACCGGGCCCGACGAGGCTCACGACCCGATAGGCCGACAGAAGGTCCCATAGAAAGGCAATCGCGGTCGCCCGGCCGATGAGATCGAAGGTCGCTGCGGGAATGTTGGTCGAAGGCGACGGTTCGGGACTGCCCGGTTGCGCCGGAGCGTCGACGTGCCGGGTCCGCCACGATCCTAACAGGCGATAGCCGCGACCGACCGTCGTGCCCAGCATGTCGCGATCCGGGCCAAACGCTTTGCGGATCGCTGCGATGTGCACGCGAAGCGCGCTCTCCTCGACGAAGACCCCGCGCCAAACCCGCTCAGTCAGGTCGTTCTTGGAGACCAGCTCGCCTTCCGCCTGCACCAATTCCGCGATGATTTCAAAGGCGCGGCCTCCCAACGGCACCGGCACCCCCATTGAGCGCAATTCTCGTCTGGCAAGATCGATCTCCCATCCCGCGCATGCGTAGACAGGTCGCTGGCTTGACCCAGCAGTCATCGGGAGCGCCCCAAGCAGTTTCTATTTCTGCCCAGCTTACCATCAACCTCTTCAAAAAACGCAAGCTCGCCAAGGGCATAAAATGACCATCGCCCCTGCGGCAGGAAGCCGCTGCCTATTCGGGAGGCATTATCGATCCTGCAGCCCTGGCCGCGGCGCAGGGGCAGCTTACCCTGCAGAGTTCACGAGTCGCCTTCAAGTCTGATAGACGTGGCAACCCTCACCGTGCCGCCGACGCGCCCTCGCCTCCATCGATTTGCCTTCCCATCAGCGCGATGGCGCGCTGATAGACCTGGGCAGCATTCCACGCCTCGATCGCCGCAAAGTTTGGCTCTCCCGGCTGATATCCTGCGCCGGCTTGCCAGCCATGAGCCCTCAGAAAATTCGCTGTCGAGCTCAGCGCATTCGCGGCGACGTCGAGATTGCCGGTCCCGTAGGCCAGAATGTTCTTGGGCAAGAACTGTGTCTGGCCCACTTCGCCATGCATGGAGCCTCGCGTGCTCGACGAGAGCGAGCCGCGATCGATCAGCTTCAGAGCTGCATAAAGCTGCTCCGTGAAATATTCCGGTCGGCGGCAGTCATAAGCGAGCGTCGCGACGGCCGACAGCATGTTCTGATTGCCGCGCTGACTTCCGAACCCCGTCTCCATCCCCCAGATCGCAATCAGCGGCCCCGGCGGAACGCCGTAACGCTGCTGGATGGATGCGAAGAGCGCGGCCTGGGATTGCTTGAGCGCGCGGCCGCGCGCAACGATGGTCGAGGCTCCACGCTTGGCGAGAAACTGATCAAGCGACAAACCGAAGCTTCTCTGACCGCGGTCGGCGGCGATCGTAGCCGATGCATAGTTCGTCTGCATGAGAGCGGCGATCGCCGAAGCACCGATGCCCTTCCCCCTCGCCTCCTCACTGAACTCTCTCTTCCAGGCCTCGAAACCGGCCGACGAGCTGCCGCACTGTGCGGCATCCGCCGCGCCTCCCGTCCCGGCCATGATCGCAAAGGCTGTGCAGATGGCCGCGATAAGCTTCCTGCCCCTGGACATCGAGAACTCCCTTCTCATCGACTGGAGCGCGATGGGATGAGGTTGAACGCCATCGCGCTTCCAGGTCTTCGATTGAGCATGATCTTTTCGCAGACCCGCTCCACACCCGTCGGGGCTTCGCCCGAGAGCCTGCTTTTCCGGATCATGCTTCACGCCGACTTGCGCTGAGACCTCGCTGTTGTCTTCTTCGCGGCCGGCTCCTTGGACGCCTTCTTGCCCTCGATCGGCATCAGCATTTCCTTCTGCCCGCTCGACACCTTCCGCGGTTTCCTGGCCGATTTCGTGGGAGCGGCCTCGCCGACGCTTCGGCGCAACGCGTCCATCAGGTCGACGACATTGCTGCCGGCCGGGCGCTCCTTCTTCGTGAGCGGCTTGCCGGCGCGCTTGCGATTGATCAGATCGACAAGTGCTGTCTCATAGTGGTCCTCGAACTTCTCCGGCTCGAAACGCCCGGACTTCTGGTTCACAATATGCTTGGCGAGGTCGAGCATGTCCTTGGTGATTTTGACGTCCTGAATCTCGTCGAAATATTCATTCTCGGAGCGAACTTCGTAGGGATAGCGCAGCAGCATGCCGACCAGCCCCCTGTCCAGCGGCTCGAGCGCGATGATGTGCTCGCGGCTGGTGAGCACAACGCGCCCGATCGCGACCATGTTCATGTCGCGGATGGTCTCGCGGATGACCGCGAATGCGTCGTGTCCCACCTTGCCGTCGGGGCGCAGGTAATAAGGCCTGATGACGTACCGTGGATCGATCTCCTCGCGCTGCACGAACTCGTCGATCTCAATCGTGCGCGTCGACTCAAGCGCGACGTTCTCGAGCTCCTCGTTCGTCACCTCTACATATGTGTCGGTGTCGACCTTGTAGCCCTTGACGATATCTTCGTTGGCGACTTCCTCGCCCGTATCGACATCCACCTTGACGTATTTGATGCGGTGGCCGGTATTCTTGTTGATCTGGTTGAAGCTGATCTTGTCGGCCTCGGACGTAGCCGGATAGAGCGCTACGGGACAAGTCACGAGCGAGAGACGCAAGAAACCTTTCCAACTCGCACGAGGGGCCATGGATAAAGGTACTCCGGAATACGCGGTGTGCTGAGTTCAAGACGTTGATGTGGGCATCGTTCCGACATTATGCCGGCCTGTCCTCGAATTATTGTTAATGGTCTTGCTCGGCACAGTCGACGGCCCGTCGCTCGACTTACCCTGAACGAATAGAGAACGAGCGACAAAACGCGGAACGCGTTTGCGCGGAGATCACGCTCAAGCGAAGAGCCAGAGCATGATGGCGATTCAACACGACATCGGCCTCGGCACTTTTCGTGTCGAGGCCGTTGGACTTCGGGCATGCGGGCCGGCGTCAGCCGATTTGATGTTGTCAGGTTGCCTCAGCGCCGGCGCCGTCTGGCCAAGAACAATACGAACACCATGGGCAGAGCAATTAGCGCGCCGACGCGAATTTCTTCTCGTGTGAATCCGCCATAAACGTGAACTGTATGGCGGAGCAACGCCGCCGCAATCACCGCTGCGATGACAAATGCGATTGCGTACTTCAGTCTCGAATTGAGTGCGTCTTCCATTCTGCGCGCTCCCTCCCACCAGCCCGGTAGGACTCTCGCGAAGTTCTTGGCCCAATCATGGCTTCTCGGTTGTACGGTGGCCGCTTCGTCGGCAAAGGCAATCCCGCAATTCGGGCAGCATGACACCGTCACTGCGCACCCCAGTTTGAATTTGACGCAGATGATTTCCAGTGCAGTTCGACAATACGGACATTCGTCGGTCCAGACACTCAAGCTCGCCTCCTGCACTGCTAAGGCCCGAAAACCTTACCTCCCCTTTGCTGCGCCGCATCCTTTTTCTGAGTTCCAGTCGATCAACTTTTCGGGCTTGTTGGTATTCCGCTCATCGAGCTGGCATTCACGGGAGGGAGGTATGATTGCCGCCTCGTACGCGACCCTATCGTCTCAGTTGCGAACGTCGTTGATGGCCGCGCAGCGTGGCCCCGCCATCACCCCTTCCTCGCTATGATCGGCGAGAGCAATGCTGCGGGCCTGCTTTGGTGCGCTCGTTTCACTCACGGCGATCGCCGGGACGCTTCAGCGCCTGCGAAACTTCGAGGGTGCTCTTTGTTTGGGTAGGGAGGATCAACAAGCAGCCTTGTGGTCGACGTGGACTAGGGCTGGGATCGCTCTTGGCAGCTCGATCCTGGGGCGCCAGACGGGTGCGAAGATTTTCCCAGTATTTTGAATGATGTAACCTGTGGACAACTCGGTCGATCCGAGTCAGAATGTTGCCGTTGCCTTTGTGTGTTCCCAACCAAAGCAACAACCCCAAATTGGCCCCAGCGGACCCCCAGAACGCCGGGGCCACTTTTTTGATCGCTCGCGATTTCGGGGCCGGCCCAAAGCTCGGCATCAATGTCAGGATCGCAGGCGCAAGCGAATGCCGCTATCGCCCGCCAAAGGCCGTGGTGCACTGACATTCTCAGAATAGCTCTCTCATACATAGCTCCACCACATGCGCTGCAACGAGCAGCCGAGGGAACGAAACGCCGTGCCGCCGGCGCGCCAAGCTTATAGAGTGATCCGATGAGAACGCTGTTCGTCACGATTGGCGCGATCTTTGGGGGCGGAACGATTCTGGCCGCGTCGCCGGCGCGGGCTCAAGCCTACGATCCGGCATTCCCCGTTTGCCTGCAGACCTACGGAATTGCCGCCAGCGGCATCGACTGTTCCTATACGTCGCTGGCTCAATGCGCCGCGTCGGCGTCCGGTCGCGCGGCTCAGTGCCTGAACAATCCGTTCTTTGCGCGCGCAAATGGCGGTCCGCCACACGATGGTCGTAGACGCGCATGCGGGCAATCGGAACGACGCTGCTTTTGAGTTCCGAGCCGGTCTTGATGTGAGAACCGTTTGGCCGCCAAAATCGATGACGAGACACTTTGGAAATGATCCGGAGGCTATCGGATCGCAGTAATTTCAGCCTCGTCCCTTCCGGCACGAACTCTATCCCCGACAGACTTCCCGATCAGCGCGCGCGCCAGCGGTGACACGTGCGAAATTGATCCCTACGCAGGGTCCGCTTCGTCCTCGCCGACGATCCGAAAGGTTTGCTCCCGGCCGTCGTCGCGGACAATGGTGACGGCGTTGCCGAACTGGACGGTATCGACCCCGGGCACGACGGGCGTGACAATTGCGCTGGCGCGCCGGGCGCTCCAATAGCGGACATCACGCGCAGCCTTCGCGAGCGCCTCGCGATCGCCGATAGATTGCGCCTCGCTATACGCGCGGCGCGAATCTTCCAGCGACGCTTCAATCAATTCAAGGCCGCGCTCGGTCACATGGTTTGCATGGGGCGAGACCGGTCGATCCGGAAGATCGCCGACGAAATGGTCCTCATTGACGAATGCCCTGCTCATCACGTCAATGTGGGGCCATAGTTTCAGTTTTTCACCCAGTTGAACGAGCGTTCGTCAACGGCCTCATAATACCGTCGCGGAGATTTCCCCGCTTCCCACTAAGTTTTGCGGATTTTCCACAGGCGCTCGGTCGTCAAAACTGCCGCACGACATCTTTTGGCCAGGAACAAAGGCAATCCATCGGCGTTCTCCGCTCAGGCAGGGAATTGTTTTGCGTGTTTGAAGATTTCACCCGGCGGGATTTGGCGCTTTTTGCTTTGGCATTCGCGATTGCCGGCTGCCTGATGGTTTGGACCATCAATCTATCGATCGAAAGACTGCTCTACGCCGATTGGGATGGAAACGCCTCCGTCCCTCAGGGTCAGCATCTGAGTTCTGCGCAGGCGGACCGGCCGGGCATCTGAGAAAAAGCACCCTTGGCGCAACAACGAGCGCCTTTGTCTTCCACTGACGCCAGCTTCCGGCGCCGCGACGCCCAAACGAAATCGGAGCGCGGCGCATGCCAACAAGGTGTGTCGTCGACCAGCGCGGTACGCTCCGATTCAATTTCACCTCCCCTGCGGGAGCATCATTCGGAAAGCTCTTTCTGAAGCTTAGAACGCGGCGTAAGCGTTCCTGAACGCGATCGCGCCGGCCAGCGAGCGCGGGCGCGCTCTCACCGCATGGCCGTCATTGCCGCTCTGGACAATCCACTTGCCGTTGTCCTGACCAACGATCTTGCCGACATGATGGGGCCAGACGACAATCGTGCCGATCGAGGGACCGCCGGCATTTGATCCATAGTGCGCCCACGATCGGGCAAGATTATAGGCGGGCCCAGGATCGCTACCGACTTGCGTGCGCATGTACCACCCGCACCACGCCGCAGGTCGTCCAGCATGATGATGCCCCCTCACGTAGTGATGTCGATGGTGCGTGTGGGCCTCCGCATTCGATGCTAACGCACACAGCACAGCCGTTGCAGTTACGAGTTTACGCTTCATTACTCTTCCTAAGATGGGAGTTGCTTAAGGGAGAAAAGATCCCTTCTGCGATCGAGAAGGCCGCGAACAAACGGAGCGAAACTGAAATGCTCCAGCGGCCGAGCGATGAGCGGAGCTAAGTCCGACGCTTCAGCTTTAAGTCACGAGATGTGGTCACAATGTGGCAAAACGCCCATTAACCATATGATTTCGTTTGGCTTTTTAGGGCATCAGGCTTGCAGCAATCGCAGGTCTGGTTAACGCAGGAGCAACAAAACGACGAAACGGAAAACGACGAAGCGAAAACCTCACATCCGTTTGAAATGAAACTTCGTGAGTTTGGGAAACAGACGCTACCGTCGTCCGTTGGTGCAGCGTCACGACAATGGAGACAACTCATGAATCCAAAGCTCTTGACCGCCGCCGTTGTTCTAACAACTGCGATCGGCTCGCCCGCATTGGCGATGGGTCCGCATGCGCGATCGGAAGTCGTTCAGCATCAGCAACAGCGTGCGCAGATTCACCGGAATGGCGGTTTCTGGCCGGGCGATCTCGCGGCCGGTGTCGTCGGCGGTGCGATCGGAACGGCCGGCGCGATCGCCACCGCCCCGTTCCGCTATGATGGTTACGCCAATAACGGCTACGGTCCGTACGGTTATGGCAGCAGTTTCACCTGTCGGCCTGGAAGCGTCTTCATCGGTGAAGACGGACTGCGGCATCTCTGCCAATAACGGATAAGAAAGATCATGCACCTCTTGGGAAGGCGGCTGTTCAGCCGCCTTCTTTTTTGTCGTGCTCATCGTGTCAAACAGGAGATCGTGCGCAAAACTACGTTCTTGCTCCGTTCCTGAATAGCTGCCACAGCTCACTGGAAACGCGCAGGACGATTCGTGTCGGCAATGGCAGCCACGTCATATCTGGACGCGCTCAATCCGGACCAGCGGCGTGCGGTCGAGCACGGCGTGGCCGCGGACGGTCACGTCGGCACGCCTCTGCTCGTCATCGCCGGTGCGGGATCGGGCAAGACCAACACGCTCGCCCATCGCGTCGCGCATCTCATCGTCAACAATGCCGATCCGCGCCGGATCCTACTGATGACATTCTCGCGGCGCGCGTCGAGCGAAATGGCACATCGCGTGGAACGCATCGCGCGCAAGGTGCTCGGAGAGAAAGCCTGCGTCATGACCGATGCGCTGAACTGGGCCGGCACATTCCATGGCATCGGCGCGCGGCTCCTGCGCGAATACGCCTATCAAATCGGCATCGATCCCGCCTTCACGATCCACGATCGCGAGGATTCGGCGGATTTGATGAACCTTGTTCGTCACGAACGCGGTCTGTCGAAAACCGAGAGCCGCTTTCCGGCCAAGGGCACCTGTCTTGCGATCTATTCCCGCTGCGTCAACGCGGAGACCGACATCGCGGAAGTGCTCGGGCAGTCCTTCCCTTGGTGCTCAGGCTGGGCCGATCAGCTCAAGGACTTGTTCGCAGCCTATGTCGATGCCAAGCAAAAGCAGAACGTGCTCGATTACGATGATCTTCTGCTGTGCTGGGCGCAGATGATGGCGGACGCCGGCATCGCGCGCGAGATCGGCGAGCGCTTTGATCATGTGCTGGTCGACGAATACCAGGACACCAATCGCCTGCAATCGTCGATCCTGCTGGCGCTCAAGCCCGGCGGCCGCGGGCTCACCGTCGTTGGAGACGATGCGCAAGCCATCTATTCGTTCCGCGCCGCAACAGTGCGCAATATCCTGGACTTCCCCAATCAATTCAGGCCGCGCGCGGAGATCATCACGCTCGACCGAAATTACCGCTCGACCCAGCCGATCCTGGCCGCCGCAAACGGCGTGATCAGTCTTGCGCGCGAACGCTTCACGAAGAATCTCTGGACCGACCGCGCCTCATCGGCAAAACCGCGGCTCGTCGCCGTTCGCGATGAAACCGACCAGGCGCGCTATATCGTCGACCGCGTGCTGGCATGCCGTGAAGAAGGATCGCTGTTGAAACAGCAGGCGGTGCTGTTCCGAACCTCGTCCCATAGCGGACCGCTCGAAATCGAGCTCACCCGGCGCAATATCCCGTTTGTGAAGTTCGGCGGCCTGAAATTCCTCGACGCGGCCCATGTCAAGGACATCCTGGCCTTGCTGCGGTTTGCCGAGAACCCGCGCGACCGCGTGGCCGGCTTTCGCGTCCTGCACCTGCTGCCGGGTATCGGGCCCGCCTCCGCTCAACGCATCCTCGACCACATGACGGAAACCACCGATCCGATCGGCACGCTCTGTGCACTCCCCGCGCCGCCCCGCGCGAGCGAAGGCTGGACCGGGCTCGTCCGGACCATCGGCGAGCTCAGATATTCGCGGTGGCCCACCGATATCGAGCGCGCCCGCCTGTGGTACGAGCCGCATCTTGAGCGCATCCACGAGGATGCGGACACGCGCCGGGCCGATCTCGTCCAGCTTGAACAGATTGCAAGCGGCTATTCTTCCCGCGAGCGCTTCCTCACCGAGCTTACGCTCGATCCTCCCGACGCGGCCAGCGATCAGGCCGGCGTGCCGCTGCTCGATGAAGACTATCTGATCCTGTCGACCATCCATTCCGCGAAGGGACAGGAGTGGAAGTCGGTCCATGTGCTGAATGTCGTCGATGGCTGCATGCCATCCGACCTTGGCGCCGGCACATCGGCCGAACTGGAAGAAGAGCGCCGCCTGCTCTATGTCGCGATGACACGGGCCAGGGACGATCTGCATCTCGTCGTGCCGCAGCGCTTCTTCACCCATGGACAGCGTTCGCAGGGCGACCGCCATGTCTATGCCGCGCGAACGCGCTTCATCCCGGACCGATTGCTCGGCTTGTTCGAACGCACGAGCTGGCCGGTGGCGCCTTCAGCCGCCTCGGCCCAGCCTCGGGGTCAGGGACCGAAGATCGACGTCGGGGCGCGCATGCGCAACATGTGGCGATAATCACACGACGCATGCACCTGGAAAAACAAAAAAGGAAGCCGCAGGGTGTCCCCTGGACGGCTCCCAGAGCGGTCCGCTCGGAAACTGAATTTTCCAGCGCCTGTGTACCGCCGTTACCTTGTTTGCGGCCATACGCCGTCTTTCATAGGCACACCCAGGCGTTCTTGCTGTGATCCAGCTAACACACGCGACGGCGTTCCCGGCTCGCCTCGTGTTCCCACTGGAACGTTTGCAGACCTGCAAAGTTGAACGGTCCGGCTCAGCCTTGACCTCGGGCCGCGCTTGCGGAAGGTAAGGGCTTAGAGAATTAAAGGGGGCTCAATATGATTTCGGCGCTGATCGGCGTGCTCATTATCATTGTTGTCGGGGCGATATGCTTTTGGGCCATCGACAAGTTCGCGACCGATCGCCGGCTGGCAAGTCTTTTGAAATTGCTCGTTGTTCTGATCTGCCTTGCCGCGATCCTGCAACGCGTGCTGCCGCTTGCGGGAATTTATTACTAGGCGGGGTCGCCGCGCCGTTGGAGGTGGTTGAAAAGCTTGTGCTGCCGGCGGTTCGCCTCGCCTGCGGCATCGGCCGCTCAAATCCGCAAAACGGCCCCCAACTGTATCAAGCCACCGCCTTGCTGCAAGTTGGGCACATCCTCGTCCTATCCAGCTCATAATTCTGCCGCGAGTTGCATCGACTCTTGAGGTTCCGTTCTGCGTGGGAAAAGTAAGATGCGTCCTCCGGTCTATGACCTCTATCAAATGAAGCCAGATCGACTGCCCCAGGGTGCCGGATCGGCCTGGTTGAGAACGCGGCCCAATGAGCCGCCGACAGTCTTGGACGACTGGGTCTTCGTGGGCAAGGAACGGTATCCGAGCAAATGGACGGTCGCGGAGATGAATGAAAAAGGTTCCTCCTACCGCGAAATTCCGAGCTGGCTGACGCGCCGGTCCGGAGCCCCGGCCGGCTCGAAGTCGAAGGAGGTGGTCGAAGCGTAAGACGGCGCTTCGACCTTTGGAGCACCAGCCTTCACTATTCTTGATTCAACACCATTCTTGGTTCAAGGACCTGCGCCGCCGGACGAGCGGCGCACAAAAATGCCGAAGCGCGATTGCCGCGCTTCGGGCCTGAGGCGTCACGTTCTTGGATCCGTTCAATAGCACCAGCGCGGATCGGCCAGCACATAACTCCCGGACGGATAACGGTAGTAGCAGTTGCCTTCGGCAAGATAGTAGCCCGGACGCGCAGCCGCCGTGGCGCCGGCAATCGCGCCGGTCGCACCGCCAATGACGGCGCCAGCCGCGGCACCGCTCGCCCGCCCGGTCAGAAGTCCACCCAGCACGCCGCCGACGATGGCGCCGCCCACCGCGCTCGCGCCTGGATCGGGCGGTGGCGGAGGTGCCCCGGGCGGCGGTGGCGGATAGGCAGCCGCAGCAACGGGCGGCGCGTCCGCATAGACAACGTCGTCGGCGAAGTCCTCGGAAATATAGGCCGGCGGACCATCCATGGGCTGCGGATAGTAGTACCAGACGCCACCGACATCCCACCACCAACCATCACGCCCGTTGTGGACAGCGTGGTGCCAGCGTCCACCCTCCCAGGCAAGTCGGCCGCGATAGGGATGTCCGCCGAAATCGCGCGCCACGATCGCACCGCGCGCGAAGCGCGCATCCGGACCACGGCCGCCCGGCACGACGCCCGGGGGATGCACGCCCTGCGCATGCATCGGTGCACCTGGCCCCGGCCTGGACGCCTGTACTGCGGGCCTGCCTTGGGGTGCCGGCCCCTTCGGAGCGGCACCGTGATTTTGTGGCTCCTCGGCCTGAGCCGAAAAGGCAAAGGCCAGCGAAATCAGTGGAAGGACGATCCTCAACCGGCTGGATCCGTTCATTCTTGCAAACCCCTTTCGGACGGCGCGCTGACGCCAAGCACGTTCGCCCTTTCTCGCGCCAGTTTGACGCGGGCGACATTGGTGACCGCAGCTCGATCACTTGTCTCGTTACAAATCCGTAATCGCGACAATTTTGCGGTCATTGCAACAGATCACCCCAAGAATGACAGCGGGATGATGGGGTTAGAGCGTTTTCGAGCGAAAGCGCGCCCCGGGATGCGGGGTGGGTAGCGGTTCGCGTGAAGAAAACGCGCCAAAACAAGAGACTGGAGTCCGTTCCGATCCAATCGGAGCGCAAAAGGCTCTAGCGCGCGGGCTCGATCACATTGCAATTGGTTCGGCCGGACATCACGCAGTCCTGCATCTTGCTGGCGGCGGTCAGATCGTGGGCCAGCCAAACGCCGACGGCCAGCAGGACGACCGCGATGATGAGGCCCGCGATCGCGCCACGCCGGTTTTCGCCTTGCTCAGGATCGGTCATTCAATGTCGCTTGCAGGAATGAGGTCGCGGGGCTTCTCACATGCCCCCTTCCTCATCATACCCGCAGCGGACGGATGCGTTCCATGCGAAAGTCTTGCGCTGTGGGCACGATCTGTTCAACTCTGGTGCAGCTTGTGAGAAAGACCGTCCTGTGGCATTGCCAGCCGCTGCCCAGCGCAGGATCGGAAACCGCTCGCGGATAAGCGAAGGCGACCCACAGCAACGCGCCTAACACCGCAAAAGCGATTCCGAGGGCTCTATGTCTTCGCCATGTCGTGGTCATCGGAGTTGCTCCGGTTCGAGTGCGCCGACATTAGGACCAAAGATGGAGATCGCCTGTGAAGCGGTTCACAACTGAAGCGGGTTTCTCTGAGGTGCGACAAATGGTTCTCCCGGGCGCCTCATGTCCCATGCCAAGTTCTTTCGCCATCTCGCACTCGCCTGATCGCAGATTTGGGATGACTTGGCTGCGTCGTGCGCTGTACACCGCTTTGCGAATCGTACGAGCGCCGGCAGCGGCGGTCGCGACGAGGCAAACACCGAAACAACACAAGAATAGACGTAAGTTACAAGGCTCATTCAATGAGTGGATTCAAGGAACCAGGCTTTGCCGACCGGCAGAAAGCGGCGCAGCAGGCAAAGCGAAATCTTCTGAACAAATTCCGTGCTCAGCCCGGCCCCGATGATCCAACGGTCTCCAAGCGGCGCGCTGAGCGCGAGGCCATCGCAGCCCGGCGCGAGCAGGCAAAACTGGAGCGCGACACCGCCAAGGCCGAGCAGAAACGGCGCGAGGAGGAAGCCATCGCGGCTGAAGCCGCGCGCGTCGCCCGCGCGAAGGAAGAGGAGGAGGCCAGACTGGCAGCGCTGGAAGCCGAACAGAAAGCCAAGCGCGATGCCCGCTATGCCGCACGCAAGGCAAGAGGCAAGAAGAAGTAGCAGGCTTGGCGAAGGAGCAAGCCTGCCTTCGCAATCCGTCACTCGGGGCTGACGCAAGAGCATCAACCCAAGAGCAGCAGACCCAAGAGCAGCGGACAAGAGCACCGGACCCGAGGCGCAACCGCCGGATGCATTGCCACGGGTCCGGTGCTGACGCGTCAGCTCGGGAATGACGATCAGTTCTTCTTCATCATGCCGGCGTCTTTTTTCATGCCGTCCTTGGACATCGTGTCTTTGGACATCGTATCTTTGGACATGGAATCCTTCGACATGCTGTCCTTCTTCATGCTGTCCTTGGACATCGTGTCCTTCTTCATGGCATCATCCTTGCCCATCTTGTCTTGAGCCATCTTATCTTGGGCAAAAGCTGCGGGCGCAAGCGCCAGGCTGAGCGACAGGGCGATGGACGAAATTCCAAGCGTGACACGGGTGCGAATGGTCATGATGGGTAATTCCTCTGAAAGAAGATTTTGGAAGCGACGAAATGCCGCCTCTGTGTTCGACGCATCCGTCCGATCATTTGTTACGGTCGA
>Ga0210407_10003453_pt1 | contig 12820 bp, 8 predicted proteins | sample IncBWC27MmetaG_FD_150860 | JGI IMG/M metagenome (GOLD analysis project Ga0210407, IMG submission 150860) | Forest soil microbial communities from Barre Woods Harvard Forest LTER site, Petersham, Massachusetts, United States - Inc-BW-C-27-M | ecosystem: Environmental > Terrestrial > Soil >... | reverse complement strand
CGCCGTTCACATCGGCTGCCGTCACCGAGAACGGGCTGAAACCCGTCGCAAAGGTATGCTGCGTGCCGAAGCTCGGGATCGCGGCACCCAGCGGAGTCGTGTTGAGCAGGACCGAGACCGTGTTGTCATTGATATTCGCGATAATCAGGTCGGGCTCGCCGTCGCTGTTGACGTCCGCCTCGGTCACCTCGAGCGGCGAGGTGCCGGTGCCAAAGGCATGCTGAGTAGCGAAGCTGTTTCCGTCAAAAGTCGTCGTCGGCGTGGCGGTAGTATTGAGCAGCACCGAAACCGTGTTGTCGCCTCCGTTCGCCGTGATCAGATCGAGCTTGCCATCGCCGTTGATATCCGCCGCCGTCACCGAGAGCTGGTTGCCGCCTGTCGCGAAAGCCTGTTGCGCCGCGAAGTTCGGCTTGCCCGCGCCCGGCGCGGTGATATTGAGCAGTACCGAGACCGTGTCGTCGGTTTGATTCGCAACGATCACGTCCGGCCTGCCGTCGCCGTTCACGTCCGTCGCGGTCACCGCGAACGGGGTGTTGCCGGTCGCAAAGGTCTGCTCGGCGGCGAAAGTGAGCGTGCTCGCTCCTGGAGCCGTGGTGTCGAGCAGCACCGATACTGTGCTGTCGTTCGAGTTCGCTACGATCAAGTCGGGCCGGCCGTCGCCGTTCAGGTCGGAAACCGTCACCGCGACCGGGCCGCTGCCGGTCGCAAAAGTCGTCTGGGTGGCGAAGGTCGGTGTCGATGCGCCCGGCGCGGTCGTGTTGCGCAACACCGAGACGGTGTTGTCCCCCTCGTTCGCAACGATCAGATCAGGCCGGCCGTCGCCGTTGATATCCGCCGCCGTCACGGACTCCGGTGAGTTGCCGGTCGCAAAGGTCGTCTGGGTTGCAAAGCTGGGCGTCGATGCACCCGGGGTGGTCGTGTTGAGCAGTACCGAAACCGTGTTGCCGGTTGAATTGGCTACGATCAGGTCGGGCCTGCCGTCGCCGTTCAGATCGGCCGCCGTCACCGAGCGCGGCGCGACGCCGGTGGCAAACGATGCCTGCGTCGCGAAACTCGCGGTGCTGGCTCCGGGAGCGGTCGTATTGAGCAGCACGGAAACCGTGTTGTCATTCTCATTTGCCACGATCAGGTCGGGCTTGCCGTCGCCGTTGACGTCCGCCACCGCCACCGCGACCGGGGCATTGCCGGCTGCGAAGGTCTGCTCCGCGGCAAAGCTCGGGGTGACAGCGCCCGGCGCGGTCGTGTTGAGCAGCACCGATACGGTGCCATCCTCGTTAGCCACGATCAGGTCGGGCAGGCCGTCGCCGTTGAGGTCAGCCGCCACCACCGAGAACGGGAGCGATCCAGTCGCAAAAGTCTGCTGCGCGGCGAAGCTCGAGGTGAAAGTCCCGCCCCCGCCGCCAAGCAGCAGTAGCTGGAAGGTCTTGTCGGGAAGATTGCTGTTGGCGCCGGAAATTGTCACTGGAATCTGCGCGCTGGTCGCGCCCGCCGGAATCAAAATCGAACTGCTCGCCGCGGTGTAGTTCGTCCCGGCGATTGCGGTTCCATCCTGAGTCTGGAACTGAAGAAAAGCGTCGTAGCTGGTATCGCCGCTGCGCGTGATCGGAAAATTGAGCACGGTCGGCGGCCCGGTCACCGTGATATTGGCGTTCGAGATAGTCAGCGTGGTCGAGTCGCCCCACACCGAGAACGCGATCCCCATCGCGAGCGCTACTATCGCTGCTGTTAGGCTTCTGTGTTTCATCCGAGTTCCCCTCCCACCGTTCGGAAGTCCGGGTCTGACTGCCTGCGAACGTTCCGATCCGGTCAACTGACCCTACCAATCTGTGCAGAAATAACAGAATGAGTCAAATCTCGTCTTTTAGTTATATACGAATCAGGTAAGCGGTGAATCCGAAGCCAAATCATGGCGGAGGGTGTCGTGTACGACGCACACCCGTGATTCCATGCCGTGAGCAGGATTCACACGGAAAGCGCTGCCAAGCTTCTCTCAGAACAACCTGAACAGGTGGAACCTGAACCAGGAGCCGAACCTGAAACGCCTGGCAGAACCCGAAACGACTACTAGTAGAGGATTGAAAAAAAGTAGTGGCATGGGCGTCCCTGCCCGTGCATCACGCGCGAGCTTCCAGCTCGCGCCCCCTGTGTCATCCTGACGAAGCGAGCGACGCGAGCGGATGGAAGGATCTCGGACAGCTTCGCGTACGCGAAGCCGGTTCCGGTTTCGAGTCGCCGCATCCAAATAGGATCCGCGCGGGCGCCCCCTCAAAACCCCCCTCAGCTTGACAGTCGCGACGGCGCCGAATAACTTTCCATCTCTTAACGTCGTTGCCGATGTAGCTCAACGGTAGAGCACCTGATTTGTAATCAGGATGTTGCGAGTTCGATTCTCGCCATCGGCTTGGTCGGCAAAAAATCCCTTGGGGAGAGGTTCCCGAGTGGCCAAAGGGAGCAGACTGTAAATCTGCCGGCTTATGCCTACGGAGGTTCGAATCCTCCCCTCTCCACCAGTATGCTCGATATAGGTATGATGCTGAGTTCGACGGGGCGAGCGGGAATAGCTCAGTTGGTAGAGCGCGAGCCTTCCAAGCTCGGGGTCGCGGGTTCGAGTCCCGTTTCCCGCTCCAAACTTAACCGATGAGTTGCCGGAAAGATGCACGTCATCTGAAAAAACGTCAGCTGAAAAGAGCCCATGTAGCTCAGTCGGTAGAGCACTTCCTTGGTAAGGAAGAGGTCACGGGTTCGAATCCCGTCGTGGGCTTTCCAAATTTGAAAACCGCGGCGCCGCGGCACGGAGTATTATAATGAGAGATCTGATTTCACTGTCGTGCGACACCTGCAAATCGCGCAACTACACCACCACCAAAAATAAAAAAACGCAGACCGATAAGTTCTCGATCAAAAAGTTCTGCCCCAGATGCCGCTCGCATACGATTCACAAAGAGGGGAAAATTTCTTGAGACATGGCGCGGCGGCCATCGCAAGCAAAAGTATCAGGCCGGGTCAGTAGCTCTAATTGGCAGAGCATCGGACTCCAAATCCGAGGGTTCCAGGTTCGACCCCTGGCTGGCCCGCCAAAAAACACCGGAGTTCTTGTTTTAGGTGCATATAATGGATAGGATCAAAAGTTACCTCAAGCAGGGTGTGAGTTTCGTCCAGGAAGCCTGGGTCGAACTCTCAAAGGTCCACTACCCCTCGCCCAAGGAAACCATGCAGGCCACGATCGTTGTGGTCGGATTATCTTTTGTGATGGCACTGTGGCTCGGGGTGATTGACTTTTTCGCGGTGCGTGGCGTCCAGATGCTGCTCCGCTAACGAAAACGTATCGACTTGGATTTTTAAGGCTCACGCGCACCCATGACTGAAACTGGCACCGATACCGACAAGCTTGCCGTCGAAACCGGCACGCCTGCTGTCGAGACCGCGAAGCCCGCGGTTCCGATGAAGTGGTATGTCGTCCATACCTACTCGGGCTACGAGCACAAGGCCAAGGCCGCACTCGAAGAACGGGTCCGCTCGCTGCATATGGAAGGACGCATCGGCAAAGTGCTGGTCCCGATCGAACGCGTCCAGGAACTCGGCAAGGGCGGCGCGCGCAAAGTCTCGAGCCGCAAATTCTTCCCCGGATATATCTTCGTGCAGATGACGCTGGACGACGAGACCTGGCACGTAATCAAGAACACTCCAAAAATCACCGGCTTCGTCGGCCACTCCACCAACCCGCCCGAAGTTCCGGAATCAGAAGTAGGCGAGATCGAACAGCAGATGGAGGAGGGCGCGCTGCGTCCGAAACCGAAGGTGCTCTTCGAAGTCGGCGAAGCGATCAAAGTTGTCGATGGCCCGTTCCAGGATTTCAACGGCACCGTCGAGGAAGTTAAGCCCGAGAAAGGCAAGGTGCGCGTGTTGATTTCGATCTTCGGGCGCGCAACGCCGGTCGAACTCGACTTCGTGCAGGTGGAAAAGGCCTAAGCAGCCTTAGCAAAGATGGCAACTGCCGGCGGAACTTTCGCTTCCAGCCGGTGCGAGCGATAAGCGGGGAAAGTTAGAATCACGTGGCAAAGAAAGTAGTCGGATCGATCAAGTTGCAGATTCCCGCAGGCGCGGCAAATCCGTCGCCTCCGGTCGGGCCCGCGCTCGGACAGCGCGGGGTCAATATCATGGAGTTCTGCAAGAGCTTCAACGCGCAGACCCAGAATATGCAGGGTCTCGTGATCCCGGTGGTCGTCACCGTTTACGCCGACCGCTCCTTCACCTTCATCACCAAGAGCCCGCCCGCTTCGATCCTGCTGCTGCGCGCGGCGGGAATCGAAAAGGGATCTCCGATGCCGAACAAGAACAAGGTCGGCAAAGTGACTCGCGCGCAGGTCGAGGAAATCGCCAAGACCAAGATGAAAGATCTGACCGCGGCCGATCTCGGCGCCGCGGTCAACACCGTCGCGGGCACCGCGCGCTCGATGGGTATCGACGTTACCGACTAAGGAAAGAAGATGTCAGGCAAGAAATATAAGGAAGCGGCCAAAAAGATCGATCGCGAGCATCGATACACGCTCGAAGAAGCGGTCAAGCTGGTCGTCGATAACAAGATCGCCAAGTTCGACGAGACAGTGGAGATCGCGGTGCGGCTCGGAGTCGATCCGCGCCAGGCCGATCAGAACGTGCGCGGCACAATCGTTCTCCCGCACGGAACCGGCGCGGTCGCGCGAGTGCTGGTCGTCGCCAAGGGCGACAAGGAACGCGAGGCGCGCGAAGCGGGTGCGGACTTCGTCGGCGGCGACGAGATCATCAAGAAAATTCAGGAGGAGAACTGGCTCGACTTCGACCGCGTGATCGCGACTCCCGACATGATGGGCCAGGTCGGACGTATCGGTAAAATTCTCGGGCCCCGCGGCCTGATGCCGAATCCGAAAGTCGGCACCGTCACCTTCGACGTCGCCAAGGCAGTCGCGGAAATCAAAGCCGGTAAGGTTGATTACCGGGTCGACAAGGCCGGCGTCGTACACGCGCGCGTGGGCAAGCTGAGTTTCGGCGAAGGCAAGCTGCTCGAGAACGTGCGCGCGATTCTTGGCGCGATCGTCCGCTCCAAGCCGGCCAGCGCCAAGGGCAATTACGTGCGCAGCGTCGCACTGTCGTCGACGATGGGCCCTGGAATCCGAGTAGACACGGGAGTTGCAACCGCCAAGTCGCTCGCCGCGGCGGCGTGAGGCATTTTGTTCGCAAGATTTCGTTCGTAGGTATTGGGTCGGTATAATCAGGATGAAGAAGTCAGAGAAAACCGCGCTGGTCGAAGATCTCGCCAAGAGTTTCGGCCGCGCCAGTATTGCGCTGGTCTCGGAGTACCGCGGGATGACCGCGGCGGAATCGACCGAGATGCGCAAGCGGCTGCGCGCGGTGCGCGGCGAGATGCGGGTTGCGAAGAACACGCTGGTCCGCCGCGCGATCAAGGGCACACCGTACGAGGCACTCGATTCGAAGCTCGGAGGGCAGATCGGACTGATCCTCAGCTACGAGGATCCGGTCGCGCTGGCGAAGACGTTCACCGGTTTCGGCCCGCTCGGCGACAAGCTGAAGCTGCGCGCGGCAGTTCTCGACGGCAAGGCGATCACGCCTGAGGAAATCCAGGCGCTCGCGAAGTTGCCGTCGCGCGAAGTGATCTTCGGACAGTTGCTCGGACTCTTGAATGCGCCGGCAACGCAACTCGTCCGGCTGCTCAACGAGCCGGGCTCGTATTTGGTGCGAGTGATCGACGCGATTGGAAAGAAGAACGGCGCTGGCGCCGCGACTCCGGCCGCTCCCGCTGAAGAAGCACCGCCGGCTGCAGCCGCTCCCGAGACACCGCCGGCAGCATCGGCACCGCCTACGTCAGAAGGATAGAGAACTTAAAAAAGAGAATTTCCGGGGCGCTCCCACAATCTCCCCGGACGAATGGACGAAGGAGAGAGAGATACAATGTCAGAAGCACAACTCAGCCGCGATCAGGTGAAGGACTACCTGAAGAACCTTTCGCTTATCGATGCGGCGGCTCTGGTCAAGGAACTCGAAGCCGAACTCGGCGTGTCAGCGGCGGCTCCAGTCGCGGCGGCGGCAGCGCCGGCGGCAGGCGCGGCGGCAGCGGCGGCGCCGGAGAAGGAAGAGTTCAACGTCGTGTTGACCGGCTCCGGCGACAAGAAGATCCAGGTGATCAAAGTCGTCCGCGAGCTGACCGGACTCGGCCTGAAAGAGGCGAAGGACCTGGTCGATGGCGCGCCCAAGGCGGTCAAGGAAGGCGTCAACAAGGCCGAAGCCGAGGATATCAAGAAGAAGCTGGAAGCCGCGGGCGGCAGCGTGGAGCTGAAGTAGGGAAGGGTCAGCTTTTTTGACGCACAATCAAGGGTCGGGGAATTCACAGCGCGCGGCGCAATATCGCGCGCGAGGATTTCGCACGGTCTTTATCGATGAAGCCGCAGACACGGAACGCATTCCGGTGTCCGCGGCCTTTATTGCTTCACAGCGCTCCGTTCACGGAAGTGATCATCGCCATCGCGGAGCGTCCAGTGAAAGACAAGGTCTCGTGAGGTAGCAGATGGCTCAAGTCCACGTAACCAGCAATCTTCGCATCCGCCGCTCGTTCGGCAAGATTAAGAAGATCATCGAGATTCCGAATCTGATCGAGATTCAGAAGCGCTCGTACGACGACTTTCTGCAGGTCGGGGTTTCGACCGACGATCGCGCCGACGTTGGTCTGCAGGCGGTGTTCAAGTCGGTTTTTCCGATCAAGGATTTCAACGAGACCGCGTCGCTCGAGTTCGTCTCCTACGAACTCGGCACGCCCAAGTACGACGTCGAGGAATGCCATCAGCGCGGGATGACCTACGCGGCGCCGCTGAAGGTCAAGATTCAGCTCGTCATCTGGGACGTCGAGAACGGGCGCCGCTCGATCAAGAACGTCAAGGAGCAGGAAGTCTACTTCGGCGAGATTCCGCTGATGACCGGGAACGGCACCTTCATGGTGAACGGCACCGAGCGCGTAATCGTCTCGCAGTTGCATCGCTCGCCCGGAGTTTTTTTCGAGCACGACAAGGGCCGAACGCATTCGACCGGTAAGCTTCTGTTCTCGGCGCGAATAATTCCGTATCGCGGCAGCTGGATCGATTTCGAATTCGATCCGCGCGACGTGCTCTATGTCCGGATCGATCGGCGGCGCAAATTTCCCGCGACCGTGCTGCTGCGCGCGCTCGGGATGACCACCGAAGACTTGCTCAACTACTACTACCGCAAGGACGTGATCGTCCTCGACAGCAAGCAGTACACCAAGCATTTTGTCGCCGACCATCTGCTCGGCTCGCGAGTCAGCCGCGACGTGAAGGATCCGAAGTCGGGCGAGGTGATCGCGCGCGAAGGCCGCAAGTTCAACAAGGCGATCGTCCGCGCGATGGAGCAGGCGAAGATTAGCGAGGTTCCGATCGCGCTCGACGAGATCGTCGGGCGGGTCTCGGCGCACGATATCGTCGACTCGACCACCGGCGAAGTATTGATCGGCACCAACGAGGATCTGACTGAAGAGACACTCGAGAAGCTGAAGGCCCACGGGGTCAAGAAGATCGAGGTGCTGTTCACCGAAGAAGCGCCCGGTGGCGGGCCGCTCCGGCTCACGCTCGCGCAGGACAAGCTCGGTACGCCGGAAGAAGCGGTGATTGAGATCTACCGGCGCCTGCGTCCCGGCGATCCGCCGACCCAGGAAACCGCGACCACCTTCTTCAACAACCTGTTCTTCAACGCCGAGCGTTACGATCTGTCCAAGGTCGGCCGGCTGAAGCTGAATCATAAGCTCAAGATCGATGTGCCGCTCGAGCAGGGGACGCTGCGCCGCGAGGACATTCTCGAGGTGGTGCGCTACCTGATGGAGCTCAAGAACGGCAATGGCCAGGTCGACGATATCGACCATCTCGGGAACCGCCGCGTGCGCGCGGTCGGAGAGCTGGTGGAGAACCAGTTCCGCATCGGACTGGTCCGCATGGAGCGCGCGATCAAGGAGCGGATGAGCCTGCAGGATATCGAAACCCTGATGCCGCAGGAGCTGGTGAACTACAAGCCGGCGTCGGCGGTTATCAAGGAGTTCTTCGGATCGTCGCAGCTCTCGCAGTTCATGGATCAGACTAATCCGCTGAGCGAGATCGCGCACAAGCGCCGGCTCTCGGCGCTCGGTCCCGGAGGTCTGACTCGCGAGCGCGCCGGTTTCGAAGTCCGCGACGTGCATCCGACCCATTACGGACGCGTATGCCCGATCGAGACGCCGGAAGGTCCGAATATCGGACTGATCGCCGCGCTCTCGACTTACGCGCGGGTCAATGAATACGGCTTTATCGAGACGCCGTACCGTGAAGTCGAGAACAATCGCGTCACCGACCGAATCGTCTATCTTTCGGCGCTCGACGAGGAAGACAAAGTTATCGCGCAGGCCAACGCGCTGCTCGACACGCACGGACGTTTCACTGCCGAGCTGGTTTCGGCGCGTATCGGCGGCGAATCGACAGTGGTTCGCGCCGAGGACGTTCAGTACATGGACGTCTCGCCGAACCAACTCGTCTCGGTCGCTGCATCTCTCATCCCATTTCTTGAGAACGACGACGCCAATCGAGCCCTGATGGGATCGAACATGCAGCGCCAGGCGGTGCCGCTGCTTAAACCCGATGCGCCGCTGGTCGGGACCGGACTCGAAGGCACTGTCGGCCGCGACTCGGGCGTTACCGTAGTCGGCAAGCGCGACGGTGTAGTCGAGAGCGTCGATGCGGAGCGAATCGTGGTGCGCGCCGACAAGCCGACCAAGGATCTGCGCGACGCGGGCGTCGATATCTACAACCTGATCAAGTACCAGCGCAGCAACCAGAACACCTGTATCAATCAGCGTCCGATCGTCGTGAAGGGCGAACGGGTCAAGGCCGGCGATGTGCTGGCCGACGGACCTTCGACCGACATGGGCGAGTTGGCGCTGGGACGCAACGTGCTGGTCGCGTTCATGCCGTGGGGCGGCTACAACTTCGAAGACTCGATTCTGATTTCCGAGCGGGTAGTCAAGGAAGACCTGTTCACGTCGGTGCATATCGAAGAGTTCGAATGTATCGCGCGCGACACCAAGCTCGGCCCCGAGGAAATCACCCGCGATATCCCGAACGTCGGTGAAGAGGCGCTGAAAGACCTCGACACCAGCGGGATCATCCGGATCGGCGCGGAAGTCCGTCCGGGCGATATCCTGGTCGGCAAGATAACTCCGAAGGGCGAGACCCAGCTTTCGCCGGAAGAGAAATTGCTGCGCGCGATCTTCGGCGAGAAGGCCGGCGAGGTGCGCGATACCAGCCTGCGGGTGCCGCCGGGCGTCGTCGGTACCGTTATCGACGGGCGAGTGTTCTCGCGGCGCGGCGTTCTGAAAGACGAACGCACCCAGGAAATCGAAGTGCTCGAAGCCGAGCGTCTGAAGCTGGACGAGGCCGAGGAAGTACGAATCATCAGGCAGGAGACGCTGCGCAAACTTAAGAAGTCGCTGGCGGGCAAGAAGCTCGCCGGGCGCGTGATGTCGGACGAGCGCCGAGAGCTCTTGAAGAAGGGCGATCCGATCAGCGCCGAGGAGCTCGAGGAGCTGCCGCCGACGCTATGGGGCCAGGTGCGCGTCGAGAACGACTCGGCGCAGGAAGACGCCACCCAGGCGATCGCGGCGATGAACGCGAACGTTGAGGCGGTGCAGAGTCATTACGGCTCGAAGATCGAAAGACTGAAAGCCGGCGACGAACTCGCGCCGGGCGTGATCAAGATGATCAAGGTGTTCGTCGCGATCAAGTATCGCCTGCAAGTCGGCGACAAGATGGCGGGACGGCACGGCAACAAGGGCGTGCTCTCGCGGATACTGCCCGAAGAAGATATGCCGTCGCTGGCCGACGGAACTCCGGTTGATATCGTGCTGAATCCGCTCGGAGTGCCGTCGCGCATGAACGTCGGCCAGATCCTGGAGACGCATCTCGGATGGGCCGCGCGCGAACTTGGACATAAAATAGAAGAAGATCTGAAGAACGGAGTGAGCGCCGCGCAGTTGAAGAAGCGGCTCAAGGAAATCTACCCCGAGAAAGAGAGCCACGACTTTATCGACGAGCTCGCCGAACCGGACATCTATAAGCTCGCGGAGAAGGCGCTCGCGGGAGTGCATGTGGCGTCGCCGGTGTTCGACGGTGCGCGCGAAGAGGAAATCTTCGCGCTGCTGAAGCGCGCCGATCTTCCTGAAACCGGACAGGCGCAACTTCACGACGGACGCACCGGGATGCCGTTTGAGCAGCCGGTGACGGTCGGCGTGATGTACATGATGAAGCTGCATCACCTGGTCGAAGAGAAGATTCACGCGCGCTCGACCGGCCCGTACAGCCTCGTTACGCAGCAGCCGCTCGGAGGCAAGGCGCAGTTCGGCGGCCAGCGGCTGGGAGAAATGGAAGTGTGGGCGCTCGAGGCATACGGGGCCGCATACACGTTGCAGGAAATGCTCACGGTGAAGTCAGACGACGTGGCGGGACGAACGCGGATGTACGAAGCGATCGTCAAGGGCGAGAACACGCTCGAGCCGGGATTGCCGGAGTCGTTCAACGTCATGGTCAAGGAGCTCCAGTCGCTGTGCCTGAACATGGAGCTGCTCGAGCAGCCGCAACGGGCTTAGGTAAAGGGAGTTATAAACGAGATGGAAGATCTCTTTGGCATTTTCGAGAAGCCCAAGAATCCGCTGGCGTTCAACGCGATCCGCATTTCGATCGCGTCGCCGGAAATGATCCGCTCCTGGTCGCACGGCGAGGTCAAGAAGCCCGAGACGATTAACTACCGGACCTTCAAGCCGGAGCGTGACGGGCTGTTCTGCGCGAAGATTTTCGGGCCGACCAAGGACTACGAGTGCAACTGCGGCAAGTACAAGCGCATGCGTCATCGAGGGGTGGTCTGCGAAAAGTGCGGCGTCGAGGTGATCCAGTCCAAGGTGCGCCGCGAGCGGATGGGACATATAGATCTCGCCGCCCCGGTCGCGCACATCTGGTTCCTGCGCTCGCTCCCGTCGCGAATCGGCACGCTGCTCGACATGACGCTGAAGGAACTCGAGAAGGTCCTCTACTTCGAGTGCTATGTCGTGACCGACGCGGGTGAGACTCCGCTCCAGTACAAGGAGCTGCTCACCGAGCGGAAGTATCGCGAGGCGCGCGAGTCCTACGCCGACGGTTTCAAGGCTGAGATGGGCGCCGAGGCGGTTCGGTCGCTGCTCGGACAGCTCGCGCTCGACACGCTGGCGGAAGAACTTCGCGCCGAGATGAAAGCGACGGCGAGCGAAGCGCGGCGCAAGAAGGTTGCCAAGCGTCTGAAGGTCGTCAACGCGTTCCGCGACTCGGGCAACAAGCCGGAGTGGATGATCCTCACGATCCTGCCGGTGATTCCTCCCGACCTGCGGCCGCTGGTGCCGCTGGACGGCGGACGTTTCGCCACTTCAGACTTGAACGATCTTTATCGGCGCGTGATCAACCGCAATAACCGTTTGAAGCGGCTGATCGAACTGAACGCACCGGACATCATTATTCGCAACGAAAAGCGGATGTTGCAGGAAGCCGTCGATGCGCTCTTCGACAACGGTCGCCGCGGCCGCGCGATCACGGGGCCGTCCAAGCGTCCGCTGAAATCGTTGTCGGACATGCTCAAGGGCAAGTCGGGACGCTTCCGGCAGAACCTGCTCGGCAAGCGCGTCGATTACTCGGGCCGTTCGGTTATCGTGGTCGGCCCGGAGCTGCGACTTCATCAGTGCGGCCTGCCGAAGAAGATGGCGCTCGAGCTGTTCAAGCCGTTCATCTACAACAAGCTCGAAGAGAAGGGCTACGTCACGACTATCAAGAGCGCGAAAAAGATGGTCGAGAAAGAGGGCAAGGATGTTTGGGATATACTCGACGAGGTTATCCGCGAGCATCCGGTGCTGCTCAACCGCGCACCGACGTTGCATCGACTGGGTATACAGGCGTTCGAGCCGGTGCTGATCGAAGGCAAGGCGATTCAGCTTCATCCGCTGGTATGCGTCGCGTACAACGCCGACTTCGACGGCGATCAGATGGCGGTGCATGTGCCGCTGTCGATCGAGGCGCAGGTCGAATCGCGCGCGCTCATGATGTCCACCAACAACATCCTGTCGCCGGCGTCGGGCAAGCCCGTGATCGTGCCGACGCAAGATATGGTGCTGGGCCTTTACTACATGACCCGCGAGAAACCGCTCGCGCGCGGCGAGGGCAAGAGCTTCGCCAACGTCGAGGAAGTGCGAATCGCGTACGACCACGAGGAAATCGATCTGCACGCGCGGATCACGGTACGGATGTCTCCGCAGCTCGCGACCGGAACCGTGCCGGAAGCGGCGGAGACCAACGGGCGTCCGCGCAAGAAGGCTACCAAGGAGCGTTCTGCCGCGGCCGCATCCGGCGCGGCGCCGGTCTACGAGCGCGTCACGACCACAGTGGGCCGCGTGCTGCTCTATGAGATCGTGCCGCCCGAAGTTCCGTTCACCGAGCTCAACAAGATCATGAAGAAGAAGGAGCTCGGCAATTTGATCGATATCGTCTATCGCCGCTCGGGCGACAAGGCGACGGTTATTTTCGCCGACCGGCTGAAGGACATCGGCTTTGAGTTCGCGACCAAGGCGGGAATTTCGATCTCGATCAAGGACATGACGATTCCGCCGCAGAAGGCGCATCTGCTCGAAGGCGCGCAGAAGCAGGTCAGCGAAATTCAGCAGCAGTACAACAACGGCGTGATCACCGACGGCGAGCGCTACAACAAGGTGGTCGATATCTGG
>Ga0210407_10003451_pt1 | contig 12824 bp, 10 predicted proteins | sample IncBWC27MmetaG_FD_150860 | JGI IMG/M metagenome (GOLD analysis project Ga0210407, IMG submission 150860) | Forest soil microbial communities from Barre Woods Harvard Forest LTER site, Petersham, Massachusetts, United States - Inc-BW-C-27-M | ecosystem: Environmental > Terrestrial > Soil >... | reverse complement strand
ATCGTCGGGAGAAGGGTCGAGGAGAACGCGATAGGAAGCGCCCTCGGGAATGCGCTCCGTTTCGTCGCGATACGTGAGCTCCAGAGCCCCACGACGCGCGGTAACACGCAACTCTTTGGGGCCAACGACGCTGATCTGCGCGATCGTGGGAACATTCCCGGCAGCCCGGATGCGCGCTTCGCGAGCGCGAATTTCCATGGCGGAAGCCAGCGCCGAGGAAAAGACGAGAGAGCCCCCGGACAAATCAGCGAGAGCCCCCGTCGTGGCGCCGTGCAGGGTCACGTCGCTCTGTCCTGGGAGATATAGCAGGGAAGCGCCAATCCGTAGCCGGAGGACGCCGCCCGCATCGGTCAAGAGCCGGTCACCGTCATAGATCGTCGCGCCGGCAGAGGCATCGGAAGCGCTCAAATGTCCCTTCGAGGATTGCGTCACGATTCCGAGCGGAGCAGTAGCACCGGGCAGGGGAATACCCACAAGTAGACATGCCAATGCGATAGCTAGGCTACGGCGTCCCAAGGCGGCTCAAATCCTCCGAGAGGCAACTGAAGCTTAGTCTATTGGCGAGATTCGAAGGCACACTAGTACTTTGCGCAAGCCCCTGTTGATAGTTTGCGCACAAAACGGCGAGCCGTTACCGCACGGGTAAAGTTTGGCAGGCGGCAATAGGGAGGATGAGAAGCTTAAATCCCCGCAACCTGCCAGCGTTCGCAAGAATCGGTCAGGTCGAGTAGAATGACCCGCTCCGCTCGCGCAGCGTCGAGCAGGCATTTGTTCTTTCCCGTGGCTGACCTGGAAGAAGAGTTGGAGGAGGAATCCCTTGAAGAGCATTGCGGTTGCGCTCTTGGCGCTCTTTTCGTGCGTGCCAACATTCGGGCAGAAGCCGGCGCCTCTGCCGCCCGCTCAAGTAGCGCAGGAAGTGCGCGTCTACCGGATCGACAACGAAGACCGGATCGTGCGAGAGCTGACGGAATTTCTGTCGATTCCCAACGTGGCGAGTGATTCGCCGAATATTCAGAAAAACGCGGCGCGGCTCGTCGAGATGCTGGAAGCGCGCGGCATCGAGACGCATTTGTTGCCCATTGGCGGGCGAGGCCCCGTCGTGTTTGGCAAACTCATGGTGCCCGAAGCACAGCGCACGGTGATTTTTTACGCGCATTATGACGGCCAACCGGTCGACCCCGCGACATGGACAGACGGGAAGCCGTTCGAACCGGCACTGCGCAGCGCGGCGATAGAGGCCGGAGGCAAGCGCATTCCCTTCCCCGAACCCAACGGCAAAAAACCGGCGGCGTACGAAGATGACTGGCGCATCTATGCGCGCTCCTCTTCGGATGACAAATCGCCCATCGTGGCGCTACTTGCGGCGCTGGATGCTTTGCGGGCGAGGAACATTCCGCTAGGCGTAAACCTGAAAGTGATATTCGAAGGCGAGGAAGAGGCCGGTTCTCCGAATCTTGAGCGAACACTGGACCTTCACAAGAATCTACTTGGCGGCGATTTGCTGATCACCGCGGATGGCCCGGTGCATCAGTCCGGCCGCCCGTTGGTTTTTTTTGGTAACCGCGGAGATATCGGTCTGGACATCACCGTTTACGGTCCAGTGCGGGCGCTGCACAGCGGCCACTATGGAAATTGGGCGCCAAATCCGGCCATGGAGCTTTCGCGGTTATTGGCATCGATGAAGGACGCTGACGGCCATGTGCTCATCGACGGCTACTATGACGACGTCACACCGCTGACCAACGTCGACAAGAAGGCTATCGCTGAATTACCCGACAACGATGCGGAATTGGAACGCGAGCTGGGGATCGCAAAACCCGAAGGCGGCGGGAAGAAATTGGTGGAGCTGCTGCAGGAGCCGTCGTTGAATGTTCGCGGGCTACGCAGCGCTTATGTGGGGGAGCGGGCGCAAAATGTAGTGCCCGACCAAGCCGAGGCTTCGATCGATGCGCGGCTGGTCAAGGGAGAAGACCCGCAGAAGAAGTTCGAGCAGATAGCCAGGTTCATTCGCAAACAGGGGTACTACGTGATTGACCGCGAGCCGACGATAGAAGAGCGGCGCGCTCATCCGCTGATCGCAAAGATCGTGAATGAGGGCGGCTATCGGGCTTCACGCACGCCGATGGATTTGGCGGTTTCGAAAAAAGTGGTAGAGGTTGTGGAGGGGGCGGCGGGGCCAACAGTGAAAATGCCCACCCTTGGCGGAACCGCTCCGATGTATATTTTTGAAGACCTCGGCCTGCCGGTAATCGGTGTGCCCATAGTCAACGCCGATAATCACCAGCACACTTCGGACGAGAACCTCCGCCTCGGCCATCTCTGGCGCGGGATGGAAATTTACGGCGCGATCCTGGCTGATCTGAACTGGTAGAAATTATTGCGACAGAAAATTCTTCAGGAGTTCCTTACCGGATTTCGTGAGAACCGATTCCGGGTGGAACTGCACGCCTTCGATGGGAAATTTCTTGTGCCGGAAACCCATAATGATTCCGTCGTCGGTCTCGGCGGTGATGTGAAGCTCGCGGGGGAGTGATTTGCGCTCGACGATGAGCGAGTGGTAGCGCGTGGCGGTGAAAGGGTCGGGTAATTTCCGGAAAACTCCTTTGCCGTCGTGATGAATCTCGCTGGTTTTTCCGTGGAATAGCTTGGGCGCGCGGATGATTTTTCCGCCGAAAGCCGCTCCAATGGCTTGATGACCCAGACACACACCGAGAATCGGAATTTTCCCCGCGAGGCGCTGCACCAGATCGACGCAAATGCCCGCGTCTTGCGGCGTGCAGGGCCCGGGAGAAATCACGATTTTCTCGGGCTTGCGGCGCTGGATTTCATCGACGGAAATTTTATCGTTGCGGTGGACTTCCACCGTGCAACCAAGCTCGCCCAGATACTGCGCCAGGTTGTAGGTGAACGAATCGTAGTTATCGAGCAGAAGAATCACGATAATTTCCTGTGCCGGCGTACGCGATGCGCGGCTTCGAGGGCGGTCAGAAGCGCGCGCGACTTATTGATGGTTTCCTGAAATTCACCTTCAGGGGTCGAATCGGCGACGATGCCGCCTCCCGCCTGCACGTGAGCGACGCCATTCTTAATGACCATGGTTCGAAGCGCGATGCAGGAATCCAGGTTGCCCGCAAAGTCCAGGTACAAGACGCCGCCGGCGTAAATCCCGCGCCGCGTGCGCTCCAGCTCTTCGATGATCTCCATGGCGCGAACCTTCGGCGCTCCGGAAACCGTGCCCGCGGGAAAACAAGCCATCAGGGCGTCGAAGCAGTCCACATCCTCGCGCAAACGCCCGCGCAGACTGGAAACGAGATGCATCACGTGGGAGAAGCGCTCCACGGTGAGCAACTGCTCCACCTTCACCGTACCATACTCGCAGACGCGGCCGAGATCGTTGCGGCCAAGGTCCACCAGCATGATGTGTTCGGCGCGTTCCTTCTCACTAGCGAGCATTTTCTTCTCGTTGAGCTGATCTTCCGCTTCGTCCTTGCCGCGCGGGAGCGTGCCGGCAATCGGCCGGTAGAAAACGTCGCGACCCTGCACCTTGACCAGCATTTCCGGGGAGCTGCCCACGATAAAAACGTCGTTCATCTGCAAATAGAACATGTAGGGCGAAGGATTGAGGACGCGCAGCTCGCGGTAAACCTCGAATGGATCGGCCTGTGTTTTCGCGGAAAAACGCTGGCTCAACACCACCTGAAAAATATCGCCCGCGCGAATGTATTCCTTGGCTCTGCGGACGGCGTCGAGATACTCGCCACGCCGGAAATTCGATTTCACGCGAAGCGGCGAGCGCTTTTTCTTTTTCGGGAGCTTTTTCGGACGCTCGGCGGCCACGGGCTCTTCGAGCATCCGCCGGGTGCGCTTGATTTCTTTCACGGCGGCTTCGTATTTCTCGCGCAGGTTGCCGGCGTCCTCCGTGAAGACGTTGCGCACGATCCACAAGCGGTGCTGCAGGTGATCAAAGGCGATGATGCCGCGATAAAACATCAGCATGGCATCGTAAAGGCCGATCTCGTCGCGCAAGTTTTTCGGGAGACGCTCGATCAGCCGCACCATGTCGTAACTGAAAAATCCGATGGCGCCGGCCACCAGCGGAGGGAGTCCGGGCAGGCGCACGGGACGAAATCGTTCCATGTGAGCACGCAAAAAGGAGACCGGATCTCGCTCTTCCCAGACCAGGCGGTCGGGGCTCTCGAGAACACAGGCGCCATTGGCGTAGCGGAATACTTCTTCGGGATTTGCTCCGGCGAAAGTATAGCGGGCGATTTTTTCGCCGCCTTCCAGGGTCTCGAGAAGGAACGAGTACCGTGCTCCTTGGGCAATACGAAGGTACGCGCTCACAGGCGTGAGCAGATCCGCGGAAAACACGTCGTATACGGGGATGAGGTTTCCTTCGCTGGCTAGGCGCTGAAACTCCCGGAAACTTGGCTGAATCATGGCCTGCTCCGGGACTTTTCTTCGGAGCACAGCGCGCCCAGCACAGCAGCACGCATAACCGCTTCGGGAGCGCGCTGCTCGGTCCAGATCTCCCACTGGGCGATTCCCTGAGCGAGAAACATTTCCACACCAGATACGGTAGCGATATTTTTTTGAGCTGCGACTTTCAAGAGTTGCGTCCTCTTCGGCCGGTAGATGAGATCCATGACAAGGCGACAGTGTAACTCGCGGGGCGAAAGAGGAGAAACCGCGGCCCAGGGGTGCATGCCGACGGGAGTTGTATTGATGATGGCGTCGAAGAATTCCGTGCGTAGGGCGCGGCGCGGCACAACTTCGCCGCCGACCGCCCGCGCAAGTTCGCGGGCGGCTCTCTCGCGGCGCGCGCACACGCCGACAATCGCGCCGGCACGAGCCAGCGCAAAGGCCGCGGCCCGCGCCGAACCACCTGCACCAAAAAGCAGCACGCGACTGCCCTTGATGCGCAGCTTCCTCTGAAGCGCACGCAACACGCCGACGTAGTCAGTATTGCACCCATAGAGCGAGGCGTCCCGCCGCACCACCACGGTGTTCACGGCGCCAATGTCCGCGGCGAGGGGTTCACAATCGGCAAGATGCCGGAGGATGGATTGTTTGTGCGGCAGGGTCACGCTAAATCCGCGAACGCCAAGGTCCGGGATGGCATCAAGGAAATCGCGTAATTCGTGCACGAGAAAGGACAGATATACGGCGTCGATCTTGCGCGCTGCGAACCCGGTATTGTGCAGGAGCGGCGAAAGCGAGTGCCCAATGGGATCGCCAATCACGCCGTAAACTTGAGTGCGCCTCGTCAATTGATGGGCGCGGTAAAGATGCTTCAGTTCGGATAGCGAAACCTGTCCGGGAGCCGTTGCCGTAGCGACCGGCGCATAAGCCAGCGCGCTGCCCTCGCGGAGTGCCAGGATCCGCGCGGGCAGGGCCACCTCTCCCATGGGAACGGCCACAAGATTTTTCGTGCGCCTGGCAGTTCTCAATAGTCGCACGCTGTCCGCGATGGTGCGGGCGCTGGCGGCGATCTTGACGGCGTCTGCATTATTGCGGTGCAACAGGCGCAGGACGCGGCTGAAGGGCGGCGTGCGCCGAAAGTCGTGTGCGGAGAGCAGCACGCACGGCGGCAAGCCCAGGGCGCGGAAAGAGGCCCGCGGCAACTCGCGCAGAGTTTCAATCTCGAGGTCGCACCATTTGCAGCCTGCCAAGCGGGCCTGTTTCAACCAGTGAATTTCCGCTTCGAACCCATCAGCGAATTTTCCGCCACCCGCTGTTTGGCGGCAGGTAGCCAGGAAAACGTAGCGCGAAGTTTTGTGCTTCTTGACCCAGCGAAGCAGGCGAGCGCGTTCCGCATCACTCCTCAACCAATCCAAGCGCAATTCGACGGTAGAAGTCTCCCGGAGCGCCGCTCGAATCTGGGCGGCCATCTCGGCGGCGGTAGGCGCCGCGGCAACTCCGCAGATGCGCCTCAATCCTGTGCCAAATACGCCCATATCCGCCCGTCTTGTCTCCATTTGATTGAAAGTACGGCTCTTAGTATGCCGTATCAAGAATGTAAAGCAACCCCGGTCATTCTGTTGACGCTTGCCTGATGGCCTGTTAATTTCGCTTAGAATAGTCCCCGCACGGCCCGTACGGCGGGTTTTCGAAGGAGTCTCGCAATGCGCGCAAATGTAGCTGGCTTGTGTCTCTCATTCTTCTTGGGAAGCGTGATGTGCTCGGCGCAGGATGCGCCACAGGCCACGCCGTCGGCCGGTCAGCCCGATGCTTCTACGGTTTATTGCTCGGGCTTTGTCACCGACCAAAAGGTCCCTGACGAAGTGCGGCTGGTTTCGGGTGAACAATCGACCTATAAAGTGATCTTTGAGCGCGGCGACTTCGTGCATATCAACCGCGGCTCGAACCAGGGAGTTAAGGAAGGCGACCGGTTCACCGTGGTCCGCCCTCAGGGAGACCCCATGGACGTTCAATGGTTCAAATGGCAGTTCAAGTTGATGAAGGCTATGGGCACCCCTTACATTGATGCCGGGCAAATCCGAGTCGTAAAGGCTCAGCCAAATGTTTCGGTCGCTGAAGTGACCTTCTCCTGCGGTTACATGCAGCGTGGCGACATCATCCGGCCGTTCGAGGAGCGGCCCGTTGCTCCCTATAAAGAATCCGCCAAGTTCGATCACTTTGCTCCTGTAAGCGGAAAGCCCGTGGCAATGATCGTAGCGGGCAAAGATTTCCATCAAGCGTCAGGCAGGAACGATGCAGTCTATGTGAATCTGGGAACGAATCAGGGAGTGAAGGTAGGCGATTACTTCCGAGTCTTCCGCTATCAAGGCTCGCTGGCCGAATCGGCCCCACAAACCAGAGGCTATCAATACACCATCTATGGTTTCGGAAGCGCTCCGAAGCGCTACGAATGGAACGATCTGCCCCGCGAAGTTCTGGGTGAAGGTATCGTCCTCAGCGCCAGCCGTAATTCCTCGACGGTGATGATCACTTACGCCAGCAGCGAGATTCTTGCCGGTGACTACGTTGAGGTCGAATAGCTCCCGTAGGTAAACCAAACCACTTCAAGCCCTTAAAGACCCCGCGAGAAAGACCACCTCGCGGGGTTTTTGATCCGGTACAAGCTTGCAGAAGGAACGGCGTCGCTCAGGCCTTCGATTCCGGGTAACTTTCGGAGAACACTTCACACGTAAATCCGAGGATTTGCGCTCCTTCTTCGCTCCACGCGCCGGGATGGAGTCCCGCCTTCCGGCAAGTCTCTTCAAGAAATTGCTGGCGATCAAGCCGATGCTCGGTCGCAACCTGGGGAAGCAGGAGGCCGCGCTTGGCGCAGCTCCCGACGATAAGCCCATGCCTGCCGACCTCGATCTCTTCCGGACGAATCGGCACGGGCGCCGACATAAGCGAAATTTCAATGCGGAGTTCCTCTAGCTCTTCGGTTTTCACGGGTGAAAACCGCGGGTCCCGGAGGGCCGCGCCCGCGGCACACCGCATGACGCTCTCTCCCAGAGTCTCCTGCGTTTCGACGACGCCGATGCACCCACGGAGGCGTCCGCGAACGTGCAGGGTAACGAACACCCCTCGCCTTTCTAGGAAGATTCCTTGCTGGGGAATTTCGCCGGTAAGTTGCGCGCGGGAAACGGCTTCGATAACGGCCTGCCTCGCCCACCGTAAGAGAGCCAGGCGGTCCTCTTCAGAGGGGAACGGCATCCTGAGACTTCTTGTGGCGTTCAAGCATGCTGAGCTTGCGTCTTTGTTTAATGCGGTCGTCCAATTGACTCCAGAAGCGCAGGAAATATTGCGCTGCCGATACCAACGCGCTGATCACCACCAGCCAGAGAAGGACCAACGCAAGCGGCTTTAATTTCGCGTGCTGGGATCCAGCGATCAGCACCGCGACGGCGCACACCTGCAGGACCATCTTGGTCTTGCCCAAGAGCGAAGCTTCAATCGTGAATCCCTCCGCCGATGCGATATTGCGCAGACCCAATATCGTGAATTCCCGGCCGATGATGATTACCACCATCCACGCAGGCACCAGATGCATGTCCACGAGGGAGACGAAGGCGGCGGAAATCAGCAGCTTGTCCGCAATCGGGTCGAGCAAAATGCCGAGGGTAGTCACCTGAAGCCGGCGACGCGCAAAAAAGCCATCGGCCCAATCGGTGGCCGCCGCCGTAAGGAGGATCAAAACACCCCAGAACTCGAAGTGCATGGGAAATCCCCAAACCTCCACGTTGGGGCTCCGCGTAAGCAAGACCACAATGAGGAGCGGAACAAAGAAAATTCGCAACACCGTGAGTGAATTGGGGAGGTTCATGCTGCTTGCTGGCGGAAGGGCCAGCCAAATGCTTCCGGCCACCACCGGGACTCACTATAGACTTGGCTTCGCGATGCGTCAACGTCTGGAGGCCGGGTTGAAGCTCATGAGAAGACAGTACCTTACCGTAACTAGACCGGCGAGGGCGATGGACAGCTGAGTCTTGATAGCCAAATTCCCCCGGCTGTAAACCTGTGAAAATGTGCGACTTGGCGGCAAGACAGGGAACAGTGCTCTACGGCTCTCAAATAGGCAGATGGGGTAGATTAACCATTGTATTTTGAGCAAGTTACAATCCGCAAAGGCATCGGACGCCTAAATTACTATTCGGAAGAACCTGGCAAGGAATCAATGGCGCCTTGCGAGTTTCCACAAGGTTTTCCACAGGAGATGACGATCCGTTCACAATATGCCGCAAGGATCTCGTCGGGGATTCCGGGCCGCCATCGGACCAGATTTCGTGTTATTACTCCGGTGTCACTACCTGAGTTATGCTTTTTCATTCGCTAAATGGCGCGGGGACCCCGCAGAACGCGCACCGGCAGGAAGAATAGCGCACTCAAGAGCGCAAACACCCCGTGCACTGCGATTCCCAGAATCCGAAAGGGCAGCGTCAGCAGCCACACAATCGGATACAAAACCAGGGCCAGCAGCGCGAGCGGCCAACACACCAAGAACAGGATGCACCAGAGAAAAAAGGCAGCCATTGCAGTCCTCTCCCATCACTCTACTATCCGTTACGTTGAAGCGGGCCGAAATGTTTCCTTCGAAACAAAACTCGCAAGCCGCAGGCGCCGGGCGATTGAGACAGGCACTTCGGCGTCCAACAGCATATGTGAATCTTCCACTTCCGACCTCAGGACCCGGCCGAGCGCATGCACCAGTGCAAGAGTGCGCCCTTCCGTCATCGGCATACGCAGCGAGAGCGTAACCATGGGATCAACGGGAAGCGCCCCGTCCATCCGGCGCAATAGTTCCTCGATGCCTTCGCCCGTCAACGCCGACACCAGCACCGGACCACCGTCGATTCCCGCTCCCATCGCGTAGGGATGCACCAAAGGCGCGCGCTGCTCCGGAGTCAGTTGATCCACCTTGTTGAACACCCGGAGTTTCGGCCGATCGTTCACGCCGAGGTCGCACAGAATCTTCTCCACCGCGTCGTCCAGCTCGGCATGGTGGGGATTCGAAACGTCGCTTACGTGCAAGATCAGCGCAGCTTCCTGAACCTCTTCGAGAGTCGCGCGAAATGCGTTCAGCAATCCCTTGGGCAGATCCCGAATGAAACCCACGGTGTCAGAAATCAGAACCCGGCGGTTGGAAGGCAGCCGGACGGCTCGAATCGTCGGATCGAGGGTAGCGAACATGCGCGGGGAGACCAGTACCTCGGCGCGGCTCAGGGCGTTGAATAAAGTTGATTTCCCCGCGTTGGTGTAACCCACGAGGGCGATCGTGCCGAGAGGGACGGCATTGCGTGCTTCGCGGCGCAAGGCGCGCTGCTTGCGAACTTCATTGATGCTGGATTCGATTTTGCGCACCCGGTCACGGATCCGCCGCCGGTCCGTTTCCAGCTTTTTCTCGCCAGGTCCGCGCACGCCGATGCGTCCCGCGGCGCCGCCGCCTCCGCTCTTGCCGCCGAGGCGCGACATCGCCGCGCCATGCCCGGTCAGGCGCGGCAGCATGTAGTTGAGCTGTGCCAGTTCCACCTGCAGCTGTCCTTCGCGACTCCGCGCGTGGCGGGCGAATATATCCAGGATCAATTGCGTGCGATCGATCACGCGGCATTCCGTGGCTTCCTCGATATTCCGCTGTTGCATCGGGGAGAGATTGCTATCGAAAATGATCAGGGGCGCGTCGTGAGTCGTTGCTTCCGCGCGAATTTCATCCAATTTGCCCCGCCCCACGAGGGTCGCCGGGTCGGCTTTGTCGCGCACCTGGAACACCGTGCTGGCTACTTGAGCTCCCGCGCTTTTCGCAAGCTCGACGAGTTCCACGAGCGATTCTCTTCCTTGTTCGCCCGCGGGCATTCCGGGAAATCGGGGCGCGCGCTTCCAACCCACGCCGACTAGCAAAGCGCGCTCCGTCGTTGAAACCTGTTGTTGTGTTTTCATCACCGAGGCTGGCCTGCTGTCATCGTGGCGCCGAGCTTTAGCGGGCGATCGAAACCGCTGGAGGAAGGAGTTTCTTCACCCAATTGATTATACGCCTCTCCTCTGGGTGCCGCGACTCACCTTCGTTTCTAATAGTGGGCTATTTGGACTTTTGACTCTCGGTTGGGTCACCTGAGAGGTATTGCACGGAGATGTCGATGCCAGCGCACTTAACGACTTGAAAGTCGAGAATTACATGATCCCCAGGCCTTGCGCTCTCCCCATACGTCACATGAAGGTGTGTTGGAGTTACCCATTCCATCTTCAGATTCATCGTCGCATACTGGTGAGAGAATCCCAACACCTGCATCGGGGGCTGTGACCCCTTAGGCCGTTTCAGGCACACAGTGGTTGCATCGTAGGCATTTCCGGGACCACTCCACTGCTCAGAGCGAGCGACCGCAAGCCAATCCCCATCCGGAGATCGGACTTCTGCGGACCAAGTTGTCGTCGGACCACAGCCGCAGAGTAAGATGCAGACTCCGATGGTGATGAGCGAAATGGCCTTCCGCACTCTCACGTAATCCCCCTACGTGTCATGTTACGCCGTTTTTTCCGCCCCTCGCTCGTGTGTTCCGCAGAGAGGAACTAAGATCGCCACGTGGCACAGTTACAGTGTTCAGCGAAGTCAAAATTCAAAGAAGCCCACTACCGGATTTCTTGCGTTTGCAGATATTGGAGTGCGTTATTTTGCAACTTAGCATCATCTCCGAAACCCGTTAGCCAGTGAACGCCGGACTCCTTGCGGAACCACGTCAACTGACGCTTGGCATACCGGCGCGTCGCTTGCTCAATCGCGGTGCCCGAGGCATCAAGCGTCATCTCGCCGCGCAGTACGGAGCGCAGTTCGCGGTAACCGATAAAATCAAACGGCTTCGCGTTCTCCGGAGTCCCTTTCGCCACTAAGAGGCGCACTTCTTCGATCCAACTCTTCGAAAACATCTCCGCTGTTCGCGCGTGAATCCGCTCGTAAAGCGCCTCGCGAGGGGGCGCCAGTCCAATCTTCACCGCGCGCCATCCCTGTAAAGGGCTCCGCCCTCCTCGGTGCACTTCCGAAAGCGGCTTGCGCGTCAGCAGGCAAATCTCGATTGCTCGAATCAACTTTTGCTCGTCGTTTGGCGCGATTTTCCGCGCCGCAGCGGAATCCAATCTCTCAAGCAGCCGATGCAAATGTCGTCGACCATGGCTCGCAGCGCTCGATCGCAAGCGCTTTCGGAGCTCCTCGGAGCGTTGGGGCAAGTCCGCCAAGCCCTCGAGCAGCGCGCGGAGATACAACCCAGTCCCCACCGTGAAAATCGGCAAGCGACCCCGCTCGCGCAAGTCCTCCAATACCCGAAACGCCATTTGCGCATATCCACCGGCCGTCGCTTCTTCCGTCGCGTCAAGAACATCCAGCAAGTGGTGCGGGATGCCGTGACGCGCAGCGAGCTCGGGCTTGGCTGTCCCAATATCGAATCCCCGATAGAGCTGCGTCGAATCGCAAGCGACGATTTCTCCGTCCAGCCGCTCGGCCAGCCACACCCCCAGCGCCGATTTTCCCGAAGCCGTTGGACCTACGACGGCCACAAGCGACGCCAGCGTATTGTCGTCTTTCATCGAAACAGGATATGCCACGCGCGGATGAGTAGAACGACGAGCACCACCAGAGCCAGCAGCAGGCTGCCGAGAATTTGTTGGCGTGCGAGCTTCACTCCTGCCGGCCGTAGTCCGGCTGCAAATTATAGAAATACGTAAATCGCAGCTCGATGTAGGGGCCCTTAAAGGCTGACGGCAAGGGTTCAAACGGGTTGGAGGCGCGAATCGAGGAAATGGCCGCGCGATCGAGCGGCTCTTTGCCGGAGCCATATACCGTCACAGGTTCGCCTGTCGGAACGCCACCATCTCTCAGGATTCTGAACTGCAACGAAACGACGCCTTTGTCGCCCAGTTGCACCGATTCCGGCATCACCGCGAACCAGTTCCGCTTGACGCTCTGATACACGCGGGCGAGATAATCGTTGAAATCCACGCCCTCCGTGGGCGTGAGCATTTGAATGCCCGCATAGGCGCTGCCCCGTCCTCCGCTTCCTGGGGCTCCGCGGGTGGGGATTTGCCCGCCGCCGCCGATTGCACGGGGCGCGTTCATCTTGGCAGCCTCTCGCATGGAGTCCTGAATCGAGCGCCCCGGCGAATCTCTTGGCAGCAGCAAAGTGCTCGGCCTGGGTTGTTCCTCGGGAACCTCGAGCTTCAGCGGCGGTTTGGGCGCATCCGTTTTCGACTCGTTGGGCTGAGGAAGCTTCACGTTGGGTTGCGGAACAGGGGCGTTCGGCAACTCTTTCACGACTTTCTCAGGCTCTGGCGGCTTGGGCGCGGGCTGCGGCACGAGAGGCGCAATCTTCTTCAGAATGCGTGGATCG
>Ga0210407_10003441_pt1 | contig 12843 bp, 9 predicted proteins | sample IncBWC27MmetaG_FD_150860 | JGI IMG/M metagenome (GOLD analysis project Ga0210407, IMG submission 150860) | Forest soil microbial communities from Barre Woods Harvard Forest LTER site, Petersham, Massachusetts, United States - Inc-BW-C-27-M | ecosystem: Environmental > Terrestrial > Soil >... | reverse complement strand
TGTCCAACGGCCGGGATGGATCAAATGGGTGAGCATCCACCTCCGGAAGCGGGAGATCTAAGGGCGAGATCGTGAGGGCGGCGACATCCGACAGCAGCTCCGGCCGCTCGCCGAGCGGTGCCGGCTCGTAAGTTTGACAGGCGGCCAGGACGGCACTCGCAAGGCAGATCGAGACTGCGCTTCGCACAGGGTGTCCCGCCTGGTGTCGATAGGGCGCTCGCGGATATGAGTCTACAGGCTTAGGCGGCGAAGGCCAACGAAGATGCTGGTGTGCACCTTAAGTGGGATCTTCGCCTCGAGCATAGGAGGCACGAGAGGGCCGCCGGCCATTTGGGGCCTTGCCGGCGGCCGGCGGATGCCGATAACGCGATAGCGAGGATCGTGCGCGCGAAGATGCCGCCCTTAGCTCTTGGCGACTTTGACGTGGACGAGCGCCGCTTTCAGGCCTTCGGCGAGCTTCTTGGCATCGTCATTGGCCCAGAAGTGCAAGAAATAGAGGTGCGGTTGGTCATCGAGCATGTGATTGTGGATCGCCGTGACCTCGATCCCGTGATCACGAAGCGCCTTCAGTACAGGGTTCACCTCTGTCGCGATCAGCACGAAATCGCCGGTGATCGCCGCCTTGCCGCCGCCGGTCGGCTGAAAATTAATGGCGTTCGCCAAGCCCATAACTGTCGGGATATCCATCCCGCCATCCCTGATCGGTTCCGCGCGGGGGATACCGAACTGGTAGACGCCGCCGTTATTAGCGCCCTTGGCGCCAAGAGCCTGGTCGACAGCGGCCGTGTCAAAATCGATCTCCGGCGGCTCGATCGGTGTGGCTGCGGCTCCGAGAGGGGTCTTGCTTTCGGCGAGCGCCGTGTGCAGCGCCGCCGCAAGCTTCACCGGATCGCCGCGCCCGAGCACATGCATGTACATCGTAAAGGGCTGATTGCGTAGAAGGTGATTGTGTAGCGCCGTCACCTCGATGCTGCCCGCCGCGAGTTTTGTCATGACCGGCGCAACCTCGTCCATGGTCAGCACCAGATCGCCCATCACCATGCCCTGATCGCTCATCTTTTCGAAGGCGAGCCAGCCGCCAAGGGCAAACCCGGCCCTCAGCGCGACGCCGTCGAGCGTTACCTTCAGATCGGTGCGCGGCAGACCGACGCGGTAGACGCCGCCGGGCGCCGCCGAGCCGGTCTTGCCAAGTGCCTGGCCGACCTGCGCCTGCCAGCCATCATCGGCGGCAACGGCAGCACCCGGGGCTGCGGCCACGAGAGCCGCAAGCGTTAACTGTCGCAGATGATACTTCATGTTTGTTCCCTCCTTAACACGTTGAAGCCGCAAAAACCTTGACCCACCGCTCTCAATCGAGCTTTTCCGTTACCTTCTTGAACGTCGTTCCCTGCAGAAGGGTCACCTCGGCCACGGGATTGCTGGCCTGCAGCTGTGGGTAGACACTCACTGCCCGGGACCCGGCATTGGCCTTCACCGCTGTCTCGGTTGCGGTCAGCAGCGGCACCTTCGCCTTTGCCATGGCCGCCTTCTGGGATTCCGCGGCCTTGAGGTCGTCGGCATCCGTTATCTTCTCGGCCTCGGCGATCGCCCCAGTTTTGGGATCGGCGACCACCTCCGTGAACCCATCACCCTTCATCGTGTAGACCGAGAGTTGCAGCTTGCCGTCGTCGATCTCGAATTTGGCTGAGATCGGTGTTCCCTCGCGCTCGCTGGCTTTTAGCCCACCCTGCAAGGTCGCCGTCGCGTCTTTAAGGGCGGCGGCCAGCGCCTTCGGGTCACCGGCTTCGGCCCAGGCTGGTGCTATAAGCCATGACGTCAAGAACGGTTCGACTGCTGCCAATGATAGCGGCTGTCGGCTTTTGGAGCGCTGCGTTCCTCCCTCGAGCATCAGGAGTATAGAACCTTGGGCCGCGTCGATTAAGGCAGTTTTAACTATCTTGAAGTCAGCCGTGGGGCGCCAGCGTAACGCGATTATCATTTGGGCACCGCGCGCACCGGCACTCACCTTCTCAACGGCCTCCCTCATCGGCGCGGCGCTCCCGCAGTTCGGCGAGCCGGTTACCCGTCCAATCATAGCCGCCGCATCCTTGTGAGACAGTTGACCGCCGGACAATTCGCTGTATCCTGTCTAGGAGGATAGGACGCCGGCAATTGAAAGAGACCCTCGTTCATCAGAGCCACCCGGAGATCGTCAAGCGGCTGAAGCGCGCCGAGGGTCACTTGCGACGCGTCATTGCCATGGTCGATGAGGGTCGGCCTTGCGTCGATCTGGCGCAGCAGCTCCACGCGGTCGAAAAGGCGGTTGGCGAGGCGAAAAAGGCGTTGATCCACGATCACCTCGATCACTGCCTCGATGAGGCAGCCAACGGGCGGGGCGGACCGACGCGTGCGATCGTCAGCGAATTCAAGGCCATCTCGAAATACCTTTAGCCGGCCGAGCTTGAAAAGAGCGAATGCGATGCGCTGGAACACGGGAGCCCTTTGCGTGGTTGCGTTGGCCGTCGGCGTGTCCGTGGCGAGCTTCGTGCCCGGATTGTCGCAGTCGTTGCGCAGCGTAGTCGGCCTGGCACCTAGCCCGGGCGCCGTGCAGCCCCGTGAAACTGCCGCAAGCGACCCAGAAACACGATCGCCACGCGCGAAACCGGCGGACGACGAACCAGGAATTCTAAGGTTGACGCAGGAGCAGCTCACCGCTGCTGGCGTCGAGTTGACGACCGTGCGCGGGGGCACGCTGGCCCGTCATATCACCGTGCCTGGGACTGTTGTTCCGCATGCCGACCGGATCGCCCGTGTATCGGTAAGACTGTCGGCCACCGTGGCCGAGCTCCGGAAGAGGATTGGAGATCCGGTCGCCAAGGACGAGATCCTGGCTATCCTCGAAAGCCGCGAGGTCGCCGATGCGAAGAGCGAGTACCTCGCCGCTCGACTCACCGATGAATTGCAGCAAGATCTCTTCGTGCGCGACAGGATGCTGTGGGACAAACGCGTCTCGAATGAACAGCAGTTTCTGAGGTCTCGCAACGCGGCCGCCCAAACCCGAATGAAACTCGACATCGCGCGGCAGAAGCTGTTGGCGCTCGGCATTGCGCAGCAGGAAATCGCCGCTCTTCCCGAAGAACCCGAGGGATCCCTGCGCCGGCAAGCCATTCGTTCGCCGATAGCGGGAAGAGTCGTCGAGCGCAAAGTCGATCTGGGCACAGCGGTCGGCCGGGATAGCCTGGAGACCGAACTCTTTGTAATTGTCGACCTTGACCGGGTCTGGGTCGAACTCGCTATCAGTCCGGCTGATCTGCCAGCCATCAAGGAGGGGCAACCGGTTTCGATCAGCGCCCGCGCCGTGACGGACAAGGTTGACGGCAAGATCGTGTTTATCAGCCCTCTCCTCGACAAGGAGACGCGTTCCGCGCGGGTCGTGGCCGAGATCGCCAACGGCGATGGCGTGTGGCGGCCCGGCTCATTTGTCACTGCCGCAATCGCGGTCGAAGAGCAGGCAGTCCCGCTTGTCATTCCGGCAAGCGCCGTTCAGACGATCGATAATGAGAAGGTAGTTTTTGTTCGCACCCCGGAAGGCTTCGAGAAGCGGCAAGTCGGCTTGGGACGGAACGATGACCGGTTCGTGGAGGTCGTGACTGGGCTTCGATCCGGCGAAGTGATTGCCGGGAGCAATACGTTTCCGCTCAAGGCGCAGCTGATGAAGGCCCTGGCTGAGGACTGAGGGATGCTCGAGCGCGTTCTCGCTTTCTCGGTCCGCCAGCGCTGGCTTGTCTTACTCGCAGCGGTGGCTGCGGCGGTGGCCGGTGCCTTGTCCTTAACCAAACTGCCGAGCGACGCCGTCCCCGACGTGACCAACGTCCAAGTGCAAGTCAACGCAATAGCGCCGGCACTGACACCCATTGAAATCGAGAAGCAAGTCACATTTCCGATTGAGACGGCGCTTGCCGGCACGCCCGGGCTCGAAACCACGCGCTCTTTCTCGCGCAACGGCTTCGCCCAGGTCACGGTGGTTTTCACCGATCGAACCGACATCTACTTCGCGCGCCAGCAGGTTGCCGAGCGTCTGAACGAAGCAAAGACAAATCTCCCGCCGGGCGTCGAGCTCAGGATGGGCCCGATCTCGACCGGCCTCGGCGAAGTCTATTGGTGGTCGGTGGAATATTCGCCGCCCGGCGAAGGTGCGCCGGTGCGCGATGGTGAGCCCGGGTGGCAGAAGGATGGCTCGTACCTAACGCCCGAAGGCGAACGCCTTACTGACGAATTCCAGCGCACCGTTTATCTCCGTACGGTTCAGGACTGGGTCATCCGACCGCAGATGCGGACGGTGCCGGGCATCGCCGGCGCTGACGCTATTGGCGGTTACGTGAAGCAGTATCACGTCCAACCCGATCCGGCGCGTTTGATTGCCTACGGGCTCTCCTTTAGCCAGCTGGCCGCCGCAATCGAAGCGAACAACCTCAGCCGTGGTGCGGGCTATATCGAGCGCAACGGCGAAGGCTACGTGGTTCGCGCCAGTGGGCGTGTCGAGAATCTCAACGAGATCGAGGACATCGTCGTTGCGACACGCGGGGCGGTGCCCGTGCGGATCAAGGACGTCGCGCAGGTCGCGCTTGGGCACGAGCTGAGAACCGGCAGCGCGAGTGTGAACGGGCGGGAGGTGGTCCTCGGCACCGCGCTGATGCTGATCGGGGGCAACAGTCGAACCGTGGCGGCGGCGGCTGGCGCCAAGATCAACGAGATCAACCAGACCTTGCCTCCGGGCATCCACGCGCGGACGGTTCTGAACCGCACCCAGCTGGTCGACGCCACGATCCATACCGTGGCGACGAACCTCGCGGAAGGCGCTTTGCTGGTCATTCTCGTGTTGTTCGTGCTGCTCGGCAACTTCCGCGCCGCTGTGGTCACGGCGATGGTCATCCCGATCACGATGCTGCTGACCGCGACGGGCATGCTGCAGGGCAGGCTTAGCGCGAACCTGATGAGCCTCGGCGCGCTGGACTTCGGATTGATCGTGGACGGAGCCGTCATCATAGCGGAGAACAGCCTGCGTCATCTGGCGGAACGCCAACGCCAGCTCGGCCGCGTGCTTTCGACCAGCGAGCGCCTGGACACGGTGACGGCCTCGGCGAAGGAGATGATCCAACCGACGGTCTATGGCCAGGCAATCATCATTCTCGTATACGTTCCGCTCCTCTCCTTCACCGGCGTCGAAGGCAAGACATTCGCGCCGATGGCGTTCACGGTGATCATCGCGCTGGCGAGCGCCTTTGCGCTGTCGCTGACCTTCGTTCCGGCCATGATCGCCATCGCGGTCACGGGGCGGGTGAAGGAAAAAGAGAACCTGCTCATTCGCGGCTTAAAGGTGCCCTATCGGCCCGCCCTCGCCGCCGCCATCCGGGCGCCGTGGCCAGTGATCGCCGCTGCTGTCCTTCTGTTTGCCGGCGCCGCCCTGCTGTTCACAACTCTTGGTCAGGAGTTCACGCCGACTCTCGACGAAAAAAACATCGTGATGGAGGTGAAGCGGATCCCCAGCACATCGCTCTCGCAATCGCAATCGATGCAGTTGGCCAATGAGAATATGCTCAGCCATTTCCCGCAAGTGGCCTTCGTGTTCTCCCGGACAGGGACGCCCGATTTGGCGGCGGACCCGATGCCGCCGAGCGCTTCCGACACCTACATCATCTTAAAGCCTCGGGAGGAGTGGCCTGATCCCGACCTCCCCAAAGACGATCTGATCCGCCAGTTCGACACCGAGGCCTCAAAACTGCCAGGTAACAAGTTCGGTTTCTCTCAGCCGATCGAAATGCGTTTCAACGAGCTGATCGCCGGTGTGCGGGAGGATCTGGCGGTCAAGGTATTCGGCGACGAGTTCGCGCTGATGGTGCGCGCAGCCAACCAGATCGCCGCCGTGCTCAGAGAGGTCGAAGGTGCGAACAGCGTCAAGGTCGAACAAGTCTCGGGACTGCCGTTTCTGGAGATCAAGATCGACAAGGGCGAAATCGCACGCCGCGGTCTGAGCATGTCCGACGTGCAGGATGCGATCGGCATAGCGATCGGCGGTCGCGGGGCCGGCCTGGTGTTCGAGGGCGATCGCCGCTTCCGGATCATGGTGCGGCTCTCTGATGATTTGCGCAATGATATTGAGACGCTGGAACGTCTCCCCGTGGCGTTGCCGCAACCAAATCCTGGCGCCCCGGCTATGACGATCCCGTTGCGAGAGCTCGCCAGTTTCAATTTTGCGGAAGGACCGAACCAGGTTAGCCGCGAAAACGGCAAGCGTCTGGTCGCTGTGACCGCAGAAGTTCGCGGACGCGATATCGGCTCGCTGGTCGACGAGGCGCAAGCCAAAGTCGCGGAGCGGATAAAGCTGCCCCCGAGTTATTGGTTGGCCTGGGGTGGGCAATTCGAGAATTTCGTGGCTGCCCGCCAACGGCTGATGATCGTGGTGCCGCTGTGCTTCGCATTGATCTTCCTGCTTCTGTTGAGTGCGATGGGTTCCGCGCGCGATGCGCTTCTCGCATTCAGCGCCGTGCCGCTGGCGTTGACGGGCGGCGTCGCCGCCTTGTGGCTGCGCGATATGACGTTTTCGATCTCGGCGGCGGTCGGGTTCATTGCATTGTCCGGGATTGCCGTCCTCAATGGACTGGTCATGCTGAGCTTGATCAACCAACTGATTGCGGAGGGCGTGTCAAAGCGCGACGCGATCCGTCGAGGCGCGCTCACCCGCCTGCGACCTGTGGTCATCACGGCGCTTGTTGCTTCACTGGGCTTCATTCCGATGGCTATTGCGACGGGCACCGGGGCAGAGGTCCAGAAACCGCTTGCGACGGTCGTCATTGGCGGCCTGATCAGTGCGACATTGCTTACGCTCTTTGTCTTGCCGGCTCTTTATGCGCGTTTCTCTGACAAGGAGGCGCGGCACGCGGGCCCAGCCGAACGCGAGTTGTCGAAGCTCGATTTCAGCCGAGTCGAAAAAGTTGTTGGGGTGAGAGAAAAGGCGGGCGTTGAAGAAAGCTGACGGCGAGCATAGCGGCGGACGTGAACGGACCGGGAGTCGCCGTTTTTAGAAATTGCTGGTACAGCGCGCTCCACCCGTCCGGCGGCGCCAGTGGGGCACCATCAGGGTTCAGAATACGGCCATGGCCGAGCGCTCTTCCAAACTCGTTATTTATGCAGCACTCGCCGGAAATGCGGCGATCGCCGCGACCAAGTTCGCCGCCGCCTGGTTTACCGGCAGCGCTGCCATGATGAGTGAAGCGATACACTCGACCGTGGACACGGGCAATCAGCTGCTTTTGCTTTATGGTCTCAAGCGGGCTGCGCGGCCCGCCACGCCCGATCATCCGTTCGGCCATGGACTGCAGCTATATTTCTGGGCCTTCGTCGTCGCAATCTTGATATTTGGCGTCGGCGCCGGCCTCTCCATCCTGGAGGGCCTAGATAAGATCGAGACCCCCCATCCGGTCGAGAACGCCTACATCAATTATGCTGTGCTCGGTTGCAGTATCATCTTCGAGGGCGGTGTCTGGATTGTCGCTTTCCGTGAATTCCGCCAAACCAAGGGGTCGCGCAATTGGTTCCGAGCAATTCACCGCAGCAAAGATCCCACCGTCTTTACCGTCCTGTTCGAGGACACTGCGGCCCTGCTTGGCCTCGTGGTAGCCATGCTCGGCATAGCTCTCGGCCAAGCCCTGGATTTGCCGGTACTTGATGGCGTAGCCTCGCTCGTCATTGGACTCGTCCTCGCGGTTACAGCGGCATTCCTCGCTTATGAATGCCAGAGCTTGCTGACGGGCGAAGGTGTCGATCCGGAAGTGCGTGCCAGCATCCGCGCAGCCGCAATAGCCGAACCGGGGGTAATACGGCTCAACGAGCTGTTGACAATGCACTTTGGCCCCCAGGATGTGCTCGTCGCACTCAGCCTGGACTTTGACGACCGAATCCCGGCCGGGCGAGTCGAGAGCGCCGTGACAAGCATCGAACGGCGAATCAAGGCGGCGCATCCCGAGGTCTCACGCGTGTTCCTCGAGGCACAGAATTTCGACGCCCATAGGCGCACGCGGCGGCCAGACGACCCCGACAGCGGCAGCGTCACTGCATCGTGATGCTCTACCGGCGGGCGCCAGAAGAGTAGGTAACGGATATCAGTCTCGAATCAACCTTGAGGCGTCGGTATCGCGCGGTAATCGTCAAAGTAAACGACGCTGTCCGCCTTGGACCACACGCCGATCTTTCCCGATACCGGCGCCGGCAGGGTGTGCTCCAGGTAGAGCTTGCCGTTCAGATAAGCCTCGACTTTCGCTCCGCTGATCCGGACTTTTAGATCCTGCCATTGCCCGCTCGGGGTTGGCGTATTGCGTATCCACTTCACGCTCGAGCGGTTGCCCCTCTCGTATTTGAACAGCACGAGATTGTTTTCGAGGGCGTTGACTCGGACGAGGAGGTAGTCGCCGTTCGGCTTCAGGTTGAACAGAATGCCAGCACCCTGATCGATGCGTCCGGCGACCGGCTTGAAGCGGAAGCTGATCTCACCACCGCGGAAATCGTCAATCCCCTGCGCTACGGCATAGGGGAAGTAGGCATAGGCCTGCACGTTGTCGAGAAACTCGGCGTAGCGCTCGCCATAGATGGCACGCGCTTTGTCGGCCAAATTGGCGGCGGGCTGGCCCTGCTTCCAGCGACGGCCATCAACGACCAGGAACTTGTTGTCGCCTTCCGCGCCGATGCTCCAGTAACCGACAACCGCGAGAAAGCTCTTGGGTTCGGCACCTACCGTCTCGTCCGAGAAGTCGAACTGCATTCCGCCATCAGGTGTCTCAGCCGGCCGTGCTTGCGCCAGTTGGGCGACGGGTCTCACGATGCCGGCGGGCAGGTACTCGAGCCTCTCCGGGATACCGGCGGGTGTGAACCACAGCCATTCCATGCCTATCGCCACGGCAATCCCGATCGCGCCAGCAGTGCCAATCATCATGATCCATCTCCTCCTCATCTGGAACGCCGCTTTGATATTCGCCGGGATATTCGCCGGTTCGAGGCGAGCCACCACAGACCTACAAACATCGCCGGTAGCGCGCCGTAGAACCAGAACGCGGCGCCGGACGCATCCGCGACAAGCGGATAGCCGGGTTCGTCCGGACCGGCGGGACCAGGCGCCGGCAATCCGATCCCGGCAAGCTCGTAAAGGATTGGCAGGATCTCGCCTGCTCCGGTCGACCGGGTCGTGGCGCTCTTACCGTGATAGGTAAAAACGATCTGCCCATAATCGTCTCCACCCCCGGTCCCGAACGGACCTGCATTGCCCTCCTCGGCGATCCGGACCGTCACTCGCGGCATGGCCCGTTTGAGCCGCGCAAGCACTTTTCGATCGAGATCTGCGACCCGCGGATCCGAAGAAGCCATGTGAACCGTCACAAGCAACCGCTCCGGAAGCTGCCCGAGCAGCTGCTCATCGGCCAGCGCAAACGAGTTGCGTCGATCCGGCGTGACGTCGAGGACGGTCGTTGCCTGGCTCGCCACGGCGATGAAGATAACCGCCGCAACGACGATGAACGCCGACCTTTTGACCCGGCGCGCGAACAAAACGCCGGGTGGCAGCCAGATCGCGGTAAGGGCGAGAAGCCCCACGATGGCAATCAGCATGCATAGAACTGCCGGGACTGACAGCAGCCCTTGCTCAAAAGGTTTGAGCAGAGATGTCAGCGAGAGCGCAGCCAGGAGGCTCGAGACGCTACCGCGATCAAGCGCGGCAAAATCCAGCACCCAGGATCCGATGGTCACCGCGAGTGCGAGAATGGCGGCGGTGGCCCCGCCTTCCGTAAGCGCGGCGGCCAGGAGGGAAATGGCGCCGATCAGCAGCGCATAGAGCAGATGGCCTAACATCAACGTGGCGGTCTCGCGCGCATCGAGATGACCGCCGAGCAGCCCCCACCAAACCAGCGCCGAGATCAGGGGGATCAGCGCGATTAGCCAGGCGGCGATGACCGCGGCGAACTTAGCGGCAACGAGATCGGTCAGCCGATACGGCAGCTGCACCAGTAGTTTGAGGCCGCCGCTTGCCTTCTCGGCCGCGATGAGCCGGATCGCAATGAACGGATACAGCAGCGTGATCGCCAGATAAAACCCGCCCAGGGTCGGGACCAGGACGCCGTCGAACGGCGAAAGCTGGCGCGCAAGCTCCGGGACGGTGAGCGCCGGGCGGCTTGCCTCGGCATAGAGGGAGACTGCCTGAATGAAACTGTATCCGACGAGCGGGGACATTAACAGCAGCAGGACCCACAGGGAGCTACCGGTGGCCAGCTCACGCAGCTCTTTGCACAGCACCGGGGCGACGGGCGCGCGCGGCTCATGCGAGGGCAAGGAAGACCTCTTCGAGACCGCTGCCGATTGGCAGCCGGGCCGCGATGGTCAGCTCGGCCAGCGTGCCGGTACCTTTTACGAGGCCGCCGCTGAGGAGGACGAGCCGATCGCATATGCGCTGGGCGTCGCCGAGCTGGTGGATCGAGAGCACCAGAGTGCGCCCATCCGCCGCCTCGTCGCGCAATAGGTTCATGACTTCGCGGGTTTGACGCAGGTCGAAGCCATCGAAAGGTTCATCCATCAGAAGCACCGGCCGCGGCGCGAGAAGCCCGAGCGCCAGCAGAAATCGCCGGCGGTATCCCTTGGATAAAGCACCCACGGGTTTGGCGAGGACCGGCTCCATACCCAGCGCTCCCACCAGGTGCTCAAGGCGAGACGGCGGCTGGCGATGTGCTTGCCGGAAGAATGTGAGCACCTCCGCCGCCCTCTGATCCGGGTAGGGCGAAATCGCCTCCGGTACATAGAACAGTCGCTCTTTGCGTCGCGTTGCCGGCAGTGACGAGCCCCGCCATCGCACCTCACCGGCATCGGTCGGAAGCAGACCCGCGATGCATTCAAGTAGTGTCGTCTTACCTGCGCCGTTCGGCCCAATCAGCCCAAGGATCTCGCCCGACACGATCTCGAAGGATACGTCGGCGAGCACCTGCTGATCACCAAACACCTTGCCGATGCCACGCACCGTCATCAGAACGTCGGTGGTCGATGCCGGGTGTTCGGTGGAGGCGCTCGGGGTCATTTCCGGATCCACCGGCAGATTAACCTCTGTAATTGTTCGGGCGAGCAGCGTGTGCCGCCTAGTTTAAGGCTGTTTTAGCGGACGCAGGCGGCAGGCGGAGACCGGAGCCGCCGTCGATTAATTTGCCCCTCGGCCGCACGCGTTAGCGGGTTCCGCGCCCTAGCCGCGACCATCATTGCTCAAGAAGGCTGGCCTTGCGCAGGCCGTCGGCCATATGCTCACGGGCCGCTGGGTCGGAATAGCGGTCCAAATACCAGCGGGTCGTTTTTGCGCTGCCACCCGGCAAGGCGCGTATTTCGGCCAATGCGCTTCTGGCATCTTCATCACGCCCGAGTTGGGCATAGCTTGCGACCAGGACGAGAGCGCCGTAGACGTGAGGCTGGATGCGGCGAGCGGACAACGCGGTCTCGATCGCCTCCTCGTAACGTTTCAGGTGATAAAGCGCCCGGGCCTTGTTGGCCAGCCAGGTGGAGGCCCGGGGATCGCGAGGACTAAGGCGCCACCCCGTCTCGATCGCTTCGAGAGCTTCCTCGTGGCGGCCGTCGAGGTTCAACCCAATTCCAAGGTAAAAATGACCGAGAGCGAAGTTCCCGTTCAGCTCGATCGCGCGGCTCGCATACGCGATGGCCGCCCGGACGTCGCCAGCCCAATGGCTTGTCTGGGCGAGCACATATTGGGCCTGCGGGTTTTCGCTATCGAGCGCCACAGCCTGAAGAGCGGCTTCCCGTGCCTCGCGCACAAATGGCGCGAAGTCCTCGACCGAGCCGTAATTCCATTGCACGATCAGCGCGCGGGCGAGCCCGAGGTGGGCGTCCGCGAGGTTGGGATCGAGCGCGAGCGCCTGTTTGAACAAGCCGTAGGCTGTGATGCCATCGGTCCGAGTGCCCTTGTGCACATGCCAGAAGCCGCGCTGGCAATAATCCCAGGCGCCCATGTGCTCGGGCCGCTTCGCGATTACGCGCTGGCTTTCGGCGCGGGACAGCGCTGGCTCGATCGCGGTGACGACACGCGATGTGATGTCGTCCTGCACCGAGAAGATGTCGGTCAGATCTCGGTCGTAGCGCTCGGCCCAGAGATGGGTACCGGTGGATGTATCGATCAGCTGGCTGGTGATGCGCACGCGCTGCCCGGCCCTGCGCATGCTCCCCTGGAGGATGTAGCGGGCGCCAAGGTCGCGGCCGACCTCCTTGAGGTCGACGGATTTTCCTTTGTAGGCGAATGTGGAATTGCGGGCGATGACGAGAAACCAGCGCCATTTGGACAATGCAGTGATGATGTCCTCGGTAATCCCGTCGACGAAATATTCCTGCTCGGGATCGCCACCCACGTTGTTAAACGGGAGGACGGCGATCGAGGGCCGGTCGGGCAATGCCCGCGGCGCCGCCGTCGCCGACGGGATCGAAGGCCTGTCGGCCCGCTCTGCGAGAAGGGCGCGATAGGCGCGCACCGGTCGGGCGATGTTCTTGACCTGCTGCTCGCCCATATCCTCGAACGGGATGGCGAGCTTGTCGCGCACCTGATCTCGCACCACCCGGCTGACGCAGATGCCGCCCGGTTCGGCCAAGGCCTCGAGGCGCGCCGCGATGTTGACGCCGTCGCCGAAGATGTCGTTTTCGTCGATCATAATGTCGCCGAGATTGACGCCGATGCGGAAATCGAGGCGCCGCTCGGCTGGCACGCCGGCGTTGCGCGCAGCCATCTCGCGTTGCACCTCGACCGCGCAACGAACCGCATCGACCACGCTCGCAAACTCGCTG
>Ga0210407_10003440_pt1 | contig 12844 bp, 5 predicted proteins | sample IncBWC27MmetaG_FD_150860 | JGI IMG/M metagenome (GOLD analysis project Ga0210407, IMG submission 150860) | Forest soil microbial communities from Barre Woods Harvard Forest LTER site, Petersham, Massachusetts, United States - Inc-BW-C-27-M | ecosystem: Environmental > Terrestrial > Soil >... | reverse complement strand
CGAGCATCTCATGATCGCGCTGAAACACCCGCAACTGCTCGTCGCAACCTGGTGCTGCCACCGCCCAAAAATGCAGCAGTAGCGGGCGGCCCCGAAACGCCGCGAGGTTTACACTTTGGCCCTTCATCAAATCCGGGAGAGAGAAATCCGGTGGGTGCAGAGGTTCGATGAGCCACGTGTCCGACCACGGGGGCAACGGCGCGAGCTTGATGGCTTCGCTCGCTTGCGCGTAAGCGGTGGAAGAAGCCGCGAACGGTGTTGCCGCCAAATCCTGCGAGCCCTCCTGAATCGCGATCTGGCGATTCACTGGCACGGCCGCAAAGGTTTGGGTGAGGCCGCTGGGCCAGCGGACGGTCGCGCGGACGGTTCCCTCGGCGCCGCCGACGCCAAAAAAAAGCTCTTTCGTATGCTGCGACAAAAATCCCGAGCCAGCCTGCACGAATTTCATTTGTCGGTGCGCTCCGATTTCCACGGTGACGGAGGCGCCGATTGCGTCGCGGTTGCTCTTCGTTCCGCGCAGACGAAAAGTCACCGCGTTGCCCAGCTCTTTTATCGCGCTGCGCAGGATGCGAAGCTGCGGCGCGTTGCGGTTTTTGAGAACGATTTCGAGTCGTCCGTCGTGGTCCAGATCGGCGAGCGCGAAAGCGCGGCTGTCGTCGGGAAAATCCAATCCCGTTACCCCGGAAACTTCCGAAAACGTGCCGTCGCGATTATTGGCGTAGAAAACGTTTCGTTCGTAACCGTTCCACGTCGCGTCCGAGCGAATCAGCTCGTTGATGGCGTTCCATCCTTGCTCGTATTTGGCGGAGGGAAGGGAATTCTGCGGCGATTTGTCCACCACCTGGCGCCAGAAGAAGCTGGAAATATCCCCATTGGAGCCACGCGCAGCTTGTGGCCCGGAAATGTAGCCGTTGGCGATGTACAGGTCTGGATAGCCGTCGTGGTCGAAGTCCCAGGTGTCGGAAGACCATGCCCAGCGGCCCATTTCGACGCCGGCCTTCTCGCTGACGTTTTGGAATTTTCCGTTACCCAGGTTGCGATAGAGCGAATTGCCGCGCGCATGCCGTCGATAGAGCGCGCGGATGTTTTCGGATTCGCCCTGATGAAACCGTTCCTGCTCGGAGACGCGAATGCCGGCAGCCGACCACATGTTGGAGACATACATATCCTGGTGGCCGTCGTTGTCGTAATCGAACCAACTCGCGCTCATGCCCGCGCCGGGATCCTCCACGCTGGCTTCGGCCGAGACCGATGCGAAAGTGCCGTCACCGTTGTTGCGATAGAGGTTGCTGCGACCGAAATCGTTGGCGACGTACAGGTTGGGGTGGCCGTCGGCGTTGTAGTCGCCCCAGGCGCAGGCGAAGCTGTATCGATCGTTGTCGACGTTAAGCCCCGCGGCTTCAGTGCGATCGTGAAATGTGGCATTGCCTTCGTTGTGCAGCAGAAAATTCGGAGGACCATTGCGCGCGTCAAAGTAGGGAGCGGGGTAGTGATATTGGTCCAGGCCGAGGTAGTAGCTATAGAGACAGAAATAGATATCGAGCCGGCCGTCCTGATCGTAGTCGGCGATAGCCGCGTGGGTGAAAGTGCCTTGCGGAGGGCGCGCGAACTGAAAGGCATCGCGCTTCAGCGAAAATTGTCCGCTGCCGTCATTGAGGAACAAAAGAGGGCCGCTGCCGCAAACGACGAGGAGATCCTGCACGCCTTTGTTTTCGAAGTCGGCGAATAGGGCGCACGCGGTGGCGTCGAGCACTGCGACGCCGGCTTTTTCAGTGACGTCCTCGAATGTCCCGTCGCCGCGATTGCGATAGAGGCGATTGGGGAGGCCTGCGGGCTGGCAAATGTACAGATCGTCGAAACCGTCGTTGTTGATGTCGCCCGCGGCGAGGCCGTTGTTGCCGTACACGTCGATGCCAGAGGCGCCGTCGAGCACCGTGCGCCAGTGGTCGACCCCGCGCAGCATCTGACTTCTGTACGATTCCGTTTGGCCCAGAGCTTGCGCGGTGACGTCGATGAAAATCGGCCCGCGGGCGCGGCTCACGGTCTCTGCGCTCGCCTCCCAGCGCGCTGCGCGCCACGCGTTGGAATCGGCGCGAGTCCAGCGCGTGGACCAATTTCCGACGCGCTCCTCACGGGCGCCATCGGCGCGGCTGCCGGCGAGATCGTAGCGAATCTCGGCTTGTACGGTGAGGGGCGAGTCGGTGATTTCTTTAACGCCCGTGATCTCAAACTCCGCGGTCTGCATGTGCACGAAAGGCGCGAGGTACTTCTTCATTTCGTCTAAGAATCGCTCTCGGTTCTTCGTGGTATTCGCGGCGAAGCGCCGCCGCGTGACCTCGATACCGCCGCCGGAGCGCACGCTGCTTTCTTCACTCGCCGCGATCAGAGTCGCTTCGACGGAAGAGTTCAAAAAATTCGCCAGTTCGCTGAGCGCGGGCGGAGCCGTCTTGAGAGCTTGGCCCCAGCCGTTCAGCAGCCGCGCGATTTCAGACGCGTATTTTTCGGTGACGAATTCGTCGGCCCCGGGAGCTACAAGGCGAAGCACCTCATCCAATGGAGATTTCACCGGGTAGTGCGGGCTCAATCGAGGGTCAGCGAAAGGGAAAAAAGGGATGGCGCGCGGAGGAGCGGCGAGTTTCGCGCCGAGGGGCAGGGAGCGAAGCGGAGCGGGGACGAAAAGGACTGGAGCACAGCGCATTCCCCGAAGGAAGGTCCGACGCGAAATGTGCTTTTCGTCTTTGTGACGCGCCATCCGAAAGTGCCCACGTGCGACCGCCCGCATTGGCATGCTAGCACCCGGACAGAGCCGGACCAAAACGCTAAGGCCAAACGCTAGGGACGGGAGCTGGCCCGGAGGAATCACCGGGAACCAACTCGGCGGTAATCTGATATTCGCGGCCCTGCGGATTCGCAGAGCGCGAAAGTTCATGCAGTGCGTCGGCGGCCATTTGGCCGAGCACATCTCTATGAATGTCCACCGTGGTGATCGAAGGGTTGCTGTATTCCGCGAGGCGGGTCTTGTCGAAGCCGGTGACCGAAATGTCCTGGGGCACGCGGCAACCGGTATTTAACAGGCCCTTGATAACACCGACCGCGGTGAGATCGTTCACCGCCATCACCGCCGTAGGCCGGGGATTGAGCTGTGCGATCGCCAGGCCCGCGCGCAACCCGCCTTCGAAGCGCAAATCGCCGGGCAGCACCGGCCCAGGCTCCAGCCCTAAATCCCTCATACATTTTTCGTAGGATTGCAGACGTACGACGTTGGACTTCAGTCGTGGCCTTCCGGCCACAAAGGCGATGTGCCGGTGTCCATATTTATAGAGGTACTCCACAATCTGCTGTATTCCGGAATGATAGTCGATGCGCAGATTGCTGACATATTTGCGCACCGGACCAAGATCTAGAAACGTCACGGCAATTCTGCGGCGCGCCATTTCGTGGATTACGCGCAAGCTGATCTCCGAGGTCATCACCGCCACGCCGCGCACTTTGTGCTCCATCATACGCTCCGCGGCTTCTCGCGTTCTGCGCGGATCGTAGTTGGTGTCGCTCAGAATCGCGTCGTAGCCAAGCGCGCGCGCGCGCGTCTCGAAGCTCTTGATCACCTCGGGGAAAAACGGATTCTCGATGTCGGAAACGATGATGCCCATCGTGCGGCTCTCCCGCGAGGCCAGGTGACGCGCGTGCACATCGGGAAAGTATCCGAGGCGCTTGACCGCAGAGAGCACCAGGCGGTGCGTGCGAGGGCCTACTTTGCCGGTTTTGTTCAATACGTTGGAGACCGTGGCGGTGGATACTCCCGCGGCCTTGGCGACATCGCGAATGGTTAGGCCCATAAGCCGAAAGTCTCAGGTCCCAGAATTTAAGTTCGATGAAAATCCCCGACTGGGCAGCAAAGCGGCTTGCAGTATAGATGAAAAAAAATGCTTGACAACATCGAAAGACCTGTGAGATAGACACTCCCACTAGGTTAAGCGGTTAAGTTGTTTGGGTGCGTAAATCCGAGGCAACCGGGGTTTACATTCGTCGGGCTTGGGGTGCCAGATTAAGATTCTCAAAACGCTCATGTCGTGGGGCGCACATTGCCGCGCGTTTCGGTCGGGCCCCTGTCCGCAAAATTTAAATATGTCGAGGAGCGTTTAGGCGGCTTTGGCCGCCTTTCGCGCTGGAGTCCGGGGTTCGTCAGGAATGGGCCCGCAAGGGCCGGGAGGAAAGGCGATGAACGGAAGAGCTCTTTCTGCATTGTTCGGTCGGGCGCTCTTACTCACGCTGGCAAGTCTTGTCGTATTGCTCTGTGGCGGGGCCCCGCTTCGCGCGCAGGTGGACACCGGCAGTATCCTGGGCACCGTCTCGGATACATCGGGCGCGTCGGTTCATGGCGCCACCGTGACCCTCACTAACGAGGGCACGAACGCCAGCCTTTCGACCACGACAGGCTCGGACGGGGGTTACAAGTTCACGCCCGTCAGGATCGGCAGCTACAAGCTCACCGCCACCCTCCAAGGGTTTCAGACCGTCACCCAAAAGAACGTCGTCGTCAACGTCGGTGCGGACGTGGTTGTGGATTTTTCGCTTAAGCCCGGCTCCGTGAGCGAAACCGTTGAGGTCGCATCGACGGTTCCCGTGCTTGAAACGCAAGATGCTTCCGTCGGCCAAGTCGTGGACTCTCGCAGCGTGGATAATCTGCCGTTGAACGGGCGCAATTTCACCTTCCTCGCCCAACTCGCCGCCGGCGTAAACACTCCGCAGGCGGATACGCGCGGCAACGCCGCCAGCGGCGCTTTCGCTGCCAATGGCCTTCGTCCGGCGCAGAACAACTATCTGCTCGACGGCATCGACAACAACTCCGACACGGTGGACTTTTTGAACGGCACCAACTTCGTGGTTCTTCCCCCAGTCGATGCCGTTGAGGAATTCAAGGTGCAAACCTCGGATTTCAGCGCCGAATTCGGTCGCTCCGGCGCCGCCGTTCTTAACGCCACGATCAAATCAGGCACCAATGAATTCCATGGCGCCGCGTGGGAATTTTTCCGGAACGACAAACTGGACGCCGCGGACTTCTTTGAAAATGCAGGTGGTAGGCCGAAGGGCGCCTTGCGCCAAAATCAGTTTGGGGTTACCGCTGGTGGACCCGTCGTCATCCCCAAGGTATTTGACGGCCGGAACAAAGTCTTCTTCTTCGGCGATTATGAGGGGCTGCGGAGGGTTCAGGGAACAATTTTGACCGGATCGGTGCCCACCGTCTTGGAGCGGAATAGTGGTTACACTGACCTCTCGGACCTGATCACCGGTCAATCGGGAACTCAGACTGACGCCTTGGGCCGCACCATGCCGACCGGGACTATCCTGGACCCGGCAACCACGCGACAGATTTCTCCCGGCGTGTTCGTCCGCGATCCTTTCATTACGGCTTCGGCAGCTTGCCCCGCTACTACGACCACCTTCACCCTCGCCGCCTGCAACCTGAACCACATTCCCGCTGGACGCTTGGACGCCAACGCAATTAAGCTCTTGAATCTCTACCCGCTGCCAACCACGTCCTCGCTCTTTTCCAATTTCGCCAATTCACCAAAACTGTTTGAGCACCGCAACTCGTTTGACGCTCGGATGGACTTCAATCTTAATGAAAAGAACCAGGTGTTTTACAGATTCAGCTTGGTGGATGACCCGCAATTTATTCCGGGTATTTTTCGCGGCGTGGCGGACGGTGGGGGATTCCAGCAGGGTACCCAGACCGCTATTGCTGAGCAGAGTGCACTTGGCTATACGCATACGTTCTCCCCAACCTTAATCAACGTACTTCGTGCCGGCTTAAATTATCTTCACACCACGCGCGTTTCGCCCTCGGCCAACGATCTGACGAACATTCCTGGCCAGTTTGGGATCCAAGGGATTCCGCAGCAAAGCGAAAATGGCGGCCTTCCTGCCTTCGGAATCAACGGGCTGCAAACTCTTGGGAGCAACGCTTTCTTGCCTTCGGACGAGGTCAGTTCCACGATCCAGGTCACCGACGACCTCACCAAGATCTATGGAAAACACACCTTCAAATTGGGTATTGAGATTCAGCACGTCAAATTTTCGACCCTCCAGCCGCCCTGGTCCCGCGGAGAATTCGATTTTAGCGGTCTGTACACAGAAATCCCGGGTGTGGGCGGAGGTAACACGGGCCGCGCGCAATTCTTGATAACTCCAACTGTGTCGAGCGTGCCCGGCGGAATTAATTACGTGGGAGGTCCTTCCGGGAATGGTGATGATGGGTCAGTTCACAACGGAATCTTTATCTCCAACATCTCCCTGACCGATAACGGGAAAAATTACTACGGGGCTTATATCAATGACGACTTGAAACTTACTCGCAAGCTCACCCTCAATCTGGGCGTTCGCTATGACTTCTTCGGGCTGGTGTATGAGCACCACGCCAATCAAGCCAATTTCGTTCCTGCCGGACCTCCGACCAACGCTCCCATGTACATTATTCCGCAGGGAACTAATGCAGGAAATCTTTCTCCGAGCTTCCTCAATTTGCTCGCGAAAGATGGCATCACTCTGGACGTTACCAACAGGTACGGTAAGGGACTCGGGAAGTCTGAGACTACCAATTTTGCGCCTCGTTTGGGCTTGGCCTACCAGGTGACGCCAAAGCTTGTCGCGCGCGCAGGATTTGGACTCTTCTACAACGGCTTTGAGAACCGCGGTTTTTCACCAAACATCGGTGAGAACTATCCTTTCCAGTTTAACTTCCAGTTCCAGCCGCCCGACGCCGCTCACCCCGTAACTTTCACGAACGCGAACGGCACGCCATGCACCACAGCAGGCCCCGGCGGCAGCGCAACTGGGAATGCGACCTTTGAGACCGGGTTCTCGTGTACGCCACTGAGTCCGTTGCTGGTCAACGCCAGCGGCCTCGCTTTGCGCGGCATTCAGTTTGACTACATCACGCCGTACTCCATGAGCGGCAATCTGACGCTGCAATACCAACTGACGTCTTCGATGTCCGTGCAAGCTGGCTACGTGACGTCGCTAGCGCGACATTTGGAGGTGTTCCCCGGCAGTAATACGATTACCTCCCTCACAAGTTCTGCCCTCCCGTTCCCAGATTTCGGACAGAACGCCAGTTATGCGGCGACGGAAGGGAACAGCGCTTACCATGGTTTGCAGACCAAGGTCGAAAAACGCTTCGCGGGTGGGCTCAATTTTCTTGGCACATACACTTGGTCCAAGGTCCGTACGGACGCTCATGACCTACTTAACGGAGGTAGCATAGGCGGCTACCGTGCTCCGAACGTTCCAGGTTTTGGAATCCAGGGCGATTACAGCCTGGCCCCTTTCGACATCCGGAACGTCTTCCACTTCAGTGGAGGCTATGAGCTTCCCTTCGGCAAGGGCAAGCGCTTCTTCTCCGATGCCTCAGGGTTTACCAACAAGGCGATCGGTGGTTGGAGCATCATCTGGAGCGCCACTCTCCAAGGTGGCCAGCCGATTACTCTTTCTTGCCCCTCGGGCACGGTCTCAGGCGCAGGTTGCTATGATCTCCTCGTGGGTGACCCGAAACTCGGACTGCACACAGACGCCAAGGGGAAATTGAACTGGTATGGCAACGCGTCGGCATTCAACCAACCTTGCACCCTAGGAGCAGGTGGGGTTCCAACCGGCTCGCCGACAGGAAAGAATCGCGACGGCGTTGCCTTTACATGCGTTCCTTTGACCGGCTTTAACGTCTTGGGTGGCGGTTCTACCCAAGTTGCCGGGCCGGGATTCCACAGATTGGATTTCTCCATCTTTAAGGAGATCCCGCTCACTGAGCGCTTCCGCGTACAGTTCCGAACAGAAGTCTTCAACATTCTCAATCACCCGAACTTCAACGCTCCCAACTTCGGCGGCAACGGCGTCGTCGCCATCTCCGGGTCGGGCAACTTCACAAACGCGAGTTTCGGCGAGATCGGGTCGACCCGCGATGCTCCTTACGATCCGCGGCAGATCCAGTTCGCTTTGAAGCTGTACTACTAATCTAAACTCGAGATTCAACCAAAAGAGGCGCTTCGCAAGACGCGCCTCTTCTTTTTTTCGATTCTGTTCTTTATCTTCCCCGTTTTCATCTCTTGCTCTTCACCTGCTCTTTTTTCAACGCAAGGTTCCGCGGCTCTGAGCGCCGGTGCTAAAATTCAGAAATCGTGATGCGGATACTCTCCCTGGTGTGCTTCCTGCTTCTGCTCCTTGGGGCTTGCCTGCACGCTCAGGAGGTCACTAGCGGCGCTAACGAGCGGCTGGACCGCCAATTCCAGGCTGCCGTGGCTGAATATGATTCCGGACGCTTTGCAGAGGCTGGTGCGGAGCTGGAAGCGCTACTCCGCGAGGTTCCTGAAAGCTTTGAGGTCCACGAACTCCTGGGATTGGTCTACTCCGCGCAGTCTCAGGACGCGAAAGCCGCCGCGCATCTGGAGAAGGCCGTGCGCCTGAAACCAGACTCGGCCGCCGCCAGAACAAACCTGGCCACCAACCTCGCGCGGCGGGAAAACTTTCCGCTTGCCGAAGAGCAATTCAAGAAAGCTCTCGGGCTCGAGCCACAGAATTACGACGCCAACCACAATCTCGGCGAACTGTACGTCCGCGAAGGAAAGGTTGCCGCCGCAACGCCGTATCTCCAGCAGGCCCAGCGCATCAAGCCCGACTCGTACGACAACGGCTACGATCTGGCTCTGGCCTACATCGTCACCGCTCACCTCGCTGACGCTCGCCAACTCCTTCAGAATCTCCTGAAGCAAAAAGATTCCGCCGAGCTGCACAACCTCCTTGGCGAAGTCGAAGAGAAGGGCGGCAAGTTCGTTGCAGCCGCGAACGAATACGAGCTTGCGGCGCACCTCGATCCCAGCGAGAGCAATCTTTTCGATTGGGGCAGCGAGCTGCTCCTGCACCGCACGCTCGATCCGGCCATCCAGGTCTTTCAAAGCGCCGCCGAGCGCTATCCCAATTCGCCGCGCTTGGCGATCGGCCTCGGCATCGCTTACTACTCGCGCGGCAACTACGACGACGCCGTGAAATCTCTACTCAAAGCCGCGGACCTTGCTCCCGCCGACTCGCGCGTCTATCCTTTTCTCTCTCGCGCCTACGACAGTTCGCCCAGCCAAGCCGAGGAGGTCATCGCGCGGTTCCGCCGTTTCGCGGAGCAACAGTCCGCCAACGGCCGCGCGCAGTATTATTACGCCATGAGCTTGTGGAAAGGGAAGCGCGCGCAAGATCCCAATCTCGACCTGACGCAAATCGCCGCGCTGCTGAACAAATCCATCTCGCTCGATCCGTCCCTCGCCGAAGCGCACCTGCAGCTCGGTAACCTCTATTCCGATCAAAAGAAATATGCCGACTCCATACCCGAATATCAGCGAGCGCTGGAATTGAATTCCGACTTGGCCGATGCGCACTACCGCCTCGGCCAGGCATACGTGCACACCGGCGACAAAGAGCGCGCCCAGGAACAACTACAGATGTACCAAAAAATCCGCGAACAGCACCTTGCCGATATCGAGAAACAGCGCGCCGAAGTCCGCCAATTCGTCTACGCCGCAAAAGATCCCTCCACCCCGAAAGACGTTCCGGCGTCCAAGCCTTGATTCCGAAACTCGAAACGCGAAGCTCGAAATCCTTCCGAAGTTGTTTGTCAGGATTAGTTGCTGGAGATGCCGGCGCGATTCTTTTTGTCCGGGAAGAGGTTTTCGACAGGCATTTTGGCGTCGAAGACCAGGTTGAAGAAGCCAACCATCATTTCGTCCCAGGTCTGCTCGCCCCAGGTGACTTCCTTGGTCGGATCAGCGTTTTCGGGATTGCCGGCGGAATTGTCGAAATGCGCGGTGCAATCGATTTTCGCCCCCTTGGGCAGAGCGATGGGCTCCTCGAGGTTGTACCAATTCTGCCAATGCCAATCGTAGTGCGGCACGCTGAGAAGTATTTTGCTTTCGCCCGAAGGATAGACCACGCGATATTCAAAATCTTTGCCGCGGCCGTGCATGTGGGGATGCAAGCCGGAAAGCTTCACGTCGGTTGCAACTTCAAAACTGGCGTCGACACGATAGTTGGGATGACCGGGTGGGATTTTGAAGGTGCCATTGGTGGCGGACAGAGTAAGCACGCGCTCTTTCGGCGGCTCTTTCGCGAAAACGATGCCGAGCCTCGATTGATCGCGCGTGGCATGGCCATGGGGCGTGTAGTGGACCTGAAAAATAAAGTCTGAGCCGGCCTTGATGAGCTTAGCTTGCCCGGGCCGAAGAATTTCGGCTGGCTGACCTGGCGCGTAGCCGACGAGGAAATCGCTGGGGAGAGCGCTCGTATCGGGCTGCTCTTTTGTTTTGACCTGAGGCGCGGTGAAGAAGACACCGGGTTTTTGCCCACGGAACCAGTTGGAACCGGGTTCGCGAACGAACGCAATGATGTGATGAACGACCATGCGATCGGTGGGCCGGACTTCGGCAGCCTGGACCCATTTGTCTTCGGTGAAGCCCGTGGGGACGATCACATGCTGGTAGTCGATGACCCCGGAAGCGGGAACATCGAACGCCACAGGCAGCTGGTAGACAGCGTCGGGTTTGCCGATGCCCCAGCCTTCCACCCAGTCGATGGGCGGAGGCATGTCCTTGAGATCACCCTGGGGCGCGCCAGCATCGGCCCACTTTACCAGCGTTTCAATTTCGGAGGAGTCAAGACCCATCGCATTGGAAAATCTGCCGTAGCGCGGGTCCGCAAACCAAGGCGGCATCTTTCGCGATTGCACGTCCAGTTTCATGGCCATGGCCCATGGTCTGGTCGCTTCGAAGGTCAACATAGAAAATGGACCGGCTTCGCCGGGGCGATGGCAGACCTGGCAATTCTTTTGAAGGATGGGAGCTACGTCTTTAGTAAAAGTCGGAGCTGCGGGGGATGAAGGCGAGCCTCCGGATTGGCCCCACGACAAGGCTGCAGATAAGAGGATAACGAGCAGAAGTGAGAGGCGGCCATTCATTCGCGGAGTGCTCCGAGGTGGACTTAGACAGCGAGAGTATAAGCAGGAAGATGCGAGCCCACAAGGTCGTCCTAATGGTTGGGTGCGGCGAGGGCCAGGGAGGCGGGAACTTGCCTTGACTTGGATACGGGCGCGTCGTACTTTCTTTGCACCGCTACATTTATCGTGGATTTGGGGAAAAGCAGGGTTCCTCGCTGCGCTCGGGAATGACAACAATGTTTGCGACGAAACGCGCGTCTCCTCAGGAACTAAGCCGGCAGCTGGCTTGGACGCGGCGAGAGTTTTTGCGTACTGGCGCGGCTATGGCGTTGGGGAGCACACTGCTCCAGAACCCGGTCGCTCGCGCGGGGATTCCCGCGAAGAAGAGGAAGGTTGTTGTCATTACGTTTGGGGGCGGGGCGCGGGATCAGGAGACGTTTGCGCCGGAGGGGGAGGAAAATATTCCGCATTTGATGCGGGAGCTAGTCCCTCAGTCCTCTTTCTTCACGCAGGTGGTGAACCGCGGGATTCTGGGGCACTACGTGGCTACCGCCAGCCTGGCTACCGGGGTCTATGAGACGATCAACAATTTTGCTTCGCTTCCGCCGGAGCATCCCACGGTCTTCGAGTATTTCCGCAAGGACTTGAAACGCCCCTCAACCGACGCTTGGGTGGTTGCGCCCAGCAATGGCTTCAACCGCATCGGCGAAAGCAATAGCCGCGCGTACGGGCCGGGCCTCGGCGCCAGCGTGATTCTGCCGAAGCATCTGCTGACCGCGGCGATGTCTGGCCGCAGCGCGGACTACGAGCATTTGCTGCGCGACAACTACGAAAGTCCGCTCTTTGCACCCGACCTCGGCGGCAACGAATTTCAGTTGCAGCAACTGGAAATGATGTTGAAGCTGTCAGTCGACGACTTCAAGTCGCACGCGCTGACGTTGTCGAGCCCCGACGAGCTTTCCGTGTACATCGCGCGCCGCCTGATGCGCCAGCTGGCGCCTAGCCTCCTCTGGATCACCATGCACGACATCGATATTGCGCACGCCGGCGCGTATTCGCTCTACATCGAGGGCATTCGCCGCACCGACCGGCTCTGCGCTGAGATGTGGAAGGCTATTCAAAGCGAGCCGGAATACGCGGGCAACACCACGCTCTTCATCCTGCCGGATTTTGGCCGCGATTCCGACGACGACTCGGGCGGCAACGGCTTCCAACACCACCGCACCGGCGATGCGCTCTCCCGCACGACATGGATGATGGCGCTCGGTCTGGGCATCCGCGAAGGCGTGGTTTACGATCGCCCGATGCAGTCGACCGATCTCGTGCCCACGCTCGGCTCGCTGCTTGGCTTTTCTCCGTCGCTCGCGCAGGGCAAGCCAATCACGGAACTTTTATAACGCCGATGCTGCCGCGCGACCTCAAACCCGAGCAATTCAGCGGCTACCCGCCGCAAGCCAGGAAGCTTGTCACCGATTACATCGCGGCACTGCAGCGCCTGCCGCTGAGTTTCCTGCCCAGCCTGCTGCGCGAAGCCATCGAGTATGACTACAAGTTTCCGCCCGAGCGCAAAGCGCTGGAAAGGGAACTGGCCAACCTAAGTTCTCTCTCCGCCGAGCAGTTGCGAGATTGGCTGCAGGGTTTCGCGCAAATCCAGCTTTCCGCTGCTCTCGAAAATTTTGATTGGATCAACGCGCCGGCGCAATTTGTGGAGCAGCTTTCGTCGCACCTTTGGACCACGCACCAGCTCGACGCGTTTCGCACCGCGGCCATCGGCTACGCCGACCGCTTGCGCGCCGCCGTTCCGCCGGAGCCGCCCGCCGCGCCGCGTCTCGGCATCGCGGTAGTCGGCAAGGGTGTCGCCTCCTATGACGCGCCGCT
>Ga0210407_10003439_pt1 | contig 12846 bp, 10 predicted proteins | sample IncBWC27MmetaG_FD_150860 | JGI IMG/M metagenome (GOLD analysis project Ga0210407, IMG submission 150860) | Forest soil microbial communities from Barre Woods Harvard Forest LTER site, Petersham, Massachusetts, United States - Inc-BW-C-27-M | ecosystem: Environmental > Terrestrial > Soil >... | reverse complement strand
GCCGCCGAAATCTCCCAGCACGCTGGCCGGCGTCGCTTTGGCCATCGCCTTGGCATGGTGCGAATTCGCCCAGGCATTGGCCTGCGCCTGGTGGCACTGCACGCAAGTGGCGTTGTCCACCAGTGCCGCCGACGCGGGCCGCGCGCTGTCGCTACCGCGCGGCGACCATCCGTAACGGACCGCCCACATCGTGCCGACCAACCCGATGACGAAGGCGAGCGTAGCGCAAGTTGCGAAAACCAGACGCCGTCGAGCCGCAGGAACCGGCGCTGCCGGCGCGTTCGCTTCTTCCGGCGGAGCACGACGAGGGCTGGTTTGACTGCGCCCCTCGCCTTTGCCGCGTTTTCGCGCCATGCGCCGCCCCTGTCTCGAGGTCGTCAGAATCTGACGCTGAAGCCGATGAAAGGGCCGTGCAGCACGAGGTCGACGCTGCCGTCGCCGGGGTCATCGCAAGTTGCGTAAGCACCATACTTTTCAACGATCTGGCTAGAACGCATCACGCCCGTTCAAGCGCCAGGGCGAGACGTATTCGAGCGTGACGGATCGGCAACCGTTGCCCTGCCAGTGGTACGTCTGGCTGGTGCCTTTAGACACGGTCCATTCAACGGTGCAAAAGTTCTCGCGTACCGGGCCTGACGAATCTCCGCCGCTCTCTCTCCTGGGCGAACAGCTCGGGCTGGGCGCGTCCCACCACCATTGCAGGATGTTGGTCTGGTCGCCGACCTGATAGCTGGTGTCGGGGATGCGACCCATGGCGCTGAGCAGCTGTCGCTCGTTGGCACCCGCCATCCCGCGCAACCGAGCATCGAATTGCGCATACCTTGCGTCGAGTTGCACAAAGTTCTGGTCGTCGGTCTGTTCACTCGCAAGAGAACAGGCCAAAAGGGAGAACAGGAGCAGGCTCACCAGGACACGGCACATGAGGCACCCCGGAACAAGCGTCCCGAGGCTGCGCTGCCGTGCCAGGCCGGTCAATAAGAAAGCCAGGTTGTGTCAGACGGCCAAGTCCTGCCCCGCCAGCCGCGGGCTGATGCACCGCTTAGAGTCGGCACTCGCACGCTGCGGCGGCCGGCTCGTAAAGCCCGCTGGCGATGGCGCCCTGGTCGAGTTTGCCAGCTCGCCTGCGATCCGCGCCTGCGATCCGCGGCGGCGTGGCGGACCAGTGGCCGAACGATCCGCGAACGGCGCCAATGAGACGTCCAAATGAACTTCTAAACCGTCATGTTGGATCATAGTGTAGGCGACGGTCGCAAACTGCTCGGAAATGCAAGGTGGATGCGATGCGGCGGCGTATTGGCATGTCGACGGTCGTTGTCGGGTCCGCGCTTCTCTCGGCTCGTCCGGCGCTCAGCCAGACGCAGCCGCCGCTCACCGACCCGTCGCTCGGCATCACCGTCACGGCGACACGGCTCGACGAAGCGCGCAGTTTCATCCTGCCGAGTCTCGGGGCCACGACCTACGCTTTCACGCCGCGCACCATCGGCAACGTGCCGCTGGGCGAGAACGCGCCTTTGAACCAGGTGTTGCTGCGCGCGCCCGGGGTGGTGCAGGACAGCTTCGGCGCGATCCATGTACGCGGCGATATGGGCAACGTGCAGTACCGGCTCGATGGCGTGCAGTTGCCGGAGGGCCTGTCGCTGTTCAACAACATCCTGGCGACACGCTACGCCCGGCAGCTGTCGCTGCTCACCGGAGCGTTGCCCGCACAATACGGCCTGCAAACCGCGGGTATCGTCGACATTGCGGTGAAGTCGGGCACCTCCGATCCCGGCGCCGACCTCTCCATCACCGGCGGTTCGCGCGACTATGCCCAGCCCGCCTTCTCCTATGGCGGTCGCAGCGGCAAGGTCGACTACTTCCTCTCCGGCCAGTTCATCCACAACGGTCTAGGTATCGATAATCCGACGGCGTCGTTCACGCCCCTGCACGACGACACCGATCAGTGGTACGGGCTGGCCAAGATCACCGGCATCATCGACGACCAGACACGAGTGAGTTTCATCGGCGGCGGCGCCAGTTCACGCTTCCAGATCCCGAACGTTCCCTTCAAGACGCCGAACTTCACCGTCAACGGCCAAACGGACTTCAACAGCGCGATCCTCGACCAGCGCCAGTGGGAGCAGACCTACTTCGGCATCGCCTCGCTGCAGAAGAGCTACGATACGCTCGACTTCCAGCTCTCCGGCTTCGCCCGCTATTCGAAACTGTCCTACCAACCGGACGCCATTGGCGACCTGGCATTCAACGGTATCGCACCCTCGACCATGCGCAAGACATTCGCGACCGGCGTGCAGGGCGACGGCTCCTGGAAGGCCGCCAAGGACCACACGGTGCGTGGCGGCTTCCTCGTGCAACGCGAGCGGGCCACCAGCTTTACCAACGGCAACGCCCTGCCGCTGGTGCCGAGCGATCCCTCCGATCCGACGAGCGATCTGGTCCCCTCCGACCAGCCCGTCGGCTTCACCGACGGCTCCGATCTCGTCGGGTGGACCTACAGTGTCTACCTGCAGGACGAATGGCGGGTGGCGCCCACCCTGACTGTGAACTTCGGCCTGCGTTTCGACGCCTTCAACGGCGCGACACAGGAGAACCAGCTGAGCCCGCGCATCAATGCGGTGTGGGAGCCCAGTTCGACGTTCACGGCGCACATTGGCTATTCGCGCTACTTTACGCCCCCGCCGCTCATCCAGATTGTGAACTCCAGTTCGATCGCCGTCCTGGCTGGCACTGCTGCGGCGCCGGAAGTAACCCGGAACGATCCTGTCAGGGCCGAGCGGGCCGACTACTTCGACGTCGGCGTCACGGTCAAGCCGTTGCCCGGCCTGACGCTCGGCCTGGACGCCTACTACAGGGTCGTCCAAAACATGCTCGACTTTGGTCAGTTCGGTGCGCCCATTGCGCTCACCTCGTTCAACTATGCCAACGGCATCGTCAAAGGTGTCGAGTTCAATGCCAGTTTCGATGAAGGCCCGTGGTCGGTCTATTTCAACGGCGCCTTCAGCGAAGGCATTGGCAAGAATATCAATTCCGCCCAGTTCAATTTCGGCGCGGCCGAGCTCGCCTATATCGCCAGCAACTACATCACCCTCGACCACAGCCAGGGCTGGACGATGTCGAGCGGCGCGGCCTACACCTTCAATCCCGCTACCGATTGGGCGACCAAAGTCTCGACCGACTTCCTGTTTGGCAGCGGGCTGCGCACCACCGTCGTCACGCCCAACGACGTGTCGCTACCCAACTACGCCGTCGTCAACGCCTCGCTCGTGCAAAAAATACCGATCGGCCTCGGCAAGGGCACGCAGCTGCGTTTCGACGTCATCAACCTGTTCGACAACCAGTATCAGATCCGCAACGGTCTGGGCATAGGTATCGGCGCTTCCCAGTTCGGCCAGCGCCAGACCTTCCTGCTGACGCTGGCGCAAAAATTCTGACGCGGCGCCGCGAGATCTTTTCACCGCGGTCAACAGGGCGAGCCCGACTTGACCCGTTCCCGAGCGGTTCGTAGTCTGGCCACGCTTAGCTCCGAAGGTTAGGAAAGCTCTCGTTCTTCACCACCGTCGCCACGGCAATCGGCGTTACCGGCATATCTGCCAGCATTGATGCGCGTCAATGAAGTCTCGTGCCCCAGCGACGTTCACACCTCGGACGGTGCCTCCTCCGACGCGCCGCGCAATTCTGCATCTGGCGGCCGTGGCGCTGACAGCGCCAGGACGCGCCGTTGCTCAACAGCGCCGCTTTACGATTGGATTCGCCAACCTCACCGACGATCCCGGTGCACGGATCGAAGGGCTGGGCTTCACGGGCGAAGATGTTCGTTCGAGCTTCGTCCTCGGTGCACGCGGCTTGCCGATCGACCTGGTGCTCTACGACAATGCACGCGACCGGGCAAAGTCCATCGCCAACGCCGAAGAGGCAGTACGGCGCAAGGTCGACCTCTATATTCAATACTGCGACGATCCGGCAGTGAACGAGGAGGTCGCTCGGCGGCTGACCGCCGCGAGGATTCCCGTTCTGGCGGTGAATGACCCGGTCGGCAACGCGCCCCTCTACGCAGGGGACAATCGCGAGGCCGGTCGGCTCGCCGGCGACGCCCTGGGCAAATTTGCGCAGACGACGTGGCGCGGGCGCCTGCTTGCGGCCGCCATTCTGGGAGCCGTCAAGGATCCGTCGAAGGCCATCCAGGCTCGCATCGCCGGAATCGCCGAGGGGCTGCACAAGATTCTTCCGGACGTGGCGCCCGTGCAGCTCGACAGCGGCGGCAACTTTCTCGACGCGCAGGCGCAATTGCGGCGCTTCCTGGCCAGGGAGACCGGCGCGATGGCCCTGGTGGCGACGCTCGATGACACGACGGCACTCGCTGCGAAGCTCGCGGCCGAGACCGCGGGCCGCGTGCCCGACACCGTGATCGTCAGCCAAGGTTGCGATCCTTCGGTTCACGGCGGCACGAGTGCCAACAAGGTGATCGATCCCAACAACCGCAACAGCATCGTGTTGGGGTCGGTGGCATATTTTCTCGATCGCTACGGCAACGAGATCCTGCCTCTGGCTTTGAAGATGCTGCGGGGCGAGCCGTTGCCGCCACGCTCGTTCACCGGCCACGTCCTGGTGACGGCAAAGAACGTGTTCCGAATCTACCCCCCGATCGACATCAATTGACCCAAAGGCCGCTTCATCGAGGGCTCGTTGGTGCAAGACCGTAGCGCAGGACGGCATAGGCCTCCTCGCCGTCGCGTTCGACGATGCCGAGGAGACTGACGGATCCATCCGACGCGACGGCAACCGTCGGGTAGAGCCCGAGAGACGTGAGCTTTCCGCCATCCACGAGCGGGTCGCCTGGCGCGAGGACGCGCGTCACCTTGCCGGCGGCATTCATCAGGAAGACGCCATCGAAGGCCGACCCCTGGTCGGTTGCAGCGACGAACGCCAGCTCACCGGTGTGGCTCATGACCGGCCAGGCACCAAAGGACGTATAGACGCCACCGCCGGGCGCCGCCTGGCCCCTCGCCGCGAGCGCCCGCCGGTCGGCGCCGTCGGCAACGAAGATGCCGAAATCCGGCCCGCTCCCGTTGATGAAGGCGCCGAAGGCGACGCGACCGGAGTCGTCGAACCCGATCCTTTCGGAGAAGCGGGCGAAGATGCCGCCCGTCGGCGCCGGATCGCCCGTGCCGAGGAAGAGATGCGCGGGCGCCTCGGCCGGTGCGACAAAGATGGCGCCGAGCGCCGGGCCCAGCTTGACGACGGCCGGAAACGCGATTGCACCCCTGCTGTTGACGACCGGCGCACCGAAGCTGCTGTAGAAGCCGCCGCCCGGCGCCGGCTCGCCGGCCGCGGCGACTTTCGTGAGCTGGTGAACGGCACCCGTTTTTCGGGCGACGTAGATTGCCTCGATGGTCTCGCGCCCGTGCCGCACCCAGGCGAGAAAGGCCACGTCGCCGCGATTGTCGAGCGACACCGCCTCGAACTCGGCGAAAACACCGATGCCGCCGAGAATGACGGGCGCCTTCATGCCCGAAGAGGCGATCGTTCGCAGCCTGCCCTCGCTGGCGAGGAACACGCCGGCTGCTCCCCGACCGCCGGCCAATGTGGCGATGAAGGCGATGCTGCCTTCGTCGTTCATGACGGGCGCCGGGCGTTCGCCGAAGCCGGCGATCAGCTGACCCGCCTGGTCCGGAACTGGATCGCCGGCGACCGCGATGCGCGCGATCTTCGCGTCGGCCTTGGCGAGGAATATTCCCTCCTCCGATTGGCTCCGCCGGATGGTGGCGTAGAACGCCGTCTCGCCCCGGTTGTTGGAGGCCAGGACCATGGTCTGCAGCTCAAGGCCGAAGCGATCGAAGCTGCCGTTGAGACCCACGGGTTCACCGGCCATGGCCAGGGCGCGCAGTCCGACCCGCTGAGGTCCGGGGGCCGTCGCTTGCGGCGTCTGGGCCGGGCTCGCGACATTGGGAGATGGCGCGGAGGCAAGCCCTGCCTCTCGCGGCGGCGTCAGAGCCCCCCACAGCACGCCCGCCCACAGCGCGCCGACGGCCACAAGCGCCATGCCCAGACGGCGGCTTGTCGGGCCGAGAATCGAGCTTGTCGGCCAGGAGTCCGAGGTTGATCGTCGCCGAGCGGCCTGCACGCGCATGGATCAGTTCTTCAGCATCGCCGCCTTGAGGGCGGAAACGTTATGGCGGACCATTTTCAGGTAGGTGTCGGCTTCACCGCCCGGTTTCGACAAGGCATCGGAATAGAGCGTGCCGCCGATGGTTGCGCCGGCCTCCCGCGCCACCCGCTCGATCAGACGCGGATCGTTCATGTTCTCGATGAAGATCGCCTTCACCTTGGTCGTGCGGATTTGCTGGATCAGCCGGGCGATGTCGTCCGCGGAAGGGTCGGTGTCATTGACCATGCCGCGCGCCGGCGTCATCTCGATGTCATAGGCGCGGGCGAGATACTCGAAACCGTCGTGAGAGGTGATGACTCGCCGCTTTGCGCTCGGTACCGCCGCGAGCTCGCTCTTCGCCCAGGCGTCGATTGCACGGATCTCGCCTGCGTAGCCGTCGGCCTGCGCCCGATAGAAAGCGGCGTTGGCGGGATCGAGCTGGGCCAGTCCCTCGGCGATGTTGGTCACGTAGACGACACCGTTGGCCGGGTCGTGCCAGGCGTGCTGGTCGACCTGGGGGCCCTTGACGGCGCCCCGAGGTCGGTCGTCGATGATGACGTTCACCCCCTGCGAGGCGACGAGCTTCGTGCCGCGAAACGCCGCCCGCTTCAACAGGGGCTCGGCCCACGGCTCGAATCGCGGATTGAGGTCGTTCATGACGAACAGTCGCGCTTCCGCAACAGCGCGCGCGTCAGCGGCGGTCGGCTGATAGAGCTCGCAATCCCCGTCGCCGCCGACGATCGTCGTCAAGGGCACCTTGTCGCCGGCGATGCGGGCGATCATGTCACCCAGTACGCTGAAGGTCGCGACCACATTCGGCCGCTCCGCGGCACGTGCGGGAGTCGCCGCAAGCGCCAGTACCGCCGCGATGAAAGGTCTCCGCGCAAGACGGTCTTGCATCACTTGCCCCTCAAGTCGGCCTGGTTGCGTTGAGTGCCGTCGCCAGCATGCGGCCAGCGGACGCGAGAGCGGAAACGGTGTAGACGAGTGCCGCAGCACAGGCGATCGCCGGCCCCGACGGCACGTTGAGATGGTAGGACGCGAGCAATCCGGCATAGCCGGCCGCCATGCCAAAGCCAATGCTGAGGCCGACCAACGGCCCGATGCGCTGCGCCCAGCAGCGCGCCGCCGCTGCCGGCAGGAGCAGCGGCACACCGGCGAGCAGCGTGCCGAACGCCTGGAATCCGGCTACCAGATCGAGCACGACAAGCACCAGGAATACCGCGCGATAGACGCTATCGCTGCCGCCCATGGTGCGCAGAAAGGCCGGGTCGAACGACTGGATCGCAAGCGGCCGAAAGATCAACGCCAGCACGACGAGGACGACGCTCGCGATGGCGACGATCAGGACGAGGGCCGGGACATCGATCGCGAGAACCGTGCCGAGCAGCACGTGCATGAGATCGAGATTGGTGCCGCGCAGCGACACGACGAGGACTCCGACGCCGATCGACGCGAAATAGAACGCCGCAAGACTTGCATCTTCGCGCTGCGCGCCGAACCGGGTGCCGAGGATCATGAGCAGGACCACGGCGATGCCGGTGACGAGGCCACCGGCGCTCAGGACCGCGAGCGCGCTGCCCGCAAGCGCGAAGCCGACCGCTGCGCCCGGCATTACCGCATGCGAGAGAACGTCGCCGACGAGCCCCATCCGCCGCAGCAGAAGCAGGGTGCCGAGCGGACCGCTGGCGATCGCAAGGGCCATGCAAGCGACCAGGGCGGACCGCATGAAGGCGTATTCGGAAAAGGGAGCGACAAGGATGGGCCAGAGGCTCATGTCGACCGATCGCCTCAGGACGGCGTCGCCAGCCGCAATCGCGGACCGGGCCCCGGCCGCGGCGCAGCCAGGCCGGCCTCAACGAGATTTTCCGGCGTCAGCGCCGTCGCCGTCTCGCCCCAGGCGATCACCTTGCGCGCAAGCAGGAGGGTCTCCGGAAAGATCGCGAGGACTTGCTCGAGGTCGTGCAGGGCAACCATCACCGTGCGACCCTCGCCGTGCCAGCGTCGCATGAGCCTCAGCAGGTCGTCGCTCGTGGCCGCGTCGATGCCGGCGAACGGCTCGTCGAGCAGGACGATTGCTGCATCCTGCACGATGACGCGGGCGAACAGGGCGCGGCGGAACTGCCCGACCGAGAGTTCGCCAAGCATGCGGCCGGCAAGTTCGTCGAGGCCGACGGCCTGCAGGGCATTCATGCCGCGCGAGTGCAGTTCCGGCGGGACGCGCCCGAGGGCGCCGATCCTTGCCCAGCCACCGAGCGCGGCGAATTCAAGGACCGAGATCGGAAAGTCCCGGTCGATGGCATCGCGCTGCGGCAGGTAGGCAAGATCCGCGGGGGTTTCTACTCCGGAAATTTCGATCGATCCCTGGCGTGGCGCGACAAGTCCGGCGATGGCGTGCAGGAGCGTGGTCTTGCCGGCGCCGTTCACCCCGACGACCGCCGTCAGCGAGCCCGCGGCGAAGGCGCCGGACACAGCCTCGACCGCGACGCGTTCGCGGTATCCCACCGTGAGTTCCCGCAATGTCACGCACCCGCGCCTGACGTCGCGCAGCCCGAGTCCGGCCGCATCCCGGTTGCTGGGTTCGCTCATCCGCTCCGCCGGTCCATGGCGCCTGTCTTCCGATAGCTTTTCCATCGGGCGCCGCCGGTCGGACGAACCCGAGGGCCGCGGCGACGGTCAGCCCGGGCCGGCGCTCGGGAGGAGCGCCGGACTTGGCCGCGAGCCTGCCATGCTCGTGTCAGTGGATGGCGTCGATCGCGACGAATGTGCCGGTCAGGCCGACCGCCTTGGGCACGGTCATCGAGAAGAAGAACGTGCCGCGGTTGCTGCTTGCGACCTCCGCAGCCATCAGATCCGTCCGCACGTTCTCGATAATGTGGATGCCGTTGTCGGTGATCAGCATCTGATGGACCATGAACGCTTCGTCCTGGCTCTCGCCGGGGATGACCTCGACGGCCCAGGTGTCGGCGCCGACCGCCACGACCTTCTGATCGATCAGCCATTTCGCGGCAGCCTTGCCGAGGCCCGGCTCGCCGCTGTTGTATTCGGTATTCTTGGCGGGAAACTGCGCGAAGATGTCCCCCCAACCGGTATGAAGGATCACGATATCGCCCTCGCGCAGCGTCGTGTTCGTCAATTTCAAGCCGGCCTGCAAATCCTCCGCCGTAATCACCGTTCCCTTGTCGAGGCACGGCGTGCGGCAGTTGGGATTGGTCTTCAACTTGTTCGCCTGCTGAAAGACCTTGACCAGGTCGATGAACACACCACGCGTGGCGAAGCTCTTCAGGTTCTCGAGCCCGAGCTTGGTCATGTTGTTCTGATTGATGTTCTTACCCATGGCGTTCTGATTGTAGTAGCAGTCGCCTCTTCCAATGTGCCCCATGCCGTCGAGGTGCGTGCCGACATGGCTCTGGCTGAGCCAGGTGTCTTCCATGTAGGTCAGATCATTCTTGCCGAGCGCCGCTCCCGGCGCGAGACCGCCCGCCGTCAGCACCGTCTTGGTGAAGCGGGAGCCGAAAAGGGGCACGCCGTCGACGAGCGGATTCGTCAGGCTGATAACCTTGCCCTCCTTGATCTCCGCTGCCGCGGCCTTGGTCACGGCCGGCGTGATACGATTGGTGGCGCCGGTCTGATCGTCCTTGCCGAACGGTGACGGCGGCACGGTCTTGGTGCAATCGCTCTGTGCAAAGGCGCTCGAAGCCATCGCGATGGAGGTCACGAAGGCGATTCCAGTCAAAGCTGATATCAGTCTCATGACAATTCCTCCTGCTCTTTGCCTGCGCGACCAAGGCCGCGCGCCCCGTATGATCGGGTTTGCAGGAGGGTTGCTCACTAGGGTAGCAAAGTCAATGCAATCAGCCTGCCGCCTGCAAATTCCTCACGGACGGCGGCGTGCTTCATGGCGCTTACATGCCGGCTATTGCTGCTACGGGCCCGCACTACGGGAAGTCCATTCCATACTTTTCTGAACGCCGGATATGCACAAGCGCTATTCAGCCAGCGCCGGCAAGGCGGAGCGGCGCGTCGAGCGTCGTGTCCTGGGCCCTGAAATAGAGAAAGACCGGTATGCGCGGGGAGCGGCCGACACCAGGTTTCTCGGCACTGACCTGGATCCTGTGCGAGGAATTGTCGGTGAAGCGGAAGACGCCGTCGGCATCCGTCTTCACCCGCTCCTTCTCCTCGTAGGTCGTGAAGTTGTAGACCCACAGCGACACCGTCGCGTCCGCCACCGGCCGGCCCGAGGAGTCGGTCACGCGCCCGGTCAGCAGGCCACTATTGTGGGTAGCGACATAGACGTTCCAGAGAACGATCGCGAGCACGATCGCGCCTGGCACCAGCACGAAGCGGTTGAGCAAGATGGCGCGCCAGTTGCCCATGCCGTCAGCCCTTGGTCGCGCCCGAGGTGAGGCCGCGGATGAACTCCTTCTGGGCCAGCAGGAAGAGCAGCAGCCCGGGCGCCAGCACCATGACGCAGAAGGCGTAGAGCGCGCCCGTCGTGTCCTCCTGGTAGGACAGGAAGCGCGCCAGGCCGAGCGGCAGGGTCTGCATGTCGGCCGAGCGCGTCATGATGAGCGGCCACAGGAAATTGTTCCACGACCAGATGAAGGCCAGGATGACGTTGGTGGCGATGGCCGCTTTCGACAGCGGCATCATGATGTGCCAGATGATGCGCCATTCCGACAGGCCGTCGATGCGCGCGGCGTCGATCAGCGAGCGCGGCACGGCGTCGAAGCTCGCCTTGAAGACGAAGATGCAGATGATGGTCGAGCATTGCGGCAAGGCGAGGCCGAGCCAGGAATCGAGCAGCCCGAGTTTTCCGGTGATGAGATAGGCCGGGATGATGGTCGCCTGGAAGGGCACCATCATGCAGCTGAGGAACAGCACGAGGACGACGTTCTTGCCGCGGAAGCCGTGGCTCAGCGCATAGCCCGCCATGGCGTTGAAGACGACGTTGCCCGCCACGGCAATCGCCGAGACGATGACGCTGTTCAGGAAATAGCGCGCGAACGGGATCGCGTACCAGACATCGACGTAATAGAAGAGGTTGGCCCTGGCCGGCAGGATCGACGGCGGGTAGGCGTAGATGTTCTCGCCCGACACGCTGGTCTTCAGCACCCAGTAGAACGGCACCAGCATGACGAAGCCGGCCAGCATCAGGGCGAGATGGATCGGCCAGCGCGGGTAGCGGTTCATCATTCGGTATCCGCCGCGCCGACATTGCCGCCCGCCAGGCGATTGGCCGCCCAGGTCGTGGCCAGCAGCAGCACGAAGAAGACCATGGTGACGGCGGCGGCATCGTCGAACTTGGTCTGCACGAAGCCCAGCTTGTAGATGTAGGTGACGAGGATCTCGGTGGCGCGCCCGGGCCCGCCGCCGGTCATGACGTAGACCAGGTCGAAGCTGGTGATCGAGTTCAGCATGCCGATCACGAAGGCCAGGAAGAGCGAGGGCCTGAGCAGCGGCAGGGTGATGCGGCGGAAGCGATGGAAGGCGCCGGCGCCGTCGATCGCCGCCGCTTCGTGCAGCTCGTGCGGGATGTTCTGCAGCCCGGTCAGCAGGATGATCATGTAGAAGCCCAGGATCTGCCAGGTATTGGCGACGATGACCGAGGGCAGCGCCCAGGTGAAGGAATTGAGGAAGGGGATCGGCTTGTCGACGAGATCGAGCAGGCGCGCCGTGTAGTTGATGAGGCCGACCCGCTCGTCGAACATCCAGCGCCAGATGATGGCGACCGCGACGGTCATCAGCGGATAGGACAGGAAGATGATGGTGCGATAGACGTCGCGCCCGCGGATGTCGGCATTGACCAGCAGCGCCAGTCCCAGCGCGAGCGCGATGCCGATCGGGGCGCTGGCGATGACGATCAGGGTGTTCCACAGCGCCTGCCAGAACACCTCGTCGTACAGCAGGTCCTCATAGTGATCGAAGCCGGCGGGCTCGGCCGCCTTGAGCGGCGACCAGTACTGGAACGACAGGACGAGATTCCAGACGACCGGGATGATGCGGTAGAGCAGGAAGATCAGGAGCGAGGGCGCGAGGAAGCACCACAACAAGAGTGCTCGACGGGTCCGGTGGCGGACTCGCGGCTTGGCTCGTGGGCGGGCGCCGTCGACGGCTACGGCCATCTTCGCTGGGAGCGCGCCACTCCGGTGGCGCTCATGGGGTCCGGACCAACGAAGGAAGATGCCCCACTGGAGTGGCGCGCTCCCAGCATCACGCCTTCTTCCGGGCGAGCAGACGGTTGACCGCGCGCTCGGCGTCGGACAGCGCCGTCTTGGCGTCCTTTCGGCCCAGCGCCGCATTCTGGATTTCGGGCCAGAAGGCATCCTTCAGCTCGGCGTCGTAGGGCAGCGGCCAGTTGCCGGTGAGCTTGTCGGTATGCGCGGTCTGGGTGCGCAGCACGGCGGCGGCGAGCGGCTCGGTCTTCTCCAGGGCGGCCAGGCCCTCGCTGTCGGCGGCGGTGTTGGCGGTGAGCACGCTCCTGGTCTTGAAGAAGGCCGAGGCGCATTTGTCGCTCGTCATGTACTTAATGAAGCTCCAGGCGAGGTCGGGATTCTTCGAGCCCTTGGAGATGGCGAAGCCGTGATTGGTGGGCGTCGCCCAGAAGCCCGGCGCTTCGGCCGCGCCCAGCGTCTGGTCGTTGATCCACGGGCCCTGCCCCTTGACGAAAAAGTAGGACGCCGAGTGCGCGTGCAGCATGC
>Ga0210407_10003435_pt1 | contig 12848 bp, 11 predicted proteins | sample IncBWC27MmetaG_FD_150860 | JGI IMG/M metagenome (GOLD analysis project Ga0210407, IMG submission 150860) | Forest soil microbial communities from Barre Woods Harvard Forest LTER site, Petersham, Massachusetts, United States - Inc-BW-C-27-M | ecosystem: Environmental > Terrestrial > Soil >... | reverse complement strand
GTCAGCGGCAACACCATCACGAAAATCGCCGCCACGGCGATCGTCTCATTCGACGCGCGGGGCCTGGTGGTGACGCGCAACGTGATCCAGGACACCAACGATAACGGAATCGAAATTCTGCGGACGACAATTGGCGACGATGGCACGCTGGTTACCGACAACCGCATCGAGGACATCAAGGCCGGTCCGGGCGGCTCCGGCCAATACGGCAACGCCATCAACGCGTTTCGTGCCGGAAATGTCATCGTGCGCGGCAACAGGATCCGAGATTGCGACTACTCGGCGGTGCGCGGCAACTCGGCTTCGAACATGCAGATCACCGGCAACAGTGTCAGTGACGTTCGCGAAGTCGCGCTGTATTCGGAGTTTTCGTTCGAAGGGGCAGTCATCGCCAACAATACGGTCGACGGTGCGGCGCTCGGTGTTTCCGTATGCAATTTCAACGAGGGTGGCCGTCTTGCGGTGGTGCAGGGCAACATCATCCGCAACCTGCTGCCTAAACGCCCTGCCGGGACCGCGCCTGACGATGATGGCGGCATCGGCATCTATGTCGAAGCCGATACCACCGTTTCGGGCAATGTGATCGAGAACGCACCATCGTTCGGAATCGTGGCTGGCTGGGGCAAATACTTGCGCGACGTCGTGATCTCGGACAATTTGATCCGCAACGCCCTCGTCGGCATCGGCGTATCAGTGACACCGGGCGCGGGCACGGCGCTCGTCAACAACAATATGATTTCAGAGACGCCACGCGGCGCGGTTGTCGGCTTGGACCACGCACGCCCAGTTACGGCGGATCTGTCCACGGATGGCGCACCACGCTTTTCCCAAATCGTGATGGGGACCAATGCTTCGCGACGATAGAGTCAAAGCCTGTTGCGCAGCAGCGGATAGCGCTGGGCGATCGTGGCGGCCAGATCGAGCACCGGTGACGTCACCTTGTCTCGCGATGTCTCCCCGGAAAGTGCTTCAACCGGCCGCAGGCCGCCGTTATCGGGGACACTCGAATCGTCCGGCAGCCTCCGGGGCGGCTTCTCGGCATGTTTCTCGAGCACTTCGGCTGGAATTTTCGCGGGCCACGGCAGTTGAGCCGGATCGCGCCAGGTCCTGCGCTGGGTTACGGCCGCACTGGTGCGATCGAGCCAGGATTTATCGATGGGCCTGTTATCGGAGGTCGCCTCGCGCGACGAAAGCTCGCGCCAGGTCTTTACTGCAGCCTTGGCTTCCTCGATATTTTCCAGAAGCGCATGCTCGCTGTGAAAGCGGCGCCAGCGGCCGGTTTCGAACAATTCGGCGAGATACTCTAGTCGCTGTTCGGCAAGCGCGCACCAGCGCGCCATGACCTCGCGGCCGCCGGCCACGTCCAGTTGATGTGTCATGAAATCAGCCCGCATGAAGAACGACTGACGACGCAACTGGAACGAATCAGTCGAAGGTTGCAAGATATTTTGTGGAAAACCCAAATAGAAGTCTACCGGGTCACTTCTGATACACGCGGGAGTTGAATGAATTACGTGCAGGTTCTACGAGCGACATGAAACATGACGCGGAGCATGACCCACTGGCGACGCAGCGGTGATTGATTTCCAAAGGCGTTCGATTTGTTGGGCTTGCCAAAACGAAAGACCCGTCCGGGGGGACAACCGGACGGGTCAAGCCATATGGGCGCTTGGGGTGGATGGGCGCTCGCGCCGAATATAGCCTCGATGGGGAGGGATTACCGCTCCCACCTGTATTGGTCGCGGAAGGCCATCCGGACGTTCAAAGATGGTTCAAGAATTTTTTGGCTCACGAGGCCGGCATTTTTGAACGAAGATTGTCTGTCTCGGCCTCGAATTTGCGGGCTTTCGGCGCGTTCTCCGTCACTGCATGCGACAATGCCGCGCCCCCGAAGCACGCGGCTATCGCGATTTGGACGCGCGGCCCATTCGTCAAGCGTGAAGGCAGGGCCATTCCTTGTCGTCACCGCGGGTGCGTCAGCACGATGCCAACCGCACTCCCCTGCAATCCGCGTCGATCGCCGCGAACAGCTTTTGCAGGGCACGTACCGACGGCATACCAAGCCTTTCGTTGAGATCAATGGTGGCGGCATGTTCGTCCCGAATCGCCGCATATTTCCTTGCGAGATCGGGGTCCGAAGCAAGCGCCTCGTCAACCATGCGGGAATCGCGCGCATTCAACGTGCCGTTTGCGTGCCAGGGCAACAGCATTTCGATTTCACTTGGCACTCTTTTTCGCAGTCTATTGCTCATTGCCATCATGGGCAGCCTCGTTCCACGCCGGCTGCCTCAGCAGTTCGGCCAGTTTCCTGCGTGCATAGAACCGGCGCACCTTTACGGTTTTCTCCGACACCGGCGATCCCTGCCGCCTTTTCCAGGACTCACATGGCAGTGGGCGATCGACGATCACGCGGCGTTCTACCGATAGTGCGGTCAAGCACGTACGCAACGCATCACAGCACCTGCATGGCGAGCCGGCTGGCTGGCGCGATCCGAGCGGCGTCGCGCTCAACGGCCGTCTCGCAGGATTGGTCGGGTCAAGGTGGCAGGCGGTTCGATCTGGAATGCAAGATTTTTCGGAACACAGCGTCCCGGATTCAGACTGGGGTACCTCGCAGAAGCCCCTTTCGGGCCGTCGCATCGATGGCGGGTGGCCAAAAAAGCATTCAAGGTATTATAATAAGGCTACCGATTGTTTTGTACGGGTGCGCACCCCATCGCCAGACCCGGCAAATACCGGCGTCCGGGCCGGATTCTGAAAGCCCACCAATGACAAAGCGAGGGGCTGACAGCGAACATTCGGTTCAAAAGATACCAAAACTAAAGGCTTTCTTCCCTAAAGTTCCGCCATCGCATTTCACCGACGTCGGACATGAGCAGCGCAGCTTCATTGCTTCAAGGCCGGGCTTCCGATAGCGCCGTCGCGCGGGCTACCGGTTTGCCATCGGATCTATTGAGGCGCCGCGTCGGCCAGCGCAGACAAATGTTGATTGTGCAGGCCGTGAGCTGTTCGCTGATCACATCGGTCCTGTCGATCTATTGTTACGCCGGCACAGTCTCGATCGTCATACCCTCGGTATATTTCCTGACGGGCATCGGGCTGATCGGATTTTTTGTCGTTTTGTCCGAGGCCCACGTCAACGACAGGTTCGAGGATCACTACCTCACGATTTTCCAGGTCGGCGGCCATGTCGCGCTTCAACTGACGTTCCTGCTGGCGGCGCCTGAAATAGGATATGCCTTTCTCAGCGTGCTGTTTCTGATCTTCGGATTTGGCGCGCTGCGGATGACTTCCCGACAGGCGACCATTGCCTGGACCCTGACAACGATGGGGTTGGCACCGATTTTTCTTCTCACCAATACACCGATCGGCATGCCGGTTGCGACCGACATCGAACGCTTTGCGGCGATGCTCTGCTATATCCTGACGATCGGACAGTGCGCATTTGTCGGACTCTATGGCAGTTCGCTGCGCAAGATGCTTTATAACCGCAGCTTCGAGCTCAAGGAAGCCAACAGGCGCATCGAAGAGCTTGCCGAACTTGACGAGTTGACCGGTTCGCTCAATCGCCGTTGCATCATGCGGATGCTTGATGAGGAAGTTTCGCGTGCCCGGCGAACCAAAACACCATGTTCGATCGCGCTGATCGATCTCGATTGGTTCAAACGCATCAACGACACCTATGGCCATCCGACCGGCGACGAAGTGCTGAGAACATTTGCCATCACGGTCTTCGCCAACATCCGCAATTTCGACCGCTTCGGCCGCTTCGGCGGCGAGGAATTCATGCTTGTCCTTCCCGATACACCCCGCGATGCTGCGCTGCGCATCCTTGACCGGTTGCGGGCGATCGTCGCCGATCTGGACTGGAGCGCTTTTTCGCCGGGAATGCGGGTTACGGTTTCGGCGGGCATCGCAACGCTGCAGCCCAATGATACCCCGGACACAGTACTTGCACGTGCCGATGGCGCGCTCTATGAAGCCAAGGCTCAGGGCCGTAACCGCATCGTCAGCGCACGATCCGATCATCACTTTTTCGGGGACGGAGAAGCCGTCGCCGGCTGATCCCAGTCACTCCAGGACAGAGCCATGAGTTCTAATAACGCCTCCAATTCGGATAGCCTGCTCGACGAACTGCAGGTCACGCTCGCGCACGGGACCGTCGCACGCCGGGTCGAAACGCTGCGCCGCGTTACCGATCTTTTCATCAACGGCGCCGTCGACTTCTCGGACGAGCAGATCGGGCTGTTTGACGATGTTTTCCAGTGCCTGATGCATCACATCGAAAATTCCGCCAAGGCGCTGCTTTCCAATCGGCTGGCTCCGGTGGACCGCGCACCGCCGCTGACGATCCGCGCGCTGGCATTCGACGATGTGATCGAGGTGGCAGCGCCGGTGCTGTCGCTATCGCAACAGCTCGACGATGAAATCCTGATCGAAACTGCGCGCAACAAGAGCCAGGCGCATCTGATGGCGATTTCGACCCGCAAGGTGCTGAGCGGCGCTGTCACCGACGTTCTGGTGCTGCGCGGCAATGACGAGGTGATCCACAGCACGGTCAACAATCCAGGAGCCGAATTCTCCGAGCGCGGTTTCACCAGGCTGGTGAGCCGCGCGGAAGGCGACGACGAGCTGGCGACCTGCGTCGGCCTGCGGCCGACAATGCCGCGGCACCTTTATCTCAAGCTGCTCGCGAAGGCCTCGGCTACGGTGCGCGCGCGGCTCGAGGCCGCCAATCCGCCGTTCGCGCATGAAGTATCGACCGCGGTCCAGGAAGCGACGCAAATGGCGCGTTCGTCACCTTCGGCCATCACCCAGGAAACCGCAATCGCGCATGCGTTGGTCAAATCCCTGTACGAAGACGGCAGGCTCGACGAACATCAGGTCGCCGCCTTTGCCGAAGCGGGAAAATTCGACGAAGCCAATGCAGCGATCGCCGCGCTCGCCAACGTCTCGGTGTCGATAGCCGAGAACATGATGGTGGAAACCCGGGCCGAGGGAGTAATGATCCTGGCCAAGATTTCGGGCATGTCCTGGTCGACTGTCAGGGCGCTCATCAACATGCGCGACGAACTTTCAGGCAAGGAAGCATCCGATCTCGAGGCCTGCAAGGCGACGTACGAACGGCTCAGGCCCTCGACGGCGCAGCAGGTACTTCGCTTCCATCGCATGCAGCAGATGGCGACGCCCGCACCCGCAGCCTGAGCGCGAGATACAGGTTGAACTTTCCAGAACGGCGCGTCTGCAAGGCTATGGGCGCGCGATCCGCACGATACTCTAGAACCTGAGCACCTTCGAGCCCACCAGGGCGCCGACCGCCGCCACGAGCGCGATAGCGATCGGGTACCAGGTCGCGACGAACAGCGGGGAATCATCGGTGCAGTGCGAGGCATACAGCGTCGCTGCCAGCCCTGCCGAGAGCAGTCCGGCGATTGCGCCGGCAGCCGCGGGCCGCGTGGTTGCTCCGTGACGCAAGGCAAGGAGCGCTCCGGCCAGCAGGGGCAGCGACATCAGCGGAATGGCCGTCAAGCAGATCCGCGAATTGCTGCCAATCAGGCGCACAATCATTGGCAGGCGTTGCGGTATCATCATTTCACTCGCGATCCCGGCAGCGAGGATGCCGACGGGGATCAGCAGCAACCACCACCAACCCTTGAGCGATACTTCGGGGCGCGACAAATGCAGGCTCACCACGATCGCCGTAACGGCCAACGCCAGCGTCACGACAAACTTCAGGTCGAAGAACGGATTATGCATCGCCGCCATGACATCCGGCCGCACGCCGAGCCTCGATAGGAACATCGCCAGCGAGACCGGGGCCGCAGCCAGCAGCGCAAGCCCCAGCACGTATCCGACCGGGCGGGCACGGTGCGTGCTGTCGGCAGCCAGCGTGCGGATGAGCTGTTCGGTTTCCATGCTCATTGTTCCCGCAATTTGGCAGTGAGGCTGGTGAGCGCACGATGCAGCGCCACGCGGACCGCTCCTTCGCTCATTGCGAACTTCGCGGCGGTGTCCTTGATTGAGGCACTCTCGACCGCGATCGACTGAAGCACGTCGCGCTGGCGCGGGGGAAGCGTTTGAAGCTGGGCCGCGATCTCGGTCGCCGAAGCGGTTTCAGCGACCGGCTCATCCGCGATCGAATCCGCGAAATCGTCGATGTTGACGAAAACCCGCCGGCCGCGCCGCCGCAGGGAATCGATGAGCTTGTTGCGCGCAATCGCAAACAGCCATGGCGCGAACGGGGCGCCCGCGTCCCAAGTATGCCGCTTTAGATGCACTGCCAACAAAATATCCTGCACGACATCCTCGGATTGATCGATCGGCTGACCAGCCCGCGCCAACCCACGGCGCGCCCCGGCCCTTAACACGGGCGTAACGGCCTTGAGCAGACGACGATACGCAGCACTATCGCCTGAGATGGCCAACCGCATCAGGCTGGTCCACTCGTCTTCAGTTTCGTGCACGCGTGCTCCCACAGCTCAATTCGGTCGATCTTTCAATTTGTTACGCGACCGAACTACCAATCACGAAATCGTGACAATTATCGGTTGGCCCTCGACTGCGGCCTCTCGACCGGGAATCGGGACCAAATGTTTCCCCTGAAGGCTCATAACACCGTTCGATCCGACTGACACCGCCCATTGCCCTCAAGAAATTTGGCCAAACGGGTTTTGGTGTTCCGAGAGTATCGCCCCGTTTTCGCCGGACTTCTCGGAAAATTCCCCTTTCTGCCCCGCTGCCGACATGCCCGGGGATCATTTCGCCGACGTGAGCGGCATGTGTGGAGATCACCAATGAAAATCATGGCCAGCGCGCCGCGCTCGATTGCGATCCTGGTCGTGGGGCTTCTTGCTTCTCCGGCTGGTCCATCGCTGGCTGCGACACATATGGACGGATCAACCGCTGATGGCGGAGTGCAAAATGCGGCGGCGGCGGCGCCGGTAGTGCTCCGCAAAAATTCCCCCGACGGCGAGGCCGGTGTGAGAGGCCGCGATGGGACGATGCTGGTTGCCGCGGACCAGCTCAACGATGTCGATCGTTCGCTGCGAGAGGTCAGCCCGGCGAAGCCAGTTTCGGCAAATCCGCCGCCCGCACCCGTTGCGGCCGTTAGCGGCGAGGGCTCGGCCTGGGATAAGACCTCGCTGGTCGGAAAGATCTTCATCGGGTTCGGCGCTCTGCTGACGATGGCGTCAGCCGCGCGAATGTTCATGACCTGAGGCGCTGCGGCAACCGTCCCCCTTGAAGCCGGCGCCGCCAGCGGGCACATTTGCCCCGGTTGAGGCGCGGGGTGAACCATGAGCACATTCGAACACATCATTGTCGAAGGCAAAGGCGCTGTCGGTATCATCACATTAAATCGGCCGAAGATGCTCAATGCGCTGTCCTTTGGCGTATTTCGCGAAATCGCCGCCGCAGTCGACGATCTCGAAGCCGATGACAATATCGGATGCATCCTGCTCGCCGGCGGCGAAAAGGCATTCGCCGCAGGCGCCGACATCAGGGAAATGCAGCCAAAGAATTTCATCGACATGTTCGCAAACGATTTCATCACCATCCGCGGCGACCGGGTCGCGCGATGCCGCAAGCCGACGATCGCTGCCGTCAGCGGTTACGCGCTCGGCGGCGGATGCGAATTGGCGATGATGTGCGACATCATCATTGCTGCCGACACCGCCAAATTCGGTCAGCCGGAAATCACGCTCGGCACCATTCCCGGAATCGGCGGTACGCAGCGTCTGACCCGTGCGATAGGCAAGTCCAAGGCGATGGATCTTTGCCTCACCGGGCGGATGATGGACGCAGCCGAGGCTGAACGATCGGGCCTGGTCAGCCGCGTAGTGCCTGCCGACAAACTGATGGCAGAGGCGCTCGGGATCGCAGAGAAAATCGCCGCGATGTCGCGCCCGGCGGCCGAGATGGCAAAGAGCGCCATCAACCGCGCCTTCGAAACCCCTCTCTCGGAAGGGCTTAATGTCGAACGCGACCTGTTCCATTCCACCTTCGCGCTGGAGGATCGCTCCGAAGGAATGGCGGCTTTCATCGAGAAGCGGAAGCCGGTGAACAAGAACAGGTAGCGGCGCTCCCGACGAAAACCGGGGCCGCTTCTGATCCCTCCCCCACGAGGTGCGAGGGCAAGACGAGCAAAGCTCGCCCCTGGCGTGTCGCGCACTGCGCCTGGCTGGGTCGGATCCCCTGAGCTTGTCAGAACGAAGTGCCGTCATTCGCTGCGGCACCTCGCCAACGCCGCGCTGACCAGCGCGCGATAGGCTCGCTCCGGCCAAGTTGCCGGCTTGTCGAGCCCCAGCCGCACCAGGCATTCCCTGTCGGCGGCATCCGCGTTCCGGGAAATTCCCTTCCACAACAGACCGAGCAAGGCGCGGGGAGAGCGTTGCGCGTCCTGCAGCAGTTGCAGCGCTGGAATCAGGCGCTGCTCGACATCGCTGAAATCGCTGCCGAATGGAAAAGACGGCAGGAACCCGGCCTCGCGGGCCGGCTGCAGCGCTTTCGCAATCCGGTCCGGATAGTTCTCCCGATAGCCCGGTGGAATCTCGAATTGCCTGGGAAGCTTGCCGGCGTCCTTGGCCTGCCGCGCAAGCTCGTCCTGAAAGCGGGAATCGGCGACCTGCAGCATCGCCGCGATCACTTCAGCATCGGATTTTCCCCTGACGTCGGCAACACCGTATTCGGTGATGATGATATCGCGCAGATGGCGCGGTATGGTTTCATGCCCATAGCTCCACAGAATGTTCGATTGCAATCTTTTGGATTGCCGCGTCGCCTCGAGGGTGAGCATCGAGCGCGCGCCCGAAAGGGCGAATGCCTGTGCCACAAAATTATATTGGCCGCCGACGCCGCTCACCACCTGGCCGTTTTCGAGGCCGTCGGAAATCACTGCTCCCATCAAGGTCGCCATCATCGCGTTGTTGACAAAGCGGGCGTCGAGGCGAGCGCGACGCTTTGCGTCCTCCTCACCGTAAAGTTCGTTGGTGAAGGATACCGGCATCATCTGGATTTTCCTGATTTGATCCGGCGTCATGTCGCGCAACGCGCGATAAAACGATTTCGGCCCGAGAAAGAATGCGCCATGCAGCACGACGCCATCGACCTCGCGCTTGAGGATGCCGGCGTCGATCAGGCCGATAAAGGCCTCGAACAGCATTTCACTGACGCCATAGATGCCCTTATCGAACGGCCCGGTTTCAAGCGCGGCGAGTTGTTCGGCAGATGGCGTCAGCCGCGTCATGGTCGAGAGAAACCGCGCCGCGTCACGTTGACGAAAGATCAGTCCCTGCGCCAGTGCGTCGCCGACCTGCCCGATGCCGATCTGCAGCGTGCCGCCGTCGCGAACAAGGCTCGCGGCGTGGAGGCCGATCGCGTATTTGGTGTCGGTGATCGGTTCGGAAGGCGGCGCAAACAGCGGGAAGTCGGTTGAGGGACTATCGAGCACCGCGCTGAAATCCTCGCTCGGCAAATCGCCCGCGCCCGGCATGAACGGCAGTTCGGAATTGACTTGTCCGACCAATTTGAACGAAGCGCGCCCCTGTGCCCGCGCGCGCAGGATATCCAGCGTCGTATCGGTGTTGCAACTAAGGCTGTAACGGGTGACACCATCGACGACGCGCTTGGCCACCAATTGGGTCACGACGTTCAGCCCGCGCGCCAAAACATAGGAGGAAGTGTGAGTATAGTTCGCCGAGATATAGTGCTGCTGCGCGAACGGCACGTGCAACCATCGTCCCGCCAGAAAGAAGAACTCGATCACCTGAATGTTCGGCGGCAGCGCGTCGGCGCGCAATGAATCGGCGTAGGCAAGGTCGGGATAGTCGCCAAACAGCCGTTCGACGACGGGCGCGATGAAGCGCTGCTCGAGCAGACTGGAAGGCCGCGGCTTTTCCAGCGTGAGCGCGGAAAAGAATGTGAGATTGATGCGGCGGTCGGCGACCGCACGCGAATAGAGCGCATTGACGATATGGTTGGCCTTGCCCAAGCCGAGCGGCAAGCCAACCACCAGGTTGGTCCCGACGTCGCGAATGATATCCTCTGCAATGGCCTCCGGATCGGAGAAGAATCTTGTCATGTGTTTTGTTTTTCCTCGGCCGGCCCTGCGATAACAGCCTTGTCAGCGGAAAGCGCATCAGGATCAGGCTGACATTACCACCGGCACGCCGTATCCTGTCACTCATTCCCGGGGGAGGTCACGATGATGAAACTGTATTTTGCCAAAGGCACCTGCGCGCTGGCGTCGCACATCGCGCTGGAAGAGGCGGGTGCGCAATATTCGACCGTGCGGATCAATTTCGCAACCAGCGAACAGCAATCGCCGGAATATCTCGCGATCAACCCTAAAGGGCGTGTTCCGACACTCGTCACCGACAAGGGAACATTGACTGAGACGCCTGCCATGCTCGCCTTCATCGCGCAAAGCTTTCCGAAGGCGAAGCTTGCGCCGCTGGATGATCCCTTCGGCTTTGCGCAGGTGCAGGCGTTCAACAGTTATCTGTGCTCGACGGTGCACGTGGCACACGCCCACCGAATGCGCGGAACGCGATGGGCGGATGATCCCGGCGCAATCGAGGCGATGAAGCGAAAAGTGCCGCAGACCGTGGCCGCCTGCTTCGACATGATCGAGAGCAAGATGTTTCAGGGGCCTTGGGTCATGGGCGAGACCTACACGATCTGCGACCCATATCTGTTCACGCTCGCCCGGTGGCTGGAGGGAGACAGCGTCGATCCCTTGCGGTTTCCCAAGGTCAAGGCTCACCGGGACCGCATGTCCGAACGCGCAGCCGTTCGCAAGGCTGTCGCTTTGGAACAGGGCTGAGAACCGCAGGTGGGTGTGCGGCAAGACCAGGCCCTTGGCCCTTCCCGCACGACGCCTATCTCTATAATCTGAACGCCAAGGCCGCGGCGGATCAACGCCGGACGCAGTGTAAGGGATGGAAACTTGATGGCGATTGCTGAATCGACGCAGACGATCGAGCGGCGGACAATCGCGAAAGTTTCCTGGCGGCTGCTGCCTCTGGTCGCGCTGGCCTACTGCATCGCCTATATCGATCGCAGCAATATTTCCTTTGCTGCGCTGACGATGAACAAGGACCTCGGCTTCAGCGCCTATATCTACGGCTGGGGCGCCGGAATTTTCTTCTTCGGCTACTTCCTTTTCGAAATTCCAAGCAATCTTGTGCTGGAAAAAATCGGCGCGCGGATCTGGATCGCGCGGATCATGATCACCTGGGGGATCATCTCGGCGCTGACCGCTTTCGTCACCGGACCGTGGAGCTTCCTCACCGTCCGCTTCCTGCTCGGAGCGGCAGAAGCCGGATTCTTTCCCGGCATGATCCTCTATTTTACCTACTGGTTCCCCGCGCAATATCGCGGCCGGGTGATCTCGACACTCTTTGTCGCCCAACCCGTCGCCAACGCGCTCGCCTCGATTGTTTCGGCAGCCATTCTCGAAATGGACGGTATTCTCGGTATCAAGGGCTGGCAGTGGATTTTCATCATCGAGGCGATACCGGCCGTGATTCTGGGTCTTTTCATCTTCAGGGTAATGACCGACAAGCCCTCGCGCGCCGATTGGCTTGCGGAGGATGAAAAAAACTGGCTGCAAGCGCGCATCGAGGGCGAAAACCGAGAGGTCGAAAGCGCCGGCCGCCTGACGCTGATGCGAGCGCTGGGTGATCCCCGCGTGGTCGCGCTTTCGATGATCTACCTGATGAGCGTGACTGCGAATTACGGCATCGTTTTCTTCATGCCGCAAATCATCAAGGGGATCGGCCTTTCCAACATGATGACGGGCCTCGTATCCTCGGTGCCCTACATCATCGGCACCATCGGCCTGATCGCGTGGGGCTGGTCCTCCGACCGCAACAAGGAACGCCGCTGGCACCTGATCGTCGCCTCGACCCTCGGCGCCGTCGGGCTCGCGTTCGCGGGATGGTCGGGGGCTTCCTACTGGGCGCTGCTTGGAATGTCCGCCGCTACCGTCGGCATCTACGGCTCGCGCGCCGCTTTCTGGCCAATGCCCTCGATCTTCCTGACGGGCACGGCAGCGGCAGGCGCGATCGCGCTGATCAACGCCACCGGCAACCTCGGCGGCTATTTCGGTCCCTTCATCGTCGGCTGGATCAAGGATTCCACCAAGAGTTTCGAAGCGGGGCTCTATTTCCTCGCCGCCTGCTCGCTGACGGCCGCGATCATCACTTTCTTTGCCGCGCGCGCGGCGGGCGATCCCGCCGCCACGGCCCGCGCGAATGCCACCGCCCCTGCCGAATAACCCAAGAAAAATGGAGGAAACCAGACCCATGCTCAACAGACGCGACCTTCTGCTTGCTTCAATTGCCGCCGGGGTAACCGTGCAAAATCGACCCGCGCTGGCAAAGGCATCGCAGCCCACAACGCCGGTGAACTTCGAGGTTCCTGCCGGGGCTTGCGACTGCCACACCCATATTCACGGCGATCCGGAGAAGTTTCCGTTCTTTTCGGGGCGGGTCTACACGCCAGAGCCGGCTTCGCCCGAGGAAATGGCGGCGCTGCACAAGGCGCTGCACATCGAACGCGTGGTCATCGTGACCCCGAGCGTTTACGGGACGGACAATTCGGCGACCCTGTTCGGCATGAAGTTCCGCGGCAACAGCGCGCGGGGCGTCGCCGTGATCGACGACAAGACGCCGGAAAGCGATCTGGATTCCATGGCCCAAGCGGGCATACGTGGCATCCGGATCAATCTTGCCACCAGCGGCGTCAACGATCCCGGCGTGGGCCGGCAACGCCTGCAGGCCGCGATCGCGCGGGTGAAAGCACGCGGCTGGCATGTCCAGATCTACACCAACCTTCCCCTCGTCGGC